>Ga0247735_1000694_pt1 | contig 13141 bp, 9 predicted proteins | sample UWRJL178409R2_FD_180934 | JGI IMG/M metagenome (GOLD analysis project Ga0247735, IMG submission 180934) | Plant litter microbial communities from Arlington Agricultural Research Station in Wisconsin, United States - UWRJ-L178-409R-2 | ecosystem: Environmental > Terrestrial > Plant litter >...
TATTACAACCATCCGAAATATTTCTTCTAAAATGCAAAAATGTATGCTTTTACCCAGAATTTTTTACCTTACGATCTATACGGTGTAATTTAAAAGATGGTCTGGTATATTGCTATTCCATACGAAATAGAAGTACTTATATCTTTTTTTTTATAAATGTTGTTGTCATCTCTACTTATAACTCCTCTACTTGGTGTACTTGCGATATTAATGAATAAAGATCGTGGAATATCTACAAAAAACATAAAACTAATAGCTTTAACTACATCTAGCTTAAATTTTTTTATTTCTTTAGTTATTTTCATTTTATTTGACTTTAGTACAAACCAATTTCAATTTGTTCAAGAGTATCATGAGATAAGTTATTTTGATTTTTATTTAGGTATAGATGGTCTATCTATATACTTCGTTTTATTAACTACATTCATTATACCCATTTCACTAGTATCCAACTGAAAATCAATAACAAAAGATGTAGAATCTTTTGTTGTTATAATACTATTGTTAGAAAGCTTATTATTGGCGGTTTTCCTAGTGCTAGATATTTTACTTTTTTATATTTTTTTTGAAAGTATTTTACCACCACTTTTTATATTAATAGGTCTATTTGGTTCTGATAACAGAGTTAAGGCTAGTTTTTATTTATTTTTATATACACTTTTGGGATCTTTATTTTTATTGCTGTCTATATTAGCAATGTCATCTATTATGAGTACTACTGATTTGGATACTCTTTTTAAAGGGAACTTCATTTATGTAACGCAACTTTTCCTGTTTTATGGTATTTTTATAGCTTTTGCAGTAAAAACACCTACAATCTTTTTAAATACATGACTTCTAAAGGCCCATGTTGAGTCACCTTTAGGAGGAAGTATTATTTTAGCGGCTATTGTTCTTAAATTAAGTTTATACGGTATACTAAGATTAATTTTACCTATATTACCTAAGGCTTACATGGAATATACTTATATTATTTTCTTAATAGGGGTTATTACCATAATATATGCTAGTCTTAGTACATTAAGAACAATAGATATTAAAGAACTTATAGCATATAGTTCTGTTTCTCATGCGGCAGTTTACCTCTTAGGTGTGTTCAGTAATAGTATACAAGGAATTGAAGGTGCTATAAACTTAGGGTTGGCTCATGGATTAGTGTCACCTGGTCTATTTATTTCTGCAGGAGGGGTGTTATATGATAGATCTCATACAAGAGTAATATCTTTCTACAAAGGAGTTACTCAAGTAATGCCTTTATTCTCTATACTATTCTTTATATTATGTCTTTCTAATTGTGGAGCACCTCTATCATTAAATTTCATTGGAGAATTTTTATCATTATATGGTGTATTTGAAAGATCATCACTATTTGGTGTTTTTGCAAGTTCTTCTATCATCTTTTCTGCAGCCTATACTATTTATATGTATCAAAGAATAGCATTTGGAGGTGTTTATTCAAGAATGTTTACTTTTAGTATACCAGACTTAACTAAAAGAGAATTTACAATATTATTACTATTAGTAATACCTACCGTATTATTTGGAATTTATCCTGCACCAATCTTAGATGCTGTGCACTATTCAGTTTCAACTCTAATTTACTCTTTCGATTTTTCTGTTATTAGCTGTGATTCCCCAGAAGGTTGAGGTATCTATTTCAACAATAATGCTATTCTTTACCATACATGTTTTGCATGCTTATTCTGAATAGTTGTAACAGTTATAGCTATTAAATATAAAACATGCATTAAAAATAGTATTAAGAATATATACCATAGATTTGGTAAATTTGTTTTATATTTCATGTTAGCCAATATGTCCTTATTTTCTATTTTGAATTTTTGCTATGTTCTACTTATGTTTTACAATTTAGTCTGTACAATTGAGTATGTTATATTTAATGAGCTTTGTTATCTTGTATCCGTAGAACAATTTGCTGGTTTAGATCCTATGGATTCTCCTTCAATTCTAGAAGGGCATTCTTCAGTAAAAGCAGGGTACCATGTGTCACTAAGTTCTACTGGTGGGGAGGGATCCAATTCTAACCCATCTAATATGGGATCAGAACATAGTTCTGCAGTTAATGGATATCCAGCTACATCTTCTGCAGATCCAGGTTCTAATGAACCAAATTCTACTGGTTCAGTTTCTCCAGTTCCAGCTTCTCCTGAACCTGGTTCAGCTTCTGAAGTTCCAAGTTCTCCAGTATCTTCTGACTTATCTATGGATTCTAGCGATTCAGGGAACCCTCATCATATGCAGGAGAGATTGGATTTACATGAGGAATTAGAGGATTGAGAGGGGCGGAAACAGGAAGTAAAATCTCTCATAGTAGCTATGGAGATTAGGGATGCTGGAGGTGATTTAACTCAAGATCAGCAAAACCAAGTAAATAATTCTAACCGTAGTCTAGATCAACTTAGACAGGAAAAAGAGTTATGTAGAGAAAATATTAGTAGAATAGCTTCTATGATGGGTGAATGTTTCCCAGACTCTGATGATAGTACAACATCGTCTACTTCAGATATGTTTCCTGATGAAAATCTAGATGATAATAATAATAATAATAATAATAATAATAATAATAATAATAATAATAATAATAACAATAATCCGTAGTTTTCTGAAAAAATCATTTTGTGCTTACACAGTTCTATGCCTATTGTTGTAGAATATGTATCCTTAGAGAAATTTCTATCTTGATTACAAGAACAATAATAAACTTACTGTTGGTTAAGTATTATCTAAAATCATTGTTCTTTTACAATAGACTTGTTATGAAAGGTACGCCTAACCTAATAGTTTCTAAAAAAAAAAAAGAAACAAACAGTATAACAAATCCCAGCTTTAATGATATTTTTTTAAAGAAGCTGGAAAATTGTAGTTACAAATCTTGTAATGCAATGGGGAGAATCCAAATGGATAGCTAAGCTATCATTGGTAAAGCCCTATACAAATCACATTTAACCGTTATTTTAAAATATACAATCTATCTGTATTAAATAGATAATTAACATGATTAATTAAAATAAACTTTTTAACTAAATGTAATTTTAAGATCATTCTTTTAAATTTAAAATGTTATATTTTCCTACTATTATATCTGTTCTTGAAGTTTTAGCTGTTACTATACCTGTTTTATTAACAGTAGCTTTTGTAACAGTAGCTGAAAGAAAAACAATGGCTAGTATGCAAAGAAGATTGGGACCTAATGCAGTGGGTTGATATGGTCTACTTCAAGCATTTGCCGATGCTCTTAAACTTCTATTAAAAGAATATGTTTCTCCTACACAAGCCAATATTGTTTTATTTTTCCTTGGTCCTATTATAACTTTAATTTTTTCATTACTTGGTTATGCTGTAATACCTTATGGTCCTGGTTTAATGTTGTTAGATTATAACCTGGGTATATTATATATGTTGGCTATGTCTTCATTAGCTACGTATGGTATACTTTTAGCTGGATGATCAGCTAATTCTAAATATGCATTTTTAGGGTCAAATCGGCCCGTTAAAGGCGCGAGTCTTTATTTAGAACAAACTATAAGCGAGAAATTCAGGAAGCAAAATAGATTGCTTACTTTAATAGGTACTTTATGTGATTTCTTTATTCGTAATACCTTAATTTATAACCCTTTTTATCATAGACCTTTTAGTAGCTTATCTAGAAAAGCAACAGATGTTATTTCTAATTTAGATACAGAAAAAGATAAAACCCCCACTGCTAAATCTAGTAGTACAAGTAATTTACATCCGCACTTTGTTACTGGGTTTTGTGATGCAGAAGGTTGTTTTATTCTTTCAATTTATAAAAACAATAAACCAAATAGTAAACTAACTTGACGAGTTCAACATATGTTTGTTCTACATTTACATATAAAAGACCTAGAGTTATTAGAAAGTATTAAGTCTTTTTTTGGAGTAGGAGTACTAGTTGTTGATTCTGTAAATAATAAAGTAAGATATTCTGTTAATTCAATAGAGGATTTAAAAAATGTAATTATACCGCACTTTGATAAATATCCTCTTCAAACTAAAAAATATGTTGACTACTCATTATTTAAATCTGCAGTTCTATTGGTAAAAGAAAGAAAACATTACACAACGGAGGGTTTACATGAAATTGTGAGTATTAGAGCATCTATGAACAAAGGTTTAACTGAAACATTAAACGCTAATTTTTCGAATATTACCCCTTTTCCTAAACCTTTAAGTATAGTACACCCCTCTATAAATAATCATTGATTACTAGGATTTATAGAAGGAGAGGGTTGTTTCTTTGTTTCTTTATCTAAAAATCCTATTCACGAAGAAAAACACCATGCTAGCTTATTATTTAAACTTACTCAACATCATCGTGATGTTGAGTTAATTAGACTAATTGGTGAATTTTTAGGTTGCGGATTTATAGTGGAAGAGTCTAATGCATCAACTGTAAGTTTAAATTGTAGAAACCTTAGTTATATTTTACAAAAAATTATTCCTTTCTTAGATAATTATCGTTTGATGGGACATAAAAGACTAGATTATGCAGACTTTTATAAAGTAGCAAAGTTAATGGAAAACAAATCACATTTAACCACAGAAGGTCTAAATGAGATAAAGGTTATAAAAACAGGTATGAATAGAGGGAGAAAAGAAGCAAAAATTTTAAGCCAGCCGTTAAATCAAACAAGAAAAATGGGATATCACACCTATGCTTTTAATGCATCTTTTCTTAATTGTGTAACTCCCTTCAAATGGGGCTCTAAAGTAAAAATTCTATTCAAGATGAACAACCCGCAAGTAACCAAAGCGTTTAACTCGTTAGTAGGAACTTCAGAGGCCATACGTTTGTTATCTATACTATTACATAAAGGTTGTAGATTTTACCGAACTAAAGTAAATTACCCTACTCCGACCAAACAGGATCAAAAGTGAAATCAGTGATTAGCTGGTTTAATAGACGGAGATGGTTATTTTCACTTAACTAAAAAAGGATATGCTAGTCTAGAAATTACTATGGATATAAGAGATGAACACGCACTACAGATAATTAAAAATGTTTACGGTGGATCAATAAAACTTGTATCCGGTTTAAAAGCATTGAGATATTGTTTACGCCATAAAGAAGGTTTCTTAGCATTGGTTAACGATGTAAATGGGGAAATTCGTAATTCTAATAGATTAATGCAATTAAATAAAATTTGCTTAAAGTACGAAATAGCTCTTATTTATTCTGAGAAATTAACATACAACAATGGTTGATTATCAGGTTTTTTTGATGCTGATGGTAGCGTAACTTTAAATAGTAATAATGGGCAATTAGCTATTACTTTAACTCAAAAAACGAGTGAAATCTTACAACCTTTACTAGATATATACGGAGGTTCTATATATATAGATAGAGCTTCTAATAATTTTAAATGATATATTTCTGATAAAGAAGGTATTATAAATCTTATTTCTTATTTTAAAAAATATCATCCTAGATCTTTAAAAAAGAACAGGTTACATTTAATACCTAGATGTTACGAACTAAAAGAAATAGGAGCCCATAAAGCTTTAGAAGAAACTCACCCTTTATTAGCGAAAAGCTGAGTAATATTTAAAGCTAAATGAGCCAAATATGAAGATTAACTAGTTTAAATTTCTATTAGAAGTTCTATATATATTTAACACCAAAAGTGTAGATAAAGATATGGTCCAAAGAACATATATATTACATATGTTCTATTGCGTTAAGAAGTACAGCTCAACTAATTAGTTATGAGTTAATACTAAGCTCTGCTATACTTTTAGTAGTACTATTAGCAGGTAGTTTAGATATTACTGTTATTATAGAAGCTCAAAGAGCTATTTGATATATAATACCTTTATTTCCTATATTTATTGTATTTTTTATAGGGTCTATAGCAGAAACAAATAGGGCTCCCTTCGATTTGGCAGAGGCTGAATCAGAATTGGTTAGTGGTTTTATGACAGAGCATTCAGCTGTTATTTTTGTATTTTTCTTTTTAGCTGAATATGCTAGCATTATTCTTATATGTATTTTAAATAGTATTTTATTTTTAGGTGGTTATCTGTTTGATTTTAACTACTATCTTTATCCTTATTTTTATTTGGTGCAATTTATTGCAGGTGACAGTTATATGTATCTAACAGATAATGAAACCAATTTTAATGTAATTGATTTTGATAATTATAGTTCGATAATAGGAACAACTATAAGTGGTGTAGTCATAGGGATTAAAACTTGTATTATGGTATTCACTTTTATTTGAGCGCGTGCATCTTTTCCAAGAATACGTTATGATCAACTTATGTCTTATTGTTGAACTGTTTTATTACCAATAGTAATAGCATTCATTATACTAGTCCCATGTATATTATATAGTTTTGAAATAATGCCTTGTAATATACCTTTATTATAATTTTTAAGCCATAAATATCTTTTGATATAAAGTTTAAATATGTAATTCTTAATTATGTTGATAACCCAAAAAGTTTCATTAGTTTGTTTCATAATTATCGTATTTTAAGCTATTATATTATTCCAATGGTTTTTCTATGTGTTGTAGCTAGGAGATTCGTACACTTTTTACAACATACAAAAATGGTTTTTCCACTAGTATATTTTATATAAAAATTGTTTTCCATTAGTATATTTTATATAAAAATTGTTTTCCATTAGTATATTTTATATGTAATGTGTAGTAATACTTATTTGTAATACTTAATTTCTCCTAGACTTACATATGCAGCCATAAGTATTACAAAATTTATTACCACAGGTAGTACAAATGGTACCCCCATTACCCTCTCTAGTAGGTATAACATGCTGATGACCCGCACACCTGTGAGTATTTCATTGCTGGAAATCATGATCACCAGCTAGCGCTCTTCTAGTCATAATTGGATGAGTACATGGTCTCTTTTCAGCAGCTACAGGAGCAGGTTTAATTTCTTCAACTACAGTAAGCACCCTGTTATTTCAAACACTTTTAAAGATTAAACCTAAAATAACAAGAGATATCAAAATACATGCTAGAATAGTGTAATCAATGGATTGCGGTAAATGTACGAATTGCGATAAATCTAGTTGTACCATTAAATTATGGCTACTTACTCAACCCTTTAAACCAAAAGTTCCATTCCTGGTTTTAGAGTTTATTAGGGTATATTGTGAGTTAGATTTAACGTAACCTCTTAACATAGTAGAAGATTTATTGTTAAATGAAGTACGTATATTTTTTAAACTACCTGCATATCTGTATTTGAAAACAGCTCTCATAGCTGTTAAACGTCTTGTTAATCTACCAGATGCTTCAAATCTTACACCACTTACTATTTGTTGTTTTATAGTTTTTATAATATTGTTTTTATTCATTTCTTCAATATTATCGTCAAATGTTCTAAGTGTATGTAAATCAGGTATTTTTACCATTTGTAATATAGCTTTTCTTAAAATTCTTACTGCTTTATTTTTCCTATCTCTTAATTTTAAAGCAACTGCTGATGAAAAAACATCACTATTTAAATGTATAGATTTCAATTCAATTACATTAAATAACACTTTTTTATTATATAACTTTTCTATTAAACCCATTAAACCTAAATTTCTTAATTTTAAATATAAGGTATTAAATTTAAATAGAGTAGAGTTAATATCTTTTGTATAATCAAAATGGGTTTCTTGTAATCTAATGAATTTCTTTAATAATATAATTCTGTATACAGGTATATTGTAGAAACTAAGGTATCCTATTTTAAAATCAAAAAGTGAATGTCTTACTGCATTATCGACAGTCTTAAATGAAGGCATATTTCATTTTTTAAATATAAAAAAATTATCTTTTAAAAAATGAACTAACCTATTTTTAAATTCTGATTTTGATTTTATATATGTAATAACATCCACTATATACCGTATAATAGAAGATTTTGGTTTATTATATAAATAAAGCGTAATAAAAATAGTCGTGTTAGTGTGATTTAACTCAGCTCTACTTGTATATAGTTTATTAGATGAGTACCGGATTTTATTAGCACGTCTGATTTTAAATTGAATTTTTGGCTTATATTCTAACATATTAGAATAACTTTTAACTAACTTATTTAGAACAGTATTATAACAAATTAAAGACATCTTAAAATATTTATTGTAAGAAAACACGATAGTTTCTCATTCTTTAGCATATGGGTAATCTATAATATTGTTATATTCATATTTTTCAGAATTACTCTGTGTTTTTGTGTTTTCTATTAAACCAGTAATAGATGACATTGCGTAAAACAAATTTTGTTTATTATTGAATCAATTTTTCATAGCATATTTAAATGAGTTATTGGTATAAAGTAAGGCGATATAAGTTATGCTTTTAACTATATAATAGTTGTTTAGATGATTATTATTCATATAATTATAATCATTAGCATAGAAATTTTGCCCTTATATTTATAGAGCTATCTACGAATTTTTTACTAATGGTTACAACTAAGTGATTTAAACACTTACCATCTCGCGTGTAAAAGGGACACTCTTTACATGGAGCTTTTTTTTGGCTTTACCAATCCTCGATTAGTCTTCTCCCTTAATTGCTTTTTATATCACATGATTGCAATTTTCCAGCAAATAGAAAATGGGATTTGCTGGGATTTGTTATGCTATATTATCAAATCGTTTCGACCTTTTATTTTGGATGAATGAATTCATTCATCCAAATAAAAACAAAAGAAAACAAAAAGCATAACAAGTTAACGGTAGTCTACCCGTTTTTACTAAGATATCCAAATGAAAAAGATAAATATATATATAGCGCTAATATAGAGTTATTAATATATCAATAAAATAAAAGATAAAAAGGCATAGTGAAAAAAAAAGTATATAAACCATTTAAAGTTAAAAAGGAATAATTTTGTATAGTGAATGGTTATAGCTTATACTTTTTAATATTTAAAAATTATGGAGTCCAGTTAGTCAATTACTAACTTTAGACATCACATCTTTTTTAGTCGAGTTTTGTGCATATGCAAAGGTAGTTGCTTCTTTCATAAATGTACTTAACTCCTGTTTAGAACCATCTATGTGCTCCGAAAAAACATCATGTAATGCAATGTTTTTAGCATCATTTTCTCTACCGAGCGCTGCAGTAATAGGCTCCAGTCTTTTAATCCTATGGTAAGTTAAACTAGCTTTTTTTGCTGCTGCTTGCGTATCAGAAGTAATTCGTCATTTCTGGTCATCGGATAGAGCTGTAATTTCTCAACTAAGACAACCCCGCCTAATTCTCTCCTTGGCTTGGGCTTCAAGTTGCCAAGCATAAACTTTAACAATACTATACCTATCATTACTGTAATTCCCATACTGATATCCAGCAAAACATAAAGCATTGTTGCAAGATAGCGAATTAAATAAATTTATATATAAATCCATTAAAGTAGCTAAAACATATTTATCCCAAAAAGTATTATTCCATTTATTAACTAAATGTTCAAATAATCTATTGGTTAAACATGAAACACATATACCACATAATAATGCTAACACAAAAGCAACAATAAAGGAAGATATGTGACTATAAATGAAATTATTAATATACTGTTTTATAAATATAAAAACCATATAACTGAATATAATATAAAAGATCTTTTTTCAAGTAAGAGATGTTATAAAAAATATGCTTTTTTTAATAAAAACATTGTTTTTTACATTCCCTATAGGTCTATCTAATAATTTAAACATATAAGAATTTTTAAAATATTTATCTCATATATATTTAGTTCAAAAGTAAGTAATTAAAAACCCCACAAAAAGAAATAAAAAGTACTTTCACCAAATATTAATAATAAACAGATCTATCACCGAATAAAACGGTTTTTTGATCATTTGTAGTATTATTATATAAGGCAAAAAAATACCATTTAATATCTATAAAAGAAGTTAGGATAGCTCTTAAAATAGTAGAAAAGAATGCTATCTTGCTAGAAAAGTAACCTATTAAATTAGAAATAAAGGTCACATTTCTTATTTATGATGATGTAACTGATTATATATCAGTTAATTATACTTTATTATAACGGTTACATTATCCTAATAGATTATTGTGACCTCTCTCCCCAGTTCTACAGATACTTTATCTAGAACGATCGTCATAATATCTAGGGAGATAACTAAGAAGCTTAATTTAAAATTATCGTGTATTAGTTTGTTATTTGAAAGATGATTTTTAGATAAAAATGCTGAATTTATTGGTGTGTTGTATTTTATGCATTATTAGCTGGTTTAATCGTTATAATGTTCAAACATTTCTTAGATAGATAGGCTTCTTTTCTACTATTTACCCTAGTTACAGTAATCGATTTATACAATGAATTACTCTATAAACAAAATGGTAAAAGCTAAAATTTAGAGAGTCACACACGTTTAATTTAACCTAAGTAAACTTATTTACCTGTAAAGTATTTTATCATAAAAATACTCTGCTATTAGACTATGAATAATCCCTACATAGTAAATATCTATAGTAAATATAATACAAAAGGAATATTTTTATGGGCTTTAACCGAATTTAAATATAAACGGGTCTTCTCCCTTATGGCTAAGGGCCCCCCCTCCTCCGGGAGGAGGGGGTCCAAACAGAAACAAATGTCTCATTTGCCATTTTCCAGTTTTGACCTAACAGTATAGATCTAACTGGGATTTGTTACCTTACATAACAAGTTTTTTATTTAAATGGATTTATTTTAAAAATAAAATGTATCAATCTTACTGCTTAAATATAATAAGAATTGAAAAACATAAGTTAGAGTATATTGTCATATAATCTTTCTTCAAATAACTATAAAGAGTAATAACCTTGTTATATCCTTTAAAAAACTAATGCAATTCTAATGCATCTTTTATGTATGAACAAGATAGAACCACAAAAACTTGTGATTGTATAAAGGCAATACCTAATTCTAAACCAGAGAAAGCTATTATAAATGCTAAAGGTAATAATCCTAAGATAAAGAAAATAATACCAGAACTCATTATATTGTATGTAAATCCACTAAGTATATTAAGTAACATATGTCCTGAAAGTACGTTAGCAGCTAATCTTAACCCTAAAGAAACATTACGAGCAAGATATGATATGGTTTCGATAATAACTAATAAAGGTAGTAACCCTAAAGGACAACCAGCTGGAACAAATAAAGAAAAGAATTTTAATCCATGCTCTTTAAATCCTAATACTGTTGCACCTAACACAACAGTAAAGCTAAGCGAGAATGTTAAAATAAAATGAGATGTTGATGCAAAACTATAAGGAACCATACCTATTAAATTATTAATTAAAATAAAAATAAATAATGCATACATAAATGGAAAGTATACTTGACCATTTTTATTGTTAATTTGGTTTACTACAATACTGTGTATTGTTGCGTATAATGTTTCTTGACTTAAAGATCATTTGTTTGGAGTAATTTTTGAATGGTTAGTAGCTAAAATACTAAAATAGAAAGCTATAAAGGCAGCTATTGTCATATATAATCCTATATTAGTAATTGATAGGTTCATATTTGCTAATAAAGGTGTATCTATGCTAAACAAGTTTCTAATTTCAAATTGGTCAAGAGGGCTTATTATTGTGTGATAGTTAAACATAGAAATATGTTATCTTTTACTACAAGTATAAAACGTTATTTATAAACGAATCGTAGGTATAATTAAATAATTAACGATATAATTAGTTAAAAATAAAAGAGCTGTTTTCTTTTATTGCGGGGCTCTACCTATTATAGCTTAGCTATATTTTTGTCATCTCCTCCTTCATGAATTTCTACTTACTTTTTTCATCTGTTTGTTCTTTTTATGCATGAATGAATAAAAAACTATTATAGTTGAAAAAAAATGTTTGTATGTGCAATTATCCAGGTTTAGTGCAAAAGATATATTTAACTGGGATACATTACTATGTAACATTTTGCAAAATTTTTATTCGTAATGGTTTAAAAAAAGTATAACTTGGATATAAGTAAGCCGGTTCTTGTGTGTAACATTTAACTAAAATAAAGATTAATTAAGGTTTTCAATTTCATAGTTATAATAAAATACTAAAAGTTTTTATTATTTTTAATTTCTGTGAATTACCCAAGCTTGTAGCTCGCTTTTAAAAGCTATATAAAATCACTGGACTTCCCTACTATTTTCTTAAAAATATTAAGTGTAAAAAAAAATTAAGATGAATTACATTTGTATCGCAAGTTTAAAATTTTTATTACGTTGGTTAAGGCAACGACGCTATATGCATTTTAGAAGCAATATTTCAGATCGTTGTAATATAAACTCTTATTTAGATTAGTATACCCTTCTGTAGGTATAATAAGGTAAATACTTAGAAAAATATAAATATTACATAAAAAAAAAGTAAGAGAGTTATAAATAAAAAAGAAGATTTAAGGTTAAAATATGTTAGCAAAAACAAAAAAGTTTAAAATAAACAAATAAAACCCTAGCTAATAAGATGAATATATAATACGTAATAAAAGAATAGAGTAATATAGGAAAACTATCACTTTTTTTATAGGTAACTAGATATAGTGATATTGAGCAAAAGTAGAGAAAAAAAAGTATAAACAGTTATAATATAAAAACAGGAATATTTCTAGGTGAATTAAATAAAAGATAAACTATTCATCCTATTAATATATAATCCATTTTATTATGACCCACCTTTTTTACTATATCCACCTTTTTTACTAGATTCACCCCCTTTTTATAAAAATTATATCTGGATTGTCTAATAGCTTCATGGATATCATTTTCAAATCACTATCTTCAGAATATTCAGCTGAATATTCTGAACCAGAGTATATTATCACTTTGTCTACTTTAGCCTTACCTTTACCTTTATCTAAGCTTTCTTCAGGGAAGCTTTCTTCAGGTAAAGTTTCTAGATCTAAGACTTCTTTATTTTTACCTTTTGAATTAGACTGAACAAATCTCATATTATTTTTTACTTTCAAGAGGTTTTACATAATTAGGGTCTTCATATAAGTTATGTTCATCTCTGTATATTCTTGAACTTCTTTCAGGCCTCTTAAGCTCTGTTCTCTCCTTGTTAGCCTCCCAATACTTTGCCTTGGATTTTTTTTTTTCTGTTTTCAATAGAGA
>Ga0247735_1000696_pt1 | contig 13125 bp, 15 predicted proteins | sample UWRJL178409R2_FD_180934 | JGI IMG/M metagenome (GOLD analysis project Ga0247735, IMG submission 180934) | Plant litter microbial communities from Arlington Agricultural Research Station in Wisconsin, United States - UWRJ-L178-409R-2 | ecosystem: Environmental > Terrestrial > Plant litter >...
CATAAATTCTCTCCTCTTAACTACAAGCCAACGGGTGCAAGCAAGCAGTGGGGTTGATTTCATCGAGCGTTGACTACTCCTTCGGAATCGTGTCGCGACGGAGTTCCTGAAAAATTCTGTCAGCAGGGGGGAAGCTCGAGTCAAAGTCAAGTCAAAACTTACACAGAACACGATAAGCCTGGAATAAACTTTCCATTAAAGCTCCAGAGTCTCCTGGTCCCTTGTTGAAAAGGTGTGGGCAAAAAGTCTGAACGAAAACCTGGAGTAGGCGAGATGATCCACATTTGAGTAATCCGACAGCCGTTCGTCAGGTGGAAAGGCAGTCATATCAGGCGGAAGCAAACTTACAGGCCATTAAGGAAAGTAACATCATGTTAGGAGCGGTACAAGGCGAGAAAAGCTGTGGGATACGCACGGAAAATGACGGCCTGAACACTCTCAAAAGGCACCCGTGTATGACGCCGTAGTGGCCTTGGTTTAAAGACGGGCAGGAGAACTGAAACAGGAGAGAGCCGCTGCCCTGGAGCCACCCACATCTTCTCTGCAAGTACCTTCTGCAGTACTGGGTTCGAAGTTGACACCATATTCCTGCGCACCAAGAGTCCGCAGGTGAGCAGGCGCTGCACTGTCGTCCGAAGGTCGGTGATCACACGGAACTATATGATCGGTGATCACACGGAACTATATGATCGAAGCTAGAAATAAGCGTCAGCAAATATCGTGGCGAGCAACGGAGAATTGAGATCTTACAGCCCTGTTTCATCTATCCAAATCTTCTACTTCTAAGATCAGCCAGATAGCCTCGTATGCCTAAAGAGCATTCGTGTCTTTTTGTTAATTCGCGATAATTTCTCTCCGTCGACAGTGCCTGGTGACATCTCTCCCAATACCGAGGCATCTGCCGCATCCCGTTGACTCCCCTGCATGAAGTTGGCTGGTTGCTCTTCTCTTAGGGCACTGTGTAACCTATGCACGCTGAACCCGCTCCTAGGGCTTCTGTATCCGCACCGTTGTCACGATGCAGTCCGGGGTATTGAAATTGACCTAATGCACCCTAACTCTCTTTAAAACATAGGTTGTGGGTGAGATGATCCAAGACATCGGAGACGAGGTCAACCCTTGTTCTACAAAGTCCTTTGAAGTTTGAAGCAAGCCGCATGCAAATGCTGCACCATGAGCGGAATTCACGATTTAATTCATTCCACGAGTTTACGAATTTCAATATCAGTAGGGTCGTGAATGAACCCTGTCCGTTCTAAATTCTGACTAGATACTGAATACATGATCTCTCGGTTTGAGAGTTCTAGATTCGATGGCAGTATGAGACCTGTAGAATGACGTGCTAAGCGTATGCTATCTTTGCGATCATCAACGTTTGGAAATAGTGTGATCATTTTGAGAAAGTTAAGGCTTTTGCTTTAGATGTCTGAATTTCCCGGGCGCAGGCGATACTTGAGGACGGAAATCTTGTTGGATATTGCAGACGTAGGGATTTCGGGGAATTGAGTTAGGATGTGAGGGCGGCTTACTGCTATTGATCAAACCGGGTTCGTAGTATGTTGTCCCCCAGTTGTTGATTCAGCAGCACGGTATTTAGAAACTGCCAAGATTGAACCATCTGCGTCCCCACGCAACAACTCAGGTATCGTTGGTTGTACCCATCGGAATACGCTCTGGTCATCCAGGAACGCAGGACAATGGAGTGGACTGCATCTAACCAGTTCTTTCCTTAGTGCGCACCGCCGCGATCAAGAACGATATCAGTGAGACCACAATAGGGTGTCTTTCATTATTGGTTGTCGATTATCGAATCGCATTTCGACAAGTTCTTACATCCGAAGATCGAAACAAACTTCGCTTCATACGTGATGGCTTTGGTAGAGCATTAAATGAACTGGAAATTGACATAGATCGGAAAACAGATGAACAATATCGATCAGGCCAAATCCAAAGGATTGCAAATACACGATTCAGCGGTAGGTGATAACAGTAGTACAAATCCAATACTTCCAGGAAATTGTCTATGTGCGAAGATAATGGTCCCTGCGATAGCGTGTAATGATGTATATGAGTTACGGTGATATTCAGCGCTACGAAGGTCCCTCGATATGGTGTCCATTACCATTCATTCCGTTCGGAATTGGACGTGGCTGATGACCAACATCCATACGTTCCGAACTCATCTCGCGACATCGCTGCATGGAACGTCAGAAGGTCCGAAACCCCGAACGCAACCAAAAATTTGCCTTGAGATATACTTCCACCTCCTGCTCTACCTTGGTCTTGTCCTCCGCCCATGAAATACGCGGTAATTCTTTCGCTTGGACAGGATCGAGTTGATTCTTCTCAAGGTATTCAACAAGGTCACGGTTGGGTTCGGATTCTTGGAGGAAAAATGACAAACATTGCAGCCCGGCCTGAAAATTTTCCTTCGTCTTCTTCTCCCTAAAATTTCTTCCATTTCGATTGCCTCGTGTTGCGGTACACCGAGCAGTGGCCACACATGCATCCAATCCCACAAAAGGTTGGGATAAGTCGCAAATACCAGAAGTTCGGAAAGGTTTTCTTCAATGAAGTTTCAAGCTTGGTGAGCAGATAACTACCCCAACCAGCCAGGCGATGGTCATAAAGACCCTTTTGGGGGTCAGGCTAGGTCTGATGTGCGAGAAGTAACGTCAAGGTTGGAAAGTGCCATGATAGGAATAGCATAAGGAAGACACACCTGGGAACGAAACCAATTGAACAAGAGCGGGAGATCTGACCATGCCTGCTCGAAAGGGCCTCCGCCGTCGTTCCATGTTTTGCATGTGGTTAACCATACCATCACAAAAAATGCAGATTTCTCGCGATAAATCCTGATAGTAGAAAATATTGTCCGCAATTCTCGTGGTATTATATGCCGAATAATAATTCTGAGGAACTTGTGAGTGTATGGAATAATTTCATGGCCCCACGAGCCATCAAAAGACTTGCGGTTGATCAGAAGTTCAGCAGAAGAATTTTGACCTCTCGCGAGGGCACTGGAATGACTTCAGAACTTCAGACAATGCTTGCACAATTGCTGGCAATTACATTTTCCTCATGAATCAAAGCTTAGGTTGCTTAGAGTCCATATAATTCGACACATACCACCGAAGGTGTTATGCTCAGCCTTACACTTGAATGCTGACGACCATTGAACTCAATACAACACGAGTGGGAAAGATTCAGAGGCCAGTGTCATTATCACATGCAAAGACGCGTCGCGTCTTAGTACCTCGGCATCTTCCATCGACCATGATATCAGCCATTCCTTGTTTCGCAACTCTTTCTTAAACCATCACCATTGTCTACCGCCATTGTTCCACCCTCTGCGGACCAACTCTCTTCACTGACTCCTTTCAACAAGCCCCTTCCCCAATGGTCCTGCTCAGGTTCATGTCGCCATTCTGAAAGCCGTCATGTCTTATCAACGCGTTACTACTGGAGTCGAGGGTCCAATTTGTGAGTGGTTATCTGCGCATATACTCACGTCACAACTGCTGACATTTCTTATAGCTTTCAGCCCCTTATTCGGTGTATCACTCTTGATGTCTGTTGCTCATTCTCTCTACTGATACCGGATTCTAGAAGTCGGCAAGGAATTCAGGATCGACCTTTGGGTAAGAACCGTACGCATATATTCTTCTCTACAACTATCACTGACAATTTTGGGTTGTTTAGTGACTGTTGAACCATAGCATGACTCACTGAGCAATGTAAGATTATTATCTCCGTAGCAGTTAGCAGTTACAGTATTTGACCGGTCACTTGTACACCACCGCTCACTTGTACAGTAGCTATTTTTTCAACACCTGCGCAATGCACTGTAAAAATTATGGTTACTCCGTGTCAATACATCTTATTCACATTTATGAATCACCTCAGATCACGATAAAAGGTGTCTGGTGGTTTGTTGTTCTCCAAATACCTAGTTTGGTCAAATTTTAAAAAGCGGTATTTTGAGTATTTTAAAGGCAGTTCTTGATCTTAAAACTCCGAACCTATAATATACATAGAAGTAATATGGTCAAATGACTGTGCCGAATTTCGAGGCGGTTGGTGCAATGGGCGTTGAGATAAACGAGGTCCATTATCCAAAGGAGATGCAGTCGGATAACCCTAAAAGGAAGTATTACAAATACTATTGACTTATTTGTAAACAATTGTGACCAAATGTAATTGAATTACCGGTGTACAGGTGAGCCGTTTTTGCCGTTTTTGCCTCCAGACGAGTAAATGGCGAATTGTACAACGAGATTACATTCATTGGCCACAAAATTTAGCACATATAATCTTAGTGTGCTCGTGCATCCCTTGGTACAAAAAGAACTGTAAATTGTGGCCTTGAGGTGGTGTGATAGCGCGAACCTTTTTTTAGCGTACAAGTGACCGGTCAAATACTGTAGTACTTAGTCCGTTACGGTAACCCCTGTACATTTACGAGAGTCAATCTATCTTTCTAATCCTGAAGGGTATAAGTGGCAAAGAGAGGAATTCTTGCTTAATCCCAAAGACCTATAAGGCAACGAATTATTTGGAGCTTATGATCAATTCTGATGCGGGAATTCCTTCCGAGCACAGCAATATTATTCCTGTCATTCCAGGAAGAAACGGTAAGGTCCACGACCTCGCAAGGTCACGAAAATTATTCCTGCCCTCATGATGTATTCTCGCGTCTCGCGACTACTCCCCAACAACGTCATAATTTCTGAATCCCTTCCAAGAAATCTACATTTTTTGTCAGTAGCTCGTGAGTTAGCACGGAAAATCTGCAATGTGTCACAAGCGCCTGTCCAGCGTATTGGTGGATGAATTTGTGACCTGGAAATGATATCGGAATCAGTGTTGAATAGCTTCCAAAAGTTCAGGCGCTTACCAGAAAGCAGATTCCGACTGCACACACGAGCTAGCTCAGGGTGGACTTTGACTGAATTGATAAAATATCTGCCTGCGCGTGATCGGTCCGTGAGGAAATCGATAAGGGAACTGTGGAGAATCCGGATGCCAGTGTCAAGAGTACGAGGATTCCAAGCGCCAACGGAGTTCCTCCTGGTATCAGGGACGTTGATGATAGAGTGAAGGTCGCCGAGGATGAATGAAACATCGCCACGGTTCAATGAGAGCAGCTCCTCAAGAATCGCGCCAAGGATGCGAAGGTAACCCTTGATGTTGTGCACGGAGCCCAGGACATGGCGGTACAACGAGTCGAGTTCTGCAAATGGGATGTCGCCTGCAGGATTTGATATCCGTAGCACGGCATCAAGGCGTTCCACGGGTCGATGCTGAGGAGAGTCAACATACTTGATAATAGTGGATGCATATATGAATTGTCCTGCGGAATGTTGGACGAGTGATTATATGGTTTGCGAAGAAGACCATGAGGGAGGGACGTATGTTCGAAGAGGGTGCGTCTGTTTGATGTTCTCAAATCTGCTCCAAAAAAGCATCTGATGTCGGCATCGGGAAGATAGTGTTTGTCAAGCACCAAGGTTCATATAATGTCGCGAAGGTCGTAAGAGTTGAAGGCATCACGTATGGGGGGTTCAGGGCAACTGGATATGAGGATGATGAAATGAGACCAATCGTGGCCTCAGGCTCAACGTCCTCTCTCAAACACATGCTATTGCCACGTAAAGATACTCCACTGATATCTTCGAGTGCTCTTTTTCCATAGAGTGATCGGCGTGTTGACTATTACAATAGAAAGAACCAATGTTAGCTACGAAATTGAGAAGGCATAGAAAAGTCAGGTTACCTGGATTAGTTTCACATTCAGAAATAGATTCTCTTCACGTTGGACCTCATCGCGATAGAGCATTGGAGGCAAACGGTCGTAGGTGATAGCCGTGTTTCAGGGTTGACAGTGCAACCTAAGAGACGAAGGGGTTCGGGATTATCGAGTAGGAGCTTTTCCGTCGACTCTTTAGACTTTGAGAAACAATTCAAGGGGATGTCGTAGAGTAAATGGGTGCAGTCACGTATGTACTGAATGATCTTGGAGCGGGCTGAGCTCATGCCACCGCGGAACTAAACACATAGAGAATCAGATATTGCTGTCGGCACATGTTCGACATCAGGATATGAAAGGTACATACAGTTTGCACAGCGTCGGAGTTGTCCAAAGCTAGAATATTGTGATACTTCTCTGGGATAACCTGGTAAATGTCGGCAGTTATCCCGGCCAATTTATTCTGAGGCGAAGAGTAGCGAATTGGATCTTCGGGATCGAACGATGGAATGTTTGACGCCAAGAAAGCGCTGGCCAGGGAGATGATGTTCCAAAACATGAAGAAATGGCTATCCCACTTTTCGATGTCCTTGACCAACTTTTTTGTGTCTGGATCGTCACCCTCACCGCTCTTCACCTTTCGAGCTCTCTTGAGGCGATTGAGCTCCATTTGGAGAGCATTTTTTCTTGCAGTGAGCTCCTTGTTCTTCTTCTCGACATCCACAACGAGCTCCTGCATTCGACAATATTCCTGCACAGTTCAGATGTTATGTGTTGGTGTCAAGACGTGAATATGCAAAAGGGAGACGTACCTCCCCAAGTTTAGCTTGATCAAGCAAGTTGGTGGACGTGGCGATCCCCTGGGACATGGAGGGAGTCGACGATATCAAAGAAACAGGTTGTTCTCCTGATGCGTTCTGAAATTGGACTCAAGTTGAGTTTGCGTCAGCACCGGATTGACTGGGAGCTTTGGAAACATATGTTAGTCCGGATTTCAGCAAGGCGTCGAGAGACAGAGTGAGACATGCTGAATACAGAGAAGGTGTCGATATAGCGGGCAAGTGTTCGGAAGTATATGAGCAAACCTGAGATTGAAACTGGGTGATGCAAAGAGATCATATCCAAGGGCTTTTAAACAGAAAAATGGATCTGAGATTGACGAGAGAAATCCTGGCAGTATGGTTGGTCTACATGCGTGATCAATATTCGTCGACTTGAATAATTGGCATAGCCTCCTGTGTCGAGCGTCATTTACACCATTAGGTAAATCGGCAGGTATGATGGATACCAGTACTGCTGTGCGCAAAAACCGGGGTTCAGAGAGAGTATTAGAGTATTCAAATTTGTCCTGACAACAGGTGCGGCTGCAGTCATCGGCTCTGAAGATCGGTAAGCATGTTTCAGTACGAATAACGAGGTGAATATGCTCACTCGATTAAACCTAGCCTACATCACAATGCTAGGTTTTGCCTTCAGTCCCTGGCTCGGACGTCCTTGTATGGGCGCTTTTGAGGATGGTTTCACCACCCGACCAGGAAGGGACGGTATATGCCAGATGAAAAGGTAAGCAGCGCTAGCCATAACAACTAATATTGTTGCTTACCCTTTCCACCTAGGAGAGATTCACAGCCTCATGGACGACGTCCAGTCGACTAATGCTGAACCCCATGCTACATATGTGAAACGACCCATACCTGGGGCGATGAATGCATGGCGAACGGCATCTCGTTCAGTGTGTGTCATGGGTTCTACATCTTTAACAGATAAAGGACGACGGAGGACCGAAGGTGCCGGATTCCGAAGCTAGCACGGTAAAAATGGTAAGGTTCGCATTTCATTTGAGATTCCAATTGCTACTCACCGGCCTGTTGTCTCCGACCACCCAGCCCTCTCCTAGAGGTGCTGTCCCTCACAAGTTACTGTGGCGCCACCTCGTAATCCCAACCCTCCCCAATCTCCTCCCAGTGGTAGCAGGCGAGGCCGATGTGTGGCAGTGACGCCGGAAATGGAAAGCGCCGGCACGGTGGTGCGGCCACCGTCCGTGGCCGTCGTGGGGGTAGCCACCGTAAGAGGGAAGATGGTTCAGAGAGGGAGGGGCCATATTTCCGCGATTCACCAACTCTCTTCTGCGTCGAGTTCATACTCGGAATTTATATGCCACACATTTGGTGGTGGGGAAACCGCTGCTTTTGTCCACCCCTACAGTCATCAACCGTCGTGTGAAACACCGAAATTTATTCGAGAAATTGTGTTACTTATATGTGGTCAAACGAGACAAAACTTGACACAATATATAATGGTATTAAACTACATACGATACAAAAACAACGAGAGTAATACAGTGAGCAGCGGGCGAGAAATTTGAAGAACAATGATGTGTGGTGGGAAATGGGATATATGTGCGGTTGAAACACCGGTCGGCCCGGTGAGCCATGCGCAATGCGCGATAAGTGTGCTACCTAGTCGTCGTCGTCGTCGCCACCACTGGCCTCCGCAAACTCCTCTCCACTTGAGCTGGCCTCAGCTTCAGCCTCAATAAAGTCCTTGAGCTTCGGCGAAAGCTTCTTCTTTGGTACAGGCCCCATCTTCGGCTTGGAAATCTTGAATGAACTGGGACGAGCACCAGGTTTTGCCAGTGCCTTCGCCTTCGCCTTCTCCCAGGATGCGACTGCCACCTTATACTTCTCCGTCTCTACCTCTTTCAACCGCTTCCTCGCCTCCTCCTCCTTTTCCCATTCAATCTTTGCTGCCTGGAATGCTGCTCGTGCATCCCTCCTCTCATCCTTTGCCCGCTCCTCTGCTCGTTTCTGTCGCTCATGCTCAACGCGTGCCTCATAAAATGTATCACCAGTGACAAGGACTGCATGTCCATTGAGTGTGCCGATTACGCCCGTTGTGTTCTTCTTTTTCTTCCGCTTTTCGTCCTTCGCCTCGAGCCGCGCACGCGTGTTGGCCAGATAAACCTCATTCAAGACATTTCCCGTTTGGAGGCGGAGATTTCGGTTAATGAGGTCCTGATTCTGGGCCTGAGACTCTCGGAGTGCTGCTAGGAGCAACACTTCTCTGTCGTTCTCTGGCACAAGATCAAGGAAAGGGGAGGGAGTAGGAAGAGAGGTTGCCTGTGGTGTCGTTTTTGGCATGGGATCGAGGTGGGTGGTCAACGTGGTGGTAACAAGGTGTGAGAGTTTGGTTTTGGCCAACTTCTCCATGGCCTTGTTGATTGCTTGATGCCGTTTTTCTGATGGAAGCAATGGTGTGGGTGTGGGATCTGTCATGTCGGTAGAAGTGATTGTGGGTGTAGAAGTGTCATCGGCGTTGTCGTTGATAATCGCAAGCTCACGGATCAAGTCTGCCAATGTCTCCGTTGCCGGATCATCTGCCGGAATAGGAAGATGGCCTTTTACGGCTGTCTGCTTGCTCGGTGCAAGCATTTCATCGGTGATAACCTTCGGATTAAAAGGCCAAACACCAGTTTTCTTGAAGGCCTGCTTGATATTCTCCACAGTAAGAGCCCGAATATGAGCCCGGCCGTAGATCTGGAGAAAATTTGACTTGTCCATAGCTTGCCCCGTTTGTCGTTCATGTTTGTCCCGTTCCTCGTAAATAAACCGTTTGAGTACCGAGAAGATGACAACATCAAGACCTTGGTAAATGTGGGTAGTGTGGGATGGATAGCAAAGCACAAGAATCAGATGTTCACGTGCATAGAGAAGGAAGGCAATGGTATAATGAGAGTTGTGGCCGTCGACAAGAAGCAATCGATATTCGCCAGGTTTAACCTTGTGCTTCGTTTGTTCATCAAATATCTTGATCCACTCAGCACCGATCTCACCGTCAGTCCATCCCTTCTTCTGATATCCAATGCTGAGATGAAATATAAATAAGATCGCCCAATAATACAATAACTGAGAACTCACGAAGCATTCAGTGGATTTCCATCAGCCCAAGAAACTTGATAGGCAGAGCCCTTGAAAATGACTGCAGGAGGAGTGCTAGTACCATCGGCACAGATGGTCACGATAACAGTAGTGTTTTCGCGGGTCCTGCTTCGTACCTGATGCTGCCGACCTTTCTTGGTGGCTGCAACAATGACACGTTCACGGCCATCACCACGAGATTGGACTCCAATCTCGTCTGATCCAAAGGTGGTCTCTGGTCGAATTTTGAAGTGCGTTTCCGTGTAGTCCAGGATTGACCAATATTCTGCGTCTGTTTCGGGATTTGCACAACGTCCACGCTTGTCCTCAAGTGGTGCTGAGTCTGTAGTTTTCAGCCGGTCCGAGTGCCGTAAGATAAAACGAGCTGTCCAATTTCGCCCAACGCCACCAGGCGGGAACTTTTTAACGTGTCGGGCACGGCAGAGAAGATCCACATGCTCCTTGAGGCGCCGGTGACTGAATGGCCAGCCTTGTCGTGCCAGTTCCTGCGTGAAATCCACAACAACATCCTCCTCGGCAGGCAGCAACCAAGCACGCAATGCACTAGCCTGGGCAAGTGTTTTTCCGCCATCCACCTGCCGATTCAGCGAGGAATAACTGAGTTTGATCCTCTTCCCTGTCTCGTTGAAATGTATTGTCTCGAAATCCTTGCAGATTGTACGCAATCCACGTCGAGCACGCGGATTTGGCTTCAGGAGCTCGGTCCGATAAGCTTCAGCGGCACGTGTCAGGATTGCATCATGTTCGCGACGCAGAATGCGCTTCTTCTCGAGATCAGATTTGGTACGACCAGTCATTGCTGGCAGCGAGATAGTGTGAAAGTGTCACCAGGGAGAGTATATATGCGAGAGAACAATTCGGCTCTCTACAGCTCTTTTAAGAGGGAGTCTTGCAGAGCTACCAGACAAGTGAAGCATACACGTGTTTCACATATGTTTTCGGGCCATAACTCACGAAATACGGCACATAGAAACTTCAAACTTGTTTTATTTTCACGAGATAGATTACTGCCTCTCATTTCGAGCTTCATCTCAATCAAAAGTGCCTTCAGTACGTTGCAGAATCGTCGAAACAGTTTCAAAATTTGTGAAATGTGTCAAATTTTGGTCGGTGAGGCACATTTTATGAAAAATGTAGGCTTTCTATTAGGACGAAACACTCCATACCACATTTTTAACACGCACACCTAGCCACTACAAGTTATTTTACGGCAATCGCTCCATGCACGGTCGAGAAATATCAAAGTCGAGTTCTACTGTTTCATTGTTTGGTGGTGTTTCACACGACGGTTGATGACTGTATAACCTTGACCTGGCTTAGTGGAAATAGTTACGTTGACTTGGTGATCATCGCGTCCTCAGGTTATTTTCGTCCCTGGCGTCCCTAAAAAAGCAGCGCCGCACGACACATACTGCTGCTGAAACCCACATCAGTCTTTTACCCCCATGGCGAACACCTCTCCACCCACTGTACAAGTGTAAGCGCTTCACCTAGACGATCATTGCATCCCCCCAACTGAGATACACGAGCAGGCAGAATGTCGAAGATCTTGAAATGCTTCGCCAGAAGGTTAAAGAGTTAGCTTGCCTTCTCGGTTAGTTCTTTTTCGATGGGTAGCATTTGGGAATTCCTATAGCTTACAAAATTATAGAAAGGGAGTGTCGCATCGTTGATGGTTGGTCAAAGTATTGCCTGCCATTCAGGAATGTATCATCTCACTCGTCTCGTTTTAGAACTCAGAGAAAATCTAGACGCGCAAATTGCAGCAACCATGCAGATCGAAGACGAGCTTTGGAACGCTCAGGCGAGACTTGAGAATGCTGAGGAAAGTAGATCATGACGACTAGCAGCTGCATTTGGCCCATGAATTCATGATTTCACTACAGCAGTACATATTGCAGAATTGACAAGGTGTGATATCAGACAAACTCAAAGACGATGACCGTTAGTCTGCACCTAACACAAGTTAAGGAATGTTTGACGTGTCAATGGGTCTGACGATGAATCGTGGTAAGTTTATATCAGTGAGGAAGTACCCCTGCTTGAAGATGACATTCGGAGGTGACATTGGCTCCTAGCAACAGCAGCGACGTTCAGTGGTGTCTGAATGTATGTTCAGCAGAAACTCGTTCCTCTGCTATCGGACGATATACTGGTCCTGTAGCGAGCCATTGAGTTTGTACGCGAGATAGTAGCGGGGACATGGGATGCGACCGCGCCTAGCCGTTTGATAGCAGAGGATGAGACAACGTTCAGAGAGGCGCAAGGCTGTTTGAGTTGACAGGGGTCGGTTAGTGGCATATCCAGAGCGTTGTCCTCAAGGTCATCGCCGTCCATGTCGACCTGCAGCATTTGAATTACGCTGGTGTTAGTCGGATCATGTTCAGCGTCCCAAGCTGCGCGGGCATATCACCGTTACCACGCAACGTCAGTGGAATGTCAAAGTAGTGCCGCTGTACGGCACATGGTTTGTCAGGTAAACGTCGGCTGTAGTCTGAGATGGGCATCATGTGGGAGAAGGTAGAACTGGGCATTCACCAAACCTCCAATGATGAGCGCCCTCTTCCCCTATGACCAGCCTAGGACCTTTGGGAGAGCAAGACCGTATGACCTTAGAGTCAAGGCAGTTGATGAGGTAGTGCAGGCCGCTGAGTGTTGCCGATTGGTTGGCAAGAAATCGAGAGGACAGACGGGTACCTTAGGCACAGATCAAAATTTAGGGTTTACACTAAGTAAACTGGATTCAATCTCGGTAGCGACTCTGCGACAAACTGTAACACGGTCACCAGAGACAGCTGATTGTCAGAATCTGACAGTGAATGAGCAGCCCCGACTTTCTCAAGCAAGTTTTAGTGACGAGGTATTGGCCAAATCGAATACAGGCGCTGGATTTTTTAAGGTGGGGATAACTTAATATCAAGTGCCTGTACAAGTAATCTGGAACCAACGGATAAAGTTCGACAGCTTAGAACCTCTCCAATACGTTCTTGCTGGACTCGTGGGTAGTATTAGCTAGGGCTAGTATGGAAGCCTGCGATGACCGTTACGACACGATTGGGTAAACCTTGCAGTAAAAGTCAGATGCCGGGTGCACTTAGCAGCCTCAGCCTGAGGGTTCTTATGTGAAAGTCGCACATTGCTGCTGTAATAGCGCTTGAAGTCCATGGCAACCTGTCAAACGTTTTGTAAAGTAGTGAGGTAGTCGAGAATCGGATAGACCGAAGGTCTCTCGTACGGATGTGGGTGCGAAGGGCAGCGCGAGTACAGGTGCGTTCGTTGAGTTCTCGTCGTAAGAACTTGGTTTAACTTCTTAGTTCGTCGTGCTTCGGGCTGGTGAGTGAAGGTCGTGGGATTCACTGAAGCTATCCTACGATACAAGGTAGTTTTTATACCTACTCGTAGCTAGTATTCAGGGGTATAAAGTATCACAGGATAGAG
>Ga0247735_1000698_pt1 | contig 13120 bp, 16 predicted proteins | sample UWRJL178409R2_FD_180934 | JGI IMG/M metagenome (GOLD analysis project Ga0247735, IMG submission 180934) | Plant litter microbial communities from Arlington Agricultural Research Station in Wisconsin, United States - UWRJ-L178-409R-2 | ecosystem: Environmental > Terrestrial > Plant litter >...
GACATGGTTTGCATGGTTATACGCAATTAATAGTCACGGTACACTTTCATGAACCAGACGGACACAGAGAAGCGGCGGTTTCGGAGATGCGCAAGTTCTAAGATGAAGAATGTTCAATAGCTGATGGTTACAGTATGTAGTGTCAAGAAATTAACAAAGCTGCATATTTCTGAGTACCATAATGGACCTGAAACTAGACGGCCTGGAATTTCCGATCCTCAAAAATTTGGAATGAGTACACACTGGCCTGGGTACCATAGATTCCGGCCTTGGTCCAGCCTATTGTGATCGAGACTGCCGGATCAATTACCCCGCATTCCTAGTCCGGGAGCACATTAGCCGAGGGCCAGGAGATAAAAATAGACGGGCGTCGAGTCAATATTTCAATGGCCGAGTTGGAACTTGCAACCTTACACCAAACTTCCATCTTCATTTCGTGATGGCACAACCTCTCCCCAAAAGCACACTTTCAGGAGAGAAGAAGAGAGTTATTGTAATCGGAGCTGGTAAATTCCATAATCAGAGCGAGGGACTCGAGACTAATCAACTTTGCAGGTGTGATTGGTTTGACCACTGCATTGCGCCTTCAAGAGCAGGGAACATATCAAGTTGAGATAATCGCAGAAATTCTACCAACGGATCCAAAGAATATCAAATATACTAGTCATTGGGCAGTGAGCAGATCTTGCTACCTTGTTTGATCACCGTCATACCCAACTCACTTTGAATTAAAGGGTGCCCACCATGTCAGTACAAAGTGGAGGCTGCCAGGTGAGCTTTGATTTGTGTTATTACATATGTGACACTTATATCCTCGTTAGATGTTGAATATCCTACATTTTTGGAGATGTGGAAACTCTCGGAGCCTGGGGGAGAAGCTGAACATTGCTTTATGCGCGTTCCACAAACAGAATATTTTGATTCGCTCCATTCAACACCGAGTCCAATGGATCGGATGCCAGCGGCAAGTGATTGCACAGACTTGGGACGTAGCGTAGACTGATCCTATTTCAGGTCCAGCACTTATCTTCTGCGAGTCTTTTAGCTGGTTCCAAAGACGGGTACTCCTTCGAGACGGTCACAATTGACGTCCCTGTATTTTTGAGGTACCTCTTGTCTCGATTCCTGGCGAAAGGAGGCTCAGTCGTCCGTGGAATTGTCCTCCACATCGATCAAGTCTTAGAGGCTGGCTCACGCCCATTCCTTGAAGACGCTAAAGGAACGACCCCTGGACATCCAGACGCCGTGATTGTCTGTGTTGGCCTTGCCGCACGATCCTTGGGAGGTGTAGAAGACAAGTCTGTGTTCCCTTCCCGTGGGCAGACAGTCATTTTACGAGCACCGTGGGTGAAGATTGGTGCTAGCTTTGATAACGACGACAAGCAAGAGTGGTCATATATTATTCCCAGAAAAAACGGAGATGTTGTGGTTGGTGGAACCCAGGGATACCACGACTGGTATGCACGAATTACAAGATTCTGCTCGCGGACCGTACTGATAAATGACAGGCATCCAAAGCCCCGGCCAGAAACGACCAAAGATATCTTAAGAAGGGGCTTGATAATATGTCCTGAACTCGTACCTCCTCATTTGCGACGAACAGATAGACCTGCAGAGGTTGCTGACTTGTCCTCCATCATCGTGGAAGAAGCTTGTGGTCTGCGTCCAATGAGGGAAGGTGGAAGTAGAATCGAGTTGGAGTATAAGAAGACCGTTGAAGGCGTTAAAATTCCTGTGATCCATAACTATGGGTGAGAGCTCAAGATCAAACTTCAAGTTCAAGCGGACACTGACTCCAGGTCTCGATGTAATTCATGATTGGAAGACATGGTGGGCATGGGTACATGTCCTCATTTGGGTCAGCAGACGCTGTGTTGCGCCTGTTGAACGAAGCCCAGAATAAATGAGAAATACCCGAAGAATATTCCTATTTTATTATCCTTGGAGCTTCATGTACTGTACTGTATGGTGTTCGCAAAAGCTCAGACAGGAGCTGCTTACGCCGGGTCGCGTGCGTAGCCGGCACATGCCGGACCAGCGAGCAAGTTTAAATCGAAGTTCGAGGTCGATCTTTCTATCACGCCAACTTCCTGTAATTCCTTAGTCTCCTTTACAGACCTTAGGATCAACAAATGACCGATTGATTATAATAGTAATTCCTTCGCATCAAAAGTGCCCTACTAAGCGTTCTTGCTTACGCTGACGGATTTTAGAAGTGATTCTTGTCATACTCCAAAAATCGACCAATCCCACTCGAATGACCTGTGATACAGAGCTCAAAAACATTACGGTCTTGGGAGCAGGTTAGTTTGTAATATGTATGATATCTCTTTCAGACTTTGAACTTACTACATTTTTGAATTAGGTGTGATTGGACTCACTACTGCTCTCAAGATCCAGGAGCGTGGTGGATTCCAAGTGACAATCCTGGCTGACCATTGGCATTATGAACCGAAGACGGTCCACTACACCAGCTCGTGGGCTGTGAGTTTGCTCTGAATCTAAGATGTCACATTATTCAAGCAAAAAAGGGTGCACACCATGTCAGCGTCGCTGGCACTAATGTAGCGCAGAGAGGTGCCCATGATCACTGCGTCAATGACTCAGGATGGGGATGGGGACTGACGCGTTGTTTCTACAGAAATTGATCTCGAAACGTTTAATACGATGCGTTCCCTTTCAACTCGTGGGGCTGAGGCAGAAAGGTGCTTTAAGCACCTGCCCCAGGTCGAATATTATCGAGAGGAGCTCACACACGACACCCTCAAGCTTATGCCAAATGTGAGCGACACTTCTCATCAAGTCTTGTCTCTTCTCACAGGTTTTTAGTTTTCTGAACTTCCGAAGGATGCATTGCTTAATGTTCCGAATGCAGTGTGTGGCATAACCTACGATTCTATCAATTCTGATGTGCCTGTTTTTCTCGACTACCTTTTCAACCGCTTCGTTTCTTTGGGTGGTCGCGTTCGTCAAGCATCAGTGCGACACCTAAAGCAGATTATAGACGGGGACTCATCCGTCTTCGGTCCTCAAGTCAACGATGAATCCCACGAGCAACAACCATTTCCTGATGGTGTGATCATATGTGCAGGTCTAGGCGCACGAACCCTTGGAGGGGTGGAGGATAAGGCGGTTTATCCTGTCAGAGGGCAAATTCTTAGGATTCGAGCGCCTTGGTTGATAAAATGTATGTCCATGAGTGGAGGGCCCGGTGGTAAATGGACGTATGTGATACCCAGACGAAGTGGCGATGCGATTCTTGGAGGTACATATGAGGAGAACGACCAGTAAGTCCATCGCTTCCCCAGTCCACATTTTTCTTTGACTGGGCTAACAATCACCCTCAAGATATCCGACATCTAGATCAGAAACGACAACTGATATCCTGGAGCGGGTTCTTGAGCTGTACCCTGAAGTCGCACCTCCTGAGATCCGTAAGGAGCGCAAGCCAACCATCGAAGACGTTAGGCCACTTATTATCGAAGAAGGCTGCGGGTTTAGACCGTGTAGGAAAGGCGGTCCTCGCTTGGAGATGGAATGGACCCAGGGGTCATCACGAAAGATCCCAGTCATACACAACTACGGGTGAGTCTTAACTGTTTCTGAGTGATCCTTCATAGTAACTCAAGAAGCGCGTCAACAGCCATGGTGGTTTTGGTTACATAGCATGCTTTGGATCTGCATCTGTTGTATGCCAACTCCTTGACAAGGCTCTTCAAGAACAAACCTCCCCCTGAACAGTTCTAGTCTAATATTGCAGGTATTTGTTATGTGAAGCAGAGGTATTGGCAATGGGTTCAAGGATATATGACACAAACGGGTAGATTGTAGTGAAAGAGAATCATTATGTATGCATCCGGTCATGAGAGCCAGATAACTGGCAAGAGACTACGTACAAATAGTAATCAAGACTACAGATGTTTCGGAACTTAGAAAGAGCATCAAGATGTAGGTTGTAACGGGGATATATGAGGGGATGGGTGACAAAGAATAATTAGTGATACAGCCAGAAAGAGGAAGAAACGGTAGAATGTCCGTAGAGAACAAAATGAGCGTTGAGGCTCGTCAATCGTTAAAATCATGAATTATCATCTCATCTACATCTCCGGCGCCAGTACGAGGTCCTAAATGAGCTCACTTGTACGAGTTGCTTGATTCGTAGCCACCTAGGTCACGGGCAACACGTTACTTTCCACGATTGTGGATCAATCAGCGAGTTTGGCTTTGGGGTCAATGCCATGTATAGAGTATGCGACCTTCTCCTTTAATTCCTCTTCGACGGCAGCAGTGCCATCAGGTGTTAGAGCTGAGTATCCACAATCGAGGCCTTTCTCGAAGAAACGAGGGACGAATCTATAAAAACGATAAGGGGCAAGTATGTATCAGGACTGCAGCACTTACTCGACGCCTTTCTTCTTCCTCTCGGCTGCCTCATCTCGTTGCCGCTGCTCAATGTTGACCTTCTCCTTTGTTGCCTCAGAGAACTCCTTGTTCATCAAGTTATCCGTAACAGTCTCCCACAACTTCCTGCTCTCCCTAGCATGTTGCTTCTCCAATGGCCTGACGACTTTGGGAATCACTTCCAACCCATCAAGATCAAGCAGAGGTGTCCAATCTTCCCCTACACCCGACACATCTGCTTTGGAGAACGAGGCAGCAGGAATCTGCGGTGTGGGCAGCTTCACGTGGGATGGACTTGGGGATGACGAAACAGACCGGGTGACGCCTGCATGGTCAGAGGATGGATATGAACCTGTGCCGACGCGTTTCCAGCGAATCCGCCCGCGCCAGGAGCCATCAAACACAGCTACTACTCGGTTCTGAGGAACGTGCTTCACTTTCGTCCATTCAGCACACTGGTTGGTGTCGGAATCGAAGACACTGTGAATGACCCCTTCAACGAGGAAATGGGCCCTCCCGAGCCAAGACTCCTCCTTGTACTCGATGATCGTGCGGAATTTGTGTCCCGGCTTGCCACCTTCGCAGGTGATGACTGTCGACTCGCTGACGGTGACGTAGAAGCTACCTCGGAGGATACCGTTGACCGATGCGACGGGGTGAGTGATGTGGTACCTTTCACCTTCGCCTGGTCCACCCGTGAGGCGAATAAAGATGCCCTGATTGTACTGCCCTGGGGAAACGCGGAGAGTAGTGCCTGAGACTTTGGCGGAAATTTGATCGATGCCTGACATTTCAATGGAGCGTGCGGGACATGAAGCGAAATACGCCGAGACAGGTGGGTGATGAGATACTTGCTCGGTGAGGTAGACGACGCGGACGGGTTCGCGTGATGCAGATAGGTTGAGCTCGGAGACTTGCGCTGCGAGGTCGTCTGTGGTGGCTTGGTGAGGTGATGTTGCTGCTGTGGAGGTACTCTTGGGCTTCGTTAATGAGCTAGCCCGACTTGTGGCACTCTTCGAGCTCTTGCCACTCTTCATGCTCCCAGACTCTGAGACATAGGTGTCCTCCGCATCCTCTTTCTCATCAAGTGTGTATGGAGTGGGGACGATATCCCAATGTGCTCGGAAATGTTCTCCGAGTACCGAGTTGTAGGGTTTGCAAACTTTGCCGTGCTATAATCAACATGGTGGTGAGTGTTGGCAAGGCACACGTCGAGAAACGTACTACGAATTTGAGATCCTTCGTGAAGGTAAACCTCAGTACAGAGATCATTCGCAGGAAAGGGTCTTCAGAGTCGTTGATGCTACATGCCCATGAGGTTTATGCCTCATGTAAAGGGAGAAAATGGTCTTACGACGCAAACATGTCTGGCCTGTCCAGATAGTGCCAGTACTCAAGGTTGGGTATCGGCTCGAGCAGCGAAGCTGGTAACGACAATCGCCTGAAAGCGTTTCGGTCATCAGAACTGCCAGTGCTGCATTCAAAAACTTTATACTCACATCGCCGCGATATCATTCACACCCAAACACTTCTTGACAAGCTGCACGATCATCTTAATCTTTCCTCCCTCGCCACTATCTCCTGAGTCTGGCACGGAGATGGGGGCATCCTCCTCTGGAGCCGTGTCATGCGCCGCGGTGCTCATAATGGTTGGAGAAAGAGGGAAAGGACCACTGCTGGCGGGTGGTGATGGTAGAGGTACAAACGTGGTTGCACAAATAAGGATCCCTCGCCAATCGAGTGTCCTGTCGCACACGTGAAATGGCACTCTCACGGACGCCAGCACCTGAACTGCTCGCTGGAGAACTTGAAGAAGTGGTCGATAATTTGCAGCTACTAGTAGGTATGTCATTGCAGAGAATGTCGAGTTTTGTACAGCTTTACAAGGTCGCATCGGGGCTAGTTCACTGTTCCTCCACCGCAAGCCACCCAATACTACTATGTTGGGTACTACTAACAATATGCTTGTACTTTACCCTGCCATTCGAGTCTTGTTACTCTGAGAGTGGAGGTTCATCCTGCGCTTGGACCATGTCGTTGTCACCTCCACTGACACACCGAAGATTAATTAAAACTGCCTCGTAGCCCAATCAAAGTTGCGGTGAGATTGATGTCAGTGTGCGGTCCGAGACCCCGCTCGCCACAGGGTAGTAAAACTGCTATTGGTTCTGCTGCGTCCAGCAGAGTAAGCCATGTAACCTTCCACGAAGAAAAGTGTAAGATTTCAGTTCGTGCCCTATATTAAGCAGCGAAAACTCACGTTCAGATACATCGTCGAATATGTGTTGGGCCATGTCTTCTCCAGCCTTCCAACCCTCCCATTCAGTTGGGGTATGAGGGGATTAATGCGGAAGTTGAGTATAATAAGGAAAGTGATCCGTGCTAAATTCAACACTGGCAGGACCCAGATGAGGAAGGAATAGCCCAGTGAAGACATCTGCGTCAAGCATACAGTATACTCAGCACAACTGCAAACCTGTTACCAAGACCAAAAGAGAAAGTAGTCCAAATTTTGAGGCAGTGATCGAGGCCGCTTGGACATCTGACGAACGTGATCGAGACAATATAAGCGGAGATAAGCTGGTAAAGAAACTTGTGAGGGTGGACTGAGTTTGTGAGGAGCGCCGCAGGTAATTCAACGTACAGTCCATGGATGATTGACCCGTTGTGAACTACTAGAGAGTAGAGAGTATTCTTGTAGCATTATGAACACCAGTTTTGCGAGCTCCTGGTCCAAATATTCGTACAACGCTTCGAGAACAGATAGTCCGCGGTGAGAGAAATTGGGGTGATGTCGACAAAGGTATCGACTATCTAGATCAAAGGTGTCTATCATCACCTCGAGCATGTAGCCAGTCCTTACATAGTGCTGCCAGTGGTCAAAGCCAGAGCGCCCATATGTTCAGTTGGTGCCGGTTGCACCAGAGAAATAACAAGCGTCTAGAAAGAAGATTGCTGCGACAGGCTGTTGTTGACGAGTTGTCCGCTTCGGTAGTTGAGAAATTATAGCGATGGTAGTGGTTCTCGTGCTTGAAGTTCTGAACGCTTCTGAACAGAACAGGGTGAGAAATTTGGCCTTGACTCCAACCTCCACCAACACTGTTTGCCATGTCCGCGAACACCACCCTTACTCTCCGCCATTGGAATGTCTTTACAAGACAAAGTGAATCAGGGGGGCTACTTCAGTCCTCATACTGCCATGAGAGCGCAACCAGACAAACATAACAACTTGATTTCGAGCTTTGGGCTACTTGATCCGGACGAGAACTCAGGCAGGTCCTCTTCGTTCTAGGCGTTTACTCAAGAAAATCCTGCCGCGGGAGCTACGCAACAGCAAAGTGAATAATCTAGAAACTAGTATCCTTGAGTTTGTAGATACTGAGGCTTCTCACAGTGCAGGTGGTGAATTATCCTTTGCTAGGGACACCTCCGATTCAACTTTCGATCTTGGCTGCTCTCGTTCCTCTTCTGACCCGTAGGAAATGGTACGGGCTCTTCTGATACTCGAAACCTTTCTTCGTGTTTGATCTGCACTGGAATGCCACCCCTCACGGGACGAAGGGTATCCACCCAGACGTCAACGATTATCGCACTCGCTTCGTTAGCCTTCCTGTGATTACACATTATCACCTCCTTCGTATATATACTGACATCTTAACATAACCAGACGCCTTCTCCATATGCTCTCAAGAGAACTTCTCAAAATCCCGCCCGGAGCCGAGATGGGTATGATACCTTCAGACGTGACTTCTGTTAGTCCGCCGCCGAATGTTATGGGACCTTCGCCAGTACTTTCATGTACATTAAAGACATTATTTGTGCCCGTGATACCTCGAAACCTTATATTTCTAAAATGCAATACGCCCGGGAAGATACAAAACAATGACGATACAGAGAACAGAAAGTGCAAATAATGACGACGACAGAACACAGCAATTTGACCTGACTTTAAGTGGCAAAGTGAGCCCTATAATAAGTTCTCTTGAATGAAGACTTGTGCAGGAGGTACGAGGTCTGAAAGGATTCATGGTGAACAGGGTTGCCAAATCACTTCATCGCCTCCCACCTCCGCCACCACCACGCCTGCCTTTGGCACCCCGCCTTCTTCTTTTCGTGTCCGCACCCTCATCACCATCATAGCCCATTTCACGGGGGTCGCCCTCCTCCACCATAACAGCTTCGCGGCCTCTTTTGGTCGGCACAACCATCCTGTCGCGAAGACTGTGGTGCTGAGTGTCTGGCTGAGTTGGGCCACGCGAGTTCCCATCATCCAACGACAGTCTGTCCAATAATGAAGCACCCCGCCGCTGTACCTGAGGGCGTACTACACGGTCTTTGAGGTCGACGGGGCTATCTATGGTCTCGCGGACCGATCCTCCTGAAGGGTCGGTGGTATACATGTTCGTGGCCAATTCTGGAGGCTCCTGAACAACGATAGATATGGTATCCGATGGATATTTGCGATGACGGGGTGGCCGGTCTGTTCCTGTGCTTGTACTCATACGACGGGCAAGAGCTGGTAGGACTTCGGGGTCGATCGGGGCGACGTCCTGCTTTGGAGGGGGTGGAGGATTGGGGCGTGAATCACCCCAACGAGTTTTGCGTTGATGTTCTCCCTCTTGCTTAGGGGTTTCTACTGCAAAATCGTCTCTTTCCTTGCTTCGCAAATGTGCAGATGTGGCATCCACCAAGCGGTCTGGAAGTGAGATCGCCGAAGGGGGCTGGGCATGATATCCTTCGTCTGACCGAGTATCTGACGAATGGCCGCGGTCCGATTGTTGGGCAGAAGATTGGCCGATGGTCGTGGATAGCAATGACGGTTCTCTTGATATAGGTGGAGGTGTGCTACGTCCGTTATTCACACCATTCCGGCTTTCCCTGGACGTGATGCTACGAGGAGAAGAGTTACGACCTCTAAGCCTCTCTTCCCCACGATACTCAAGTCCAGGATCCTAATCTCGAGTCAATATTAAAGAGGGTATCGATACATGAATCCACATACCCGATCAAAGAATTGCGATTCTTGATGTGACCTCTTCGCTTGCTTGCTTTGGACGTCAAGATGATCTCCAGTACCAGATCGCTACGTTCCTGAATAAGGAAACATACGAAACATCAAGGGACGAGAGGACTTACGGGAGGACTGCGGTGCCGGCTGGTATCAAGTGGCAGTGGACTGCGCCTTCGAGGAGGGTCGATGACATCCAAGTGCGGTGGCTAAATGAAAGAACTCATCAGTTTGAATCTAAGAAAGCAGAGTCTGACACACCCGCTGGCGAGCATCGTGGCGAGAAGATAAGTTCCTTTCTCTCTCTTGATCGATGAACGTTGATGGAGGTGGTTTCGCATTCACACTGAATGTTGCTGGTGTTGACGCAGTCGATGTACTCAATTCCAGAGACGTCACAGATTCACTGGTGGTCGGAATGACCGGAAATCGGCGATTGGCACCAATGGGTACGTTGTTCGTATCAGAAATGCGTCCAGGTTTGCCTCCACGCTTTGACTATATTTGGAAAGCAGTTGAGTCAGGAGTCGCTATTGGGGCGTAGAGAAACTTACTATTTGTCTCTCTGGTTGAGTGGGCCTAATCCGATCTCCTTTCTGGTCCAAACGGTCCCCATGACCTCTCTGCTCAGCAAGACTAGTACCATTGGCAGGGTGTGGTACGACTGATCGAGAAGGCGGTTGTACTTCGTATCGTTCAGGCGCTTTGTGCGCTAGGAAAGGCAAAACCTCATTCCGAGGACCTGCAGATCGTTGGGGAACTGGATAACCTCGTCCCACCTTGACCGAATCGTCAAGATCGTCAGCTTGCTCGCGATATGCACTACGGGGATTCCTCTCTTGCACAGGCGAATAAGGTCGTACCGATCGTGGTGGTTCTTCGTGGTCTACGTCCATCCTTGTATCCAGTTTAGAGAGATTGTGTTGTGCGGGCGCGAGATATTCGTCACGCTGCGACCTGTCTCGCTCACGATAACGATCATTCATCCTCGAACTCGGGGTCTCGGGGTCATAATCTTGTCCAATGGGTCTGGAATTGGAAGAGCGCAATGGGTCCTGAAGGTGCTGCTGAGGAACGTAGCGCGAGGGCTCAGGTGTCCCCCACCCTTGGTCACGATCTCGAATGTCTTGCCTTTCAGGGATTGCAGAAATATTAGTAGGAGGTCCTCGCGGATATCCCACCGTGGCAGAGGTAGATGATAATGTTCGGAAGGTTGCTTGCTGAGGAGGTAGAGGTACCCGTTTACCTGTGGATCGAAAAGAAAAGGAGGAAGGTTGGTAGGTAGGTGATAGCGAGAACTAAGCGGAAAAACATACGGGGCACAGGTGGTTCGTCAGGCGAAGACCGGCTGTACTGATCTGGGTAACGATTGGGCCTACCGTCCGTCGCGGCTTGACTGGTCTCCGTCAAAGGGTAGTCGAAAGCAGGAGGCCGTGGTGAGTATTCATCCTCATCTATCCTGGGATTGCGGCGACGTTTTTCATAATCGCGGTCAAAGTCTGAATTGCGTTCTCTCGTCAGATCTTGCTCTCGTTCACCTTCCCTTTTGCGATCTCGAGGCCGTCGAGGAGGCCCAGCGACTGGTGAACGTTCGTGGTCACGCTCCCTTCCATATGGTAATGAGGATTCTTGAACCCTGACACCTGCAGAGCGCGGCCCATTGCTGAAATTGGCGTTTTGGCCCACGGAATGGTTGGGCTCTGAGGATCTCTCTCCCCTGTCCCTTTCTTTCCTGCTTGCGGAATTGGTCGGTACTGGTGGATGTTCGTCAAAGTACCTTGATGGAGCTGTGGCGGGTACTTGGTAGCGGTCCAGCTCGTAGTCGCGATCTCGCCTTGGTGGAGGCGACTGAGGTCCTATAGTTCCGCAATGGGAAAAGGTGGAAAAGGTGGTAAGAATGGGGGATATGATGGATAGACGAGCATAAGAGAAAAAAAAAACAAGGAAAAGATGCAATCCGCGATGACGAACGTCTTCGTCTCCCAGCCGAAAGAGGGGAGCAGGGACGGAGTGCTGGTGGCAGCAAGGACAGGTCGAAAGTTGATATGTAGACGATGCTAGTCGGCAATAGGAACTATTGACCCTCGCCAGAGAATATGGCGTGTTGAACTCGAAATTGCACACGAATATGCACGAAGGGCCCGCGAACAAAGATATGGGAAGACGACGTGGATGGGAGGTGAGGAGGCGGATAACGTACTGGGTGCGGGATGATAGCTTGGATGCGCACTCGCTGATAGCGAATCAAAAGTATGAGCTTGGGTAGTTCCCCGTTCTCTACTCTGTCCTCGATTGCTTTCCTGCCTTTTCATAGTCCGCCTCTGTCGATCAGCAGATGATAAAGGTTGATCCAGTATAATCGGATCTGAATCATCCACGTGCCGACGAGAAGGTTCTCTGCGAATGCTACGCTCGTTCTCGCGGAACTCCCTAGGATAGTCTGTGGATGCATGAGATGTCCAGCGACGGCCGTCGTATCCATTGTTTGGTAGCACGACTTCTAGATCCCTTGGCATAGAAAATTCGCTGTTAGCGTAAGTTATCTCATCGCGGCCAGAGCGGTGGCTACGCGAGGGTGCATATTCCTGGTCTCTGGAATGAGATTGCGGGTCTCGATAACTTGGTGGGGTGAGAGACCTTGGTCGCCTTTGCTGACGAGGAGAAACTGGGGACTTTTCCAAGCGCTTAAGGGAAGGTCCACTAGAAATTTCGATCCGTTCTAACGTTCGGACTTCCACTGAATGCGAGATAGAATCACCACCAGGCCTGTAGTGACGGTCTTCGAAAGATAAAACGCGCTGATCAGGGGTCAGTGGCCGCGTAGCATCCTCCATGTCGTAGTCGGGTTGGGAAGTACGAGAGGCGTCACGAGTCGGGCGTGATGTCTGCGAGCGATGGGCGTTAGAGTCATGTGCAGTCATGTGCCTACTGTGGCCTGTGGACTCATGACGATGCGGACGCCCTCGAGGTTCCTCAAGAACAGACGAAGGAGGGATGTTGCTCACTGGCAGAGTCCAGGTCGACTGGTGAGTTTCTCGATTGTAGTAGTAGATGTCGCCATCTTTTCGTGCCGTCCGTACTTCCCAGTTTGGCGGAAGATCAATAACGAGCGGCACCAATTTCTCGTTATTTTTCTTCGCGTCACGGGCGGCTGCTCGCGGGGAGATTATCATGCTCGTTGCCTCGACTATGGAAGGATGCGAAGGAGGTAAGTACGGGACCTTCGCTGTAACTGGTTTGGCGGGAAGTGCATGGGTAAGTCGGGGCTGTAACCTCTGTGGTGAACTTTGAGCAGTCGAACTTCGAGGCCTAGACAGGGATTCTGTGTTGGTATCGGAATTCCGAATGGTAGAGGGTTCCGGAGGTTCTGCGCCGTCACAAGCTGCCTGTGGCCCTCGACGATCATTGGCGCCCAAGGACGCAGGCCTTGCCGAATCATCGGTGACTGTGTATGCATTCAAAGCATTTGTGGGCGCGTCTTCCCGCTGATAAGAGTAGAATCCTCGGTCATCTTCGTCGTCGCCTAAGGAAACTGCGTCCTCGACATCCTCCGCATCGTTAGTATCCCGTCGGCCGTTTTGATCATAGGAACCTCTTCTAGGCGAATCTTGATATTCGTCTTCTTCATTTCCCCAGTCCAGTGCCTCGTTGTCGTCGTCCATGATGTTGGGGGTAATACAAGAGAGGAGAGGAAGAACTTGCCTATTCGTG
>Ga0247735_1000700_pt1 | contig 13113 bp, 10 predicted proteins | sample UWRJL178409R2_FD_180934 | JGI IMG/M metagenome (GOLD analysis project Ga0247735, IMG submission 180934) | Plant litter microbial communities from Arlington Agricultural Research Station in Wisconsin, United States - UWRJ-L178-409R-2 | ecosystem: Environmental > Terrestrial > Plant litter >...
CTGCCGTCGAGATCCCCGTCGGTGAGGGACTCATCGACGTTGTCCTCCCCGGTCTCGGGCGCGAGAGTCGTTTTGTCACCGAATTCGCCATCCCCACCACACGCCGCGGCATTGTTCGTGTGGGGCCGGTGCGCTCCGTGCGCGCCGATCCGATCGGGCTGGTGCGCCGCGAGATCGTCTGGACCGACAGCCGCGAACTCTACGTGCACCCGCGCACCGTGCCGCTGCCGAGTATGAGCACCGGGCTGGTGCGCGACCTCGAGGGCAATCCCACCCGGGACCTCTCGACCAGCGACATGTCGTTCCACGCCCTGCGCGAGTACCAGGCGGGCGACGAGCGCCGGTCCATCCACTGGAAGTCCACCGCCAAAACCGGCCGCTACATGGTGCGCCAGTTTGAAGAGACCCGGCGCAGCCACCTCCTCATTGCGCTCAGTCTCGCCGCCGCAGACTTCGGATCCGATGCTGAATTCGAGATGGCCGTGAGCATCGCGGCCTCCCTCGGCACCCGCGCGATCCGCGATACCCGTGACCTCACCGTGGTCGTCAGCGAGCACACCCCCGACTTTGCCGCCCGTCGCGTCTACGCGATCAAAACCCTCACCACCCTGACACCGTCACGCCTGCTCGACGACTTCTCCGGCCTTGAGCTCGCCCCCAACGCCCTCGGCATGATCGATGTCGCCCGGGTCACCGCCGAGCGGGTCACCGGTGTCTCGGTGGTCTTCCTGGTCTGCGGGTCCACCGTCAGCGCGGCCCAGTTGCGTGCCGCCTCCGCCCAGTTTCCCCTCGGCGTCGAAACGATCGCCGTGGTCTGCGACCCAGAGAGTGTGCCCGGGATGCGCCGGGTCGCAGGCCTCACCGTGTTCACCGTCGGATTCCTCGAAGACCTCGGCCGATTCCTCGCGCGAACGGCCAGCGTATGAGCGCCCCTCGGTCCGTCTCGTTTGTGCTCGTCAACACGGCGATGCTCTGGATCGCCACCGCGATCGCCACCGCGGCGCTCTGGCCGATCTACCGAAGCCCGCAGCTGATCATCATGATGACTGGCATGGTTGTGCTCGGTTCGGCGATCGCGCTCGCTGGGGCCCGCTGGCGCTGGAGCGCGGCAACCGTCGCGCTGGCGACCGTGGGGGTATTCCTCCTCGCCGGTGTTCCCCTCGCTGTGCCGTCGCTCGCGCTCTACGGTGTGCTGCCCTCCGCCGACGGCATACTCGACCTGCTCGCCGGCGTCGCGCTCGGCTGGAAGCAGCTGCTGACCATCTCGTTGCCGGTCGGCGACTACGAAGCACTGCTGGTTCCCTTCTTCGCCCTCGGCCTGGTGCTTACGGTTGCCGCCCTCTCGGGTGCCCTCCGATCGACCCGGGGTGGGCTCGCGGTCTTCGGTCCGGTCATCCTCTTCTGCACCGCCCTGCTTTTCGGTCCGGATACCGCCTTTTGGCCTCTCACGCTTGCGCTCGGGATGCTCGCCGCCAGCCTCATCTGGGTGGCTGCACGTCGTCGCTTCCACCGTCGCGCCCTGCTCAGTCCATCCACCTCCGACTCGCCCGTTGATGTGGGAAGCGCCGAGGTACGCACCGCTCTCGCCGCGCCGACCCGCGCCGAAGCCACGTCGGTTCGGCGCCGGGGAGGGGCAGCCCCCGTCCGTGCGATTGTAAGCGCAGTGGTCATCCTGGCCCTCGCCGGTGGCGCCGCGGTCGGGGCGATCACCCTGCTTCCCCCGACGACCGACCGCGACGTGCTCCGCACCGCCGTCGAGCAGCCATTCGACCCCCGCGACTACGTGAGTCCGCTGTCGGGGCTGCGCAAATATTGGCAGCAACCCACCGTCGACGAGGTGCTCTTCTCCGTCTCCGGGATGCCCGAGGGTGCGAGACTCCGCATCGCAACACTCGACACCTACAACGGCGTGGTCTACTCGGTCGGCAGTGACTCGGTCGAGGCAGCATCCGGATCATTCACCCGTGTGCCCTACGCCGTCGACCAAAGCGATGTTGACGGAAACCCGATCACGGTCGACGTGCGTGTTGAGGGATACAGCGGACCGTGGGTGCCCACGGTTGGCGATCTCGAGACCATCAACTTCTCGTCCGCGGGTGCCAGTGGGCTGCGCGATTCGTTCTATTTCAACAATGAGACCGGCACTGCGGCGGTTCTCGGTGGGCTCGACGCGGGCGACGTGTACTCGCTGGACGCGGTGCTGCCCACCGTGCCCGACGTGAACGACCTGTTGACCGTGACGCCCGGCATCGCTGCGCAGCCGGCCATTGGGTTGGTGCCCGATGATGTGTCCACCACCCTCGACGCCTACGTGGCCGGAATCGCTGAGCCCGGCGCACAGCTTTCCGCGATGCTGGAGAGCATCCGCACCGCCGGCTACATCAGCCACGGCGGTGAGGGCGAGGTTGCCAGCCGCTCAGGACACGCCGCCGACCGCATCACCGAACTCGTCGGCGACCCCCGCATGATCGGCGACGCCGAACAGTACGCGGTGACGGCGGCGCTGATGGCCAGGCAACTCGGATTCCCCGCGCGCGTAGTGTTCGGTTTTGTCCCGGCGGCTTCCGACGGCTCGTCGTCGACAGCGGAGTCGACGGTGGAGGTGACCGGTTCGGACGTGTCCGCGTGGATCGAAGTCGACACCGCAGAGTTCGGCTGGATCGCGCTCGACCCGAACCCCGAGGTGCGGGAGATCCCACCAGAGCTCCCGCAAGAACCCACGATCATCGCGCGCCCGCAGAGCATTGTTCCGCCGCCCGCGCTGGAGCCTGCGCCCATCGAGCGTCAGTCTGCACCGCAGACCCAGCGGGACCAGCCCGACGAGTCCGATCCGCTGCGCGAACTGATCATGGTGGTGCTCCGCTGGGTCGCGCTCTCCGCCGTGGTGGTGCTCGTGCTGCTCACTCCATTCCTCACGATCATGGCGCTCAAAGCAATCCGTCGACGACGGCGCCGTCGGGCACGCACCGACCGGGGCCGGATAGTCGGCGGGTGGCAGGAGTTCCAGGACAGCGTGGTTGACCACGGATACATCCCACCCATCTCGGCAACGCGCAGTGAGATCGCCGCTGTTGTTGGAGGCCCCCGTCCGGCCGTGCTGGCCGCGGTCACCGACCGGGCAGTTTTTGCGCCCTCCGACACCGACACTGACGAGGCCGACCGCGTCTGGCGTTCCGTGAAAGACCTCACCAAAGCCATGGATGCAGACCTCACCCTGTGGCAGCGCATCCGTGCACGGATCTCTCTTCGAAGTCTCGGCGGATATAGTGGCAGTAATCCGTTCGCACGCTAGGGGGAGTTTTTCGTGACGTGCTTGTCTTGTGGCGCGGAACTGCCCAAGGGTGCCATGTTCTGCGGCGAATGCGGTCGTGCAACCACGGCTCGCATCGCCCCTCCGCCGCGCCCGGCACCATCGTCGCCCGCACGTTCTCTGCCGGCTCCGGTCTGGCCCGACGCAGCTCAGTGGCCTGCCGCGCCGCCGCCCACACCTCCCGTGGAAGTTGTTCCCGCGTGGCCCGGTGAGGTGCCGGCCAAACCCGCTGAACGCTCTGCGCCCACCGCAAAATCTGCGCCCGCCACCACATCGGCGCCCGCTGAAGCATCCGCCCCACCCGCCGCACCGCCCACCCCTCCGCGCGAGGCACCTGCCCGACCGATCGAACCGACCGCGCCCGGCGACACGGTTGTGCTCGGTCGCGACCTGTTGTTCGCCGCATTCGACTCCAACCCGGCGCCGAAGGCACGGATGCAGAAGTCGGAACCGGCTGAGAAGCCCGCACCCACAACGACGCGGGACCCCCAACCGAACCGCACACCCGAGCCGACTCCGGAACCTGCGGTCGCTGCGACGCCGGAACCTGTGACTCCGACCGCTCCAGCTCCGGTCCCGGTCGCCCCAGCTCTCGTCACGCCCGCGTCAGTCGTGGAGCCCACCCGAACTATTCGGCCTGCGCCCCCGCGCCCGGACCATGCTGTCGTCGCGCCCGCCGCGCCCGCTGTGCCCTCCGTTCGCGAACGTGCCGTGCCTGCTGTCGCCGTTCCTGCCGCCACCGCCCCCGCCGCCACGCCCGCGGTCACCGTGGTTGCCGGAAACTCCGCCGAGGACGACCTCGACGACCTTGAGCGCACCCGGATTGTGCCGCGCCGCGAGCACGGCGAACGTTTTGTGCTGCAGTTCTCGACGGGGGAGAGCGTCACGGTGCACGGCACCGGGCTACTCGGCCGCAACCCCATGCCGCAAACGGGCGAGCACTTTGACCAGCTCGTTGTTATCGCCGACCCCGGCAAATCCGTCTCCAAAACCCACCTCGAGTTCGGCCAGGACCAGGGTGCGTTTTGGGTGAGCGACCGCTTCTCCGGCAACGGATCCGTTGTTCGCGAACCCGATACCGCCCAGCGTCGGTGCGAGCCGGGCAAGCGCTACCGCATTGTGCGCGGCACCCGCGTCGACATCGGAGAGCAGTTCTTCGTCGTCAGCTGACCTCCTGTGTGACTCGTCCACACCTGCCCCGGTCGGGTGGTGTGTCCACACACGGGTGAGTGGTGTTCCCGCGACTGGGCGCGTGTTGGTTTCCTCAAGGGATGACGTCCTTTCCTCTCGACCCTGCGCCGCCGGTGTATCGGGTGAGGCTGCCTCGGCCTCCGGAGGTACCCGCCCCGCACCCGTTCCCGCTGTTGGCGACGGTCGCTCCGATTTTCGGGTCGCTTGCACTGTGGGCAATCATCCAGTCGCCGTTCGCCCTGATCTTCGCGTTTCTCGGTCCGCTCATCGCGGTGGCGAGTGTGGGCGATTCGAGAATCAGCGCGCGGCGACTGCGCCGAACTGAGGCGACACGATTCCGTGGGGAGTGCGACCGAACACGCGAGTCGATCGCCCGGGAACAGAGTCGGCAGGTCGCGGACCTCGCCCGACTGGCCCCGGCGGCGCGAGAGATTCTCCACCGCGACGCTCCTGACCCCGAGCAGTGGCTCCGGGCGGATTTCGCCTCACCGATTCCGGTGAGGCTCGGCACGGGGGAGGTGCGCAGCGCACTCGAACTCGACGGCGACACTGACCCGCCCACAGACGGCCACACGCTCACCGCGCTGGCCGAACTGCGGACGGCAGCGGCCACCCTCGTTGATGGTGTGGTTGTGGTGGATGCTCGTCTGGGCATCGGTGTCTGTGGACCACACGCTCCCGCCCTCGCTGTCGCCCGTGCGCTGGTCGTTCAGCTGGCAGCAGCACTCTCACCCGTCGCCACGGAGCTCCAGGGCGGCGCGAATCCGGCATGGCGGTGGACAACAGAGCTACCCCATGCCACCGGGCATCCACCGTCGCCTCCCCTCGCGTTGGACGGTGTGCGGATCAGCGACCGGTCTGGCCGACGTCCGCCTTGCGTGGTGGCCGTCGCCGACCGCGCCGCGGACCTTCCCCGCGACGTTCGGGTGGTGCTGGAGATCGATGGGGCGACGGCCGCGGTGATTCGACATCCCGATGAGAGCCGGTGTGGCACCCTCCGTGCCGACATGGTGGCGGAGGCGGAGGTGACACCGTGGGCGATGCGGCAGGCGCGCCAGGCGAGGGACGCCGGCGTGATGGGTTCCGCGCCGACGCTCCCCGATCGTGTGGAGCTGGCGTCGCTGGTAGAGCGCGGTGTCCCAGGAAGGGATGCCGGTGTCACGGCGGCTCCCGGGCTCTCCGCCGCCATCGGGATGGGGGAGAGTGGCGCTCTCAGTATCGATCTCGTTCGGGACGGGCCACACGCGGTTGTGGGTGGCACCACCGGCAGCGGCAAAAGCGAACTGTTGGTGTCGTGGGTGCTCGCCATGGCGGCCCGCCGCCCGCCCATGGAGGTGAGCTTTCTCTTCGTTGACTTCAAAGGCGGTGCGTCCTTCGATCCGCTCCGGCAGCTGCCCCACTGTGTGGGAGTGATCACCGACCTCGACGATCACGAAGCACTGCGAGCTCTCGCCAGCCTCCGCGCTGAGGTGCGGCGTCGTGAACGGATGCTCGCTGCGCGTGGCCTGCGGTCGGTGGACGATGAACCGCCGGGGGAGAGCCTCGCGCGGCTGGTTTTGGTGGTCGACGAGTATGCCGCGATGGTAGATGACCACCCGCACCTTGCCGCGTTGTTTACGGATCTCGCGGCGCGGGGGCGATCCCTCGGTATCCATCTGATCCTCTGCACCCAACGACCGGCGGGAACCCTCCGCGAGGGTCTGCTCGCCAATTGTGGACTACGGCTGTCGCTCCGGGTGAACAATGCCGCGGATAGCACGGCTCTCCTCGGCACGGATGCCGCCGCGTCCCTGCCCGTGTCCGCTATCGGGCGGGTGTTGGTCAGCGTGGGTGGAGGCGTTGTCACACGCGCGCAGGTGGCGAGCGCGTTCCCGACAGACATCGTGGTGGTTCGTGATCGTTGGCACGATGCCCCGCGTCCGAGCCGGCCGTGGTGCGACCGGCTTCCGGCGGTCATCACCCCGTCAGATGCGGCGCAGCTTGAACTCGGCGAGCGGCCGGGTGCCGGGTTCGCCTTCGCCGTCGCGGACCTTCCCGAACACCAACGCCGTGAGTTCGCCTCCTTCGATCCGGTGCACCACGGCAATCTGATGGTGGTGGGAGCGGGCGGATCGGGTAAGTCCGGGGTGCTAACGGCCCTCGCCGAAGCGGCGGGAACTCGTGCACGTGTGGTGGGAGCGGACGTGGCGGTGCTGTGGGATGCCCTGGGCGACGTGCTCGACGTGTCCACCCCGCCCGACCCTTCACTCCGCCTGCTCCTGCTCGACGATGTCGACATGGCACTGGGTCGGTGCCCCGACGAATGGGCGACGGCACTGCTGGACCGGCTGGGACGCGTTCTCCGGGAGGGCCCGAGTCGCGGAGTCGTCTGTGTGCTCACCACCCAGCGGCTCGCCGGTCCTCTCCATGGGCTCGCGGCCCTCTGTGGATCCAGCGTGTTGCTGCGGCTTCCCGACCGCCAGGAACATCTCCTCGCGGGAGGTGACGCCGCGTTGTGGGCTCCGGATGCGCTGCCCGGCGCAGGATCGTGGCGGGGCATCCACATCCAGGTTCTGCTCACCGCGTCCGTCGTCGCCGCTGCCGGTGAGCCCCGTGCCCTCACCGTGGACCTTTCCGCGGTCGGCGCGGTGGCCGTGGTCTCGACGCGACCACATCAGCTGCGGGAGGCGATCTTGCGCGCCCAGCCGACCCGCACGGTCATCGATGTGGCGGGCACATCCGACACCCGCGAACTGGTGGTCGCGCGGGGAGACACCACGCCTGTGCTGTTGGGTGATCCCGACGCCTGGTCCGCACGGTGGGGCGCACTCGGAGCAGCGCGTGGCTCGATTCCCGTGCTGTTCGAGGGATGCAGTGTGGCCGAGTTCCGATCGCTCTCCGGGATTCGCGAACTCCCACCCCCTCCACACGGGCTCCGGACGTTGTGGATACTCCAGCCCGACGGGTCCGTGCACCGCGGCCGACTCGGCACGAGCGCTTCGCCCACCGACGATTTCCGAAGCCTTACCTCCGCTTCGCAGCGGATTTCGTGAAGATCGTGTTACAGCATCGTCGATTTGCTCACTCTTCCGTACTTTTCGCGCCGCCGCTGTGCCATCATCAAGCCAGAGTTACGACGCCGTGATCCCCGTCACCCCTGTGAAGGAGCCTTCCCCGATGCGAGCACTGCCCGAAGATCCCCTGATTCGCCGTCTTGTCCAGCAGGCGCGGGCGACCCAGTTCAGCCGCCGAGCGATGCTCTCCACCGCCGGGGCAGGAGCGGCAGCCCTCGCGCTCGCCGCGTGCGCGCCGACGTCGGCCGAGGCTCCCACGCCCGCAGACGACGTGTCCGACACCGACAAAACACTGGTGTGGTCGAACTGGCCCTCCTACATCGACGAGGACGACGCGGGCGACTACCCGACCCTGGTCCGCTTCACCGAGCAGACCGGCATCGAGGTGACCTACAAGATCGACATCGACGACAACAACACCTACTACGGCACCATCAAAGACCAGCTCGCCCTCGGCAAAGCCACGGGTGCCGACACCTTCTGCCTCACCGAGTGGATGGTGGCGCGCCTCATCCGGTTCGGCTACGTGCAGAAACTGGATGCGGCGAACATCCCGAACAAAACCAACCTCTCGGCGGCACTGCTCAACCCCGACTTTGACCCCGGCCGCGAACTGTCACTGCCGTGGCAGAACGGTTTCGCCGGGCTCGCCTGGAACACCGAAGAGCTGCCGGCGGGTCTCGAGTCCGTGGCCGACCTGTGGGCGCCCGCGCTCAAGGGCAAAGTGACGGTGCTGTCGGAAATGCGCGACACCATGGGACTGCTCCTGCTCGAGGCGGGTGTCGACATCTCGGGCGCCGACTGGGGTGAGGACGAGTACGGCACGGCGCTGGAAGTTCTCGAGGAACACGTCACGTCCGGCCAGATTCTGGGCATCAAGGGCAACGAGTACACCCAAGACCTCGCCTCGGGTGACGCACTCGCCGCCATCGCGTGGTCGGGCGACATCACGGTGCTCAACGCCGAAGCCGGTTACGAGAAGTGGAAGTTCGCGCTGCCCTCGGCGGGCGGAACACTCTGGGGCGACACCTTTGTGGTGCCCATGGGATCCCCGCGCAAGGCCAACGCCGAAGCGCTGATGAACTACTACTACGAACCCGAGGTCGCTGCCGAAGTGGCGGCGTGGGTCAACTACATCACCCCCGTCGATGGAGCCAAGGAAGCCGCCGCAGAACTCTTCCCCGAGGTGGCCGACAACCAGCTGATCTTCCCCGACGCTGACACCCTGTCGCGGGCACACATCTTCCGCACGCTCGACTCGGCCGACGACAAAACGTTCAACGCCGACTTCCAGCGTGTGTCGTTGGGGGCCTAATGGTCACCTCCGAATTCGCGTCGTCGGGAGCCGACCTCGAGCTGGTGGGCCTGCACAAACGATTCCCGGGATACACCGCAATCGAAGACCTCAACCTTCGGATTCCGGCCGGGTCGTTTTTTGCGCTGCTGGGCCCGTCCGGTTGTGGCAAAACCACCACGCTCCGGCTCGTCGCGGGCCTCGAGGAGCCGACATCCGGCCGCATCCTCATCGGCGGCGAGGACGTTACCTCCACCAAGTCGTCCAAACGTCCGGTCAACACCGTGTTCCAGAGTTATGCGCTGTTCCCGCACATGACGATCCTCGAGAACGTCGCGTTTGGCCTGAAGCGCCGCAAGATCTCCGACGCCATCCCGCGTGCCCACGAGGCACTCCGTCTGGTTGAACTTGATCACCTCGCCGGGCGCAAACCGGCCCAGCTCTCCGGTGGCCAGCAACAGCGTGTGGCGCTCGCCCGCGCCGTGGTGAACCGCCCCGCCCTGCTGCTGCTCGACGAACCTCTCGGAGCCCTCGACCTCAAGCTGCGTCGGCAGATGCAGCTCGAGCTCAAAGACATCCAGTCCGAGGTAGGGCTCACCTTCCTCCACGTCACCCACGACCAGGAAGAGGCCATGACCATGGCCGACACCGTCGCCGTGATGAACAAGGGCCGGATCGAGCAGATGGGCGCCCCCGAGGAGCTGTACGAACTGCCGCGCACGGCGTTTGTCGCGAACTTTTTGGGCCAGTCCAATCTGTTCACCGGCACCGTGGTGTCGTCGTCCGGGCAATCGCTGGTGGTCGATGTCGCGGGCCTGCGGTTTGAGGTGCCTCGGGAACGGGCGCAGCGCCACGGCGGAGACGTCACCATCGGGGTGCGGCCCGAGAAACTGATGCTGCATACTCGTGCTCCTGCCGAAGCATCCGGAACCAACATGCTCGGCCCAGGCCGTGTCACCGACGTCTCGTTCAGTGGGGTGAGCACGCAATACTTGATCGAGATGCCGCGGGTGGGCACGGTGACCGTCTTCGCGCAGAACATGGTGTTTGGCCCGGTTGTGCACGTGGGTGCCGAAGCGTGGGTGACCTGGAACGTCGATCATGGTTTTGGGCTCGCGGATGATCCGGCCGATGGACCACGATTTGATGCAGACGCGCACACACAGGCCATTGCGGTGCAGGCGCGCGACGCCCTTGTCACGGAGCTCGAGGCGTCCTGAGATGGCCTTCGCCTCGTTTACGAGCGGTCCCGCGACCGCGCCGTCGGGTAGTGCACCGGCGCCGCGTCGTGCCAGCCCTGTTGTTCTGATTCTGCTTCTGCCCGGGGTTCTGTATCTCGCGCTGTTTTTTCTGACTCCACTCGTCTCGCTGGTGATCACATCGTTGCAGACCCCGGTCGAGTTCGGCGATGTCGGCCAGTTTCAGGCGGGCTTCGAGTGGCAGAACTACGTCACGGTCATCGAGGCGTACTGGCCGCACTTTCTGCGGTCGTTTGTCTACGCGATCACCGCGACGGTCCTTGCGCTGGTGATCGGCTACCCGCTGGCGTACTTCATCGGCGTCAAGGCGCGCGGCTGGCCCATGCTTCAGGCGCTGATGCTCACGCTCGTCATCGCGCCGTTTTTTATCTCGTTCCTGCTGCGCACACTCGCGTGGAAGGAATTGATGTCGGATGATTCGGCAGTGGTTATCGCGCTCAAGGCGCTGAGCCTTCTCGGACCGACCGATCACCTCACGGGAACACCGTTCTCGGTGATCTTTGGTCTTACGTACAACTTCATCCCGTTTATGACCCTGCCGCTGTACACCACACTCGAGCGGCTCGACCTGCGGTACCTCGAGGCCGGGGCCGACCTGTACGCGAGCGGGCCCACCACGTTCTGGAAGATCACGGTGCCACTCTCGATGCCCGGCATTGTGTCCGGCACCCTGCTGACCTTTATCCCGGCGTCGGGCGACTACATCAACGCCAGTTCGAGTTTTCTCGGGTCGGCGAGTACGTCGATGGTTGGCAACGTCATTGAGGCGAACTTCATCGACCTGCTCAACTACCCGGAGGCCGCCGCGCTGTCGGTCGTGCTGATGGGCGTCATCCTGGTGATCGTCGCTGCCTACGTGCGACGCAGTGGAACGGAGGACCTCCTGTGACCGACGTGACCACCAGCCGTACCCCACGAAAATCCTTCTCGCTGGGCCGATGGCTCCTCCCCGTCTACAGCGTGCTCGCCCTCGTCTTTTTGCTGGTGCCCATCGCGTACACCTTTGTGTTCTCGTTCAACGATTCCGGCAAGTCGAACATCATCTGGCGCGGATTCACCTTCGACAAGTGGCTGCACGTCTGTGAGGCGCAGGGGGTCTGTGAAGCCTTCGGGATGAGTGTGTTTGTGGGTGTGGTCTCGACCGTAATCGCCACTGCACTCGGCACCCTGTTGGCGATCGCGCTGGTGCGGTTCCGGTTCCGCGGCCGGTCGATGCTCAGCCTGCTGCTCTTCCTGCCGATGGCCACACCCGAAGTGGTGCTCGGCGCGGGTCTCGCCGCCCAGTTCCTCTCGGCGGGCGTCCCCAAGGGTGTTGTGACGATCATTCTCGCCCACGCGCTGTTCTGCCTCAGTTTTGTGGTGGTCACGGTGAAGGCTCGCGTGGCGAGCCTTGACCCTGCGCTCGAAGAGGCCGGTCGTGACCTTTACGCCTCGGGAATGCAGGTGTTCTGGCGAATCACCTTCCCACTGCTGCTGCCCGGGATCATCGCGGCGGCGCTGCTGTCGTTTGCGCTCAGCTTCGACGACTTCATTATCACGCGGTTCAACAACGGCCCGGTGGAGACCTTCCCCGTCTACATCTACACGGCGGCAGCGCGCGGGCTTCCCGCCGAGGCCAACGTCATCGCCTCAGCGGTCTTTATCCTCGCGATTGTGCTTGTTGTCACGGGGCGTCTGACCGCGGCGGCTCGAGCCAAACGGCGGGCCGTCTAGACGTGACCGGAGCCGTCAGGTGGCGCTTCGACGCCCGACCGACGACTGAAAACGGACCAGGTACCCATCCGGGTCCGCAACAACAAACTGCCGGACGCCCGCTTCTTCATCGCCCACGCGGTACCACTTCGTCTCCGGCTGCATCAGCAACTCGATATCGGCAACGGCGAGGGCGGCGGCAAGAACAGCCGTGTCGGGCACGGCGATCTGGAAATTGATGCCGCGGCCCAGGGGAGTCTCGAGCGGGGCGGTAATCCAGTTGCGGCCGACGCCGATCTCCTCGAGCATCAGATGCGCCGACCCCAGCGCGAGGTAAGCAAAGCGTTCCTCGGGGCGTGAGTAGCGCACGGCGAAGCCGCAGATCCCGCTCCAGAAGTGGATGCTGCGAGAAATGTCGGTCACGAGCAACTCGGGAACAAGAGCAGGGTCGAGGTCGTTGGTCACCCCTCATCCTTGCACTCGCGTTACCCGCTGGCGGGGGGAACAGACGCGTCTGCCTCAGATCCTGTTGGCCCCATCCAGAGCAGCTCAGCTGTCCCGGCCGCAGTGACTTTGACGCCGAGAACGGTGTACTCCCATTCCATTCCGTCGTCCTGCGGAGGTTGTGATGGAGACGTCGGAACGTCCGTGTAGACACACACGGTGATCGACCCGTCCGAATGATCAGATGGCGATTCCACCGCGTCGATCGGTGCGAACAGTTCGGATTCCGTGGTCACCCGGCCGGAGTACAGCTGCGCGTCCGGACCGTATTCCCTGGCGAAGTCCAGTCCGACGCCCTCGCACGCGGAAGCGGCGTCCGGCGAGAGCAGCGTTGAGGCGGAAGCGGCGGTGCTTGTTTGGCTTTGTGCTGGACCCGGATGCGCGGCGGCGGCACACCCCGCCGTGCTGATCGCGACTGCGGACATAAGCAGCACCGCAATCATGCCGCGCGGGCCGAAGTGTTGTTTGCGGACCGAAGGCGCTCGTAGCGTCGGATCGGATGAATTCAGAACACTCACTCGGGCCTTTCCCAGCACTCGCATAATGAGGAATATTCTTCATCGTACGCCCCAGCGATGCGAGCGTCAGCTCGACGTCACGAGGGTCGAACGCGCCGGTGCCCGCGAGGCTGCGTGGGTACCCGTGGCGTTGTGCGGGGTGCAACGATGGAGCCGTGGAGACAACAGCGGGTGCCGTGACGGTTAGGGACTTTCGGGCGGATGACTCCGCCGTCACCCTCTCCGTGTTCCTCGACGCCATCACTGTCACCGCGTCGGCCGACTACACGCCCGAACAGATCGCGGCGTGGTT
>Ga0247735_1000703_pt1 | contig 13058 bp, 13 predicted proteins | sample UWRJL178409R2_FD_180934 | JGI IMG/M metagenome (GOLD analysis project Ga0247735, IMG submission 180934) | Plant litter microbial communities from Arlington Agricultural Research Station in Wisconsin, United States - UWRJ-L178-409R-2 | ecosystem: Environmental > Terrestrial > Plant litter >...
CAAAGAACAGCGTATTGAGCTCTGTTTGATGGGAGAGACAGTGCCATACGGGCACATTGCTGACCCAAGGTGAAGCACATCGGATATGTGCTGGTAAGATGGTGTTTCTTGCTCTTTCAACAAGTCGAGCGTTCCATATTTGGTAACCCGCGCTATAGGAGGAATAATCCGCCCTTTCACGCTGATGCTGACATCAAAGTTGCAAGTGATTCAAGTTAAATTTCTGCATATGTTTCTCTTAATGTTCCACCTCACGGTCTTGGAGTTTGAGGAAATAGGTATGTGTATGGCGTAGGTAAGGGGAATGCAAGAGCCTCCGTCTAAACCGAATTCCCAGCGGAAGGTAAAACACAGAACCCGGCTGCGAAGGCGAAAGAGTTGTTCCAGTTCCGTAGCCATCTGAGGCTCAAATTTCAAGACATGTCATATGTGATCATAGACTAAAAAGATGAAGCGACAATGTAAGGGTGTTGCTATTTCCGCCTGGGCAAACCAAAAATATCAGGCGTTGTATAATATTCTCGCTTTTTTATTTAGGCGGTTATGCACTAATTCTCTCGCTACATTATGTTCAGAGTCTGCATCTCTTCGTTAGGCCCCTATGTGATCCTACGATTTGCCGGTTGGTCGTCTTGGCGTCACGGGTCAGTAACCATTCATCCGACCAATCAAAATCTGCCGACCCTGCGCCATTCATTCCTCACCGTCACAACGCGAACAGGGACACTCGCCTGCCTGAGTCTGTCATTAGCCGTATATCCACTCTTTCTCTCTCAAGTCTTTCCTTTCGACGATGATGTTCTCCTCGCTGGTGCTGCTATGCACCACTCTCAGCACTGTGCGAGCAGTCACTGTCTACGGCCAGGTACCTCTGGCACAGATGAGCTCAACCGCAACCAGCAGTGGTGCTGCACCAGCTGTTACTCTCGGTGCCTACAACTCTACGACGCTCAACCCGCCAATCATACCAAATCCACCTCCAGCTCGACAATACACTTTGCAGCTTCCGCGCGATGCCGGCCTCGTCAACGGTCTTTCGATCCCGCATGTTGGGGGAAGTTTCTGGGGCTTCTCACTGGAGATGTCAATCCTTAACCAAGTTTGTGCGTACGATTTCATTCGTGTTCGTTCACATCGCTGACTGGAATGTTTTAGTGGGGAAAAATTCGTACGCGGTACTCAACATCTTTCTGGCACTACACATTCTGACATTGTTGATAGTTCATTCCTATCGGTCCCTCTCTTGAACCTGATGGCTAATCTGGAAGAACGTGCGGGGGGCGTTGTTATCCGTATCGGAGGAAATACACAAGAGTTTGCTGCTATGGTAGATTCGATTCCAAATGGCCATACTTTCATGAAAGTGGATTCGGGAAGTACGCAAACGGTAAGCGTCTCCAGACGGTCGGTTTGTTGCTCTGGCTTATTTGCCTTGTAGACAAAAACACCCGCCGTTCTATATACACGGGATATGTTTTACATGGCGAACAATATTTCGTCGATGGTCAATGTCAAATGGTTCTTTGGCATTCCGTTCAATGATACAAACTGGCGCCTTGCTATTGCGGAAGAAGCACAAGCCATTCTCGGCGACAACCTCCTCGCACTGCAAGCTGGAAACGAACCTGATTTCTATCTCGAGTACGCCGTCCATAGATGCAGACATCGCCTCGATTCTGACACCCATTCTCTCAGATTCAAGCGCCGTACAGGCAAATATGATCCCATTGACTATTTGCATGAGGTGCAGGATGTCATTAGGGTCATGGACAACAACCCGAAGATTACCAATAAGCATATGCTCCTTGGGCCTAGCGTGGCATCAGCGTTCTGGACGCCTGAGATGGTCTGGGAGACAGGTTTCATAGATGCGACCAAAGACAGGATGTACGCCTTTACAGTCGAACGGTACGTTTGCGGTCATTCTGGTCTTGCTTTTTCACGTACTCATCAATCAAACCCAGGTACCCCGATAACAATTGTGTTGCTGCTTTTGGCAACATCGGAGATGCTGTGAAACCTCAGGACGTTTTCCCTGCTTATCTGGAACATGGGCAAAGAGTCGTCGAGCTTGTCAAGCCCTACATCAATTCCGCCAACCTTGCGACTGCAGCTGGAAAACCTTTTTTCATGTTCGAAACCAACACAGCGTCGTGTGGTGGGTTCTTTGGTGTCAGTGATACCTATGGGGCAGCGCTGTGGGCGATGGACTATGGGTTCCAAATGGCCTACGCCAATTTCACGCACGCGATGCTCCACGTCGGTGGACAGAATGCTTTCTACAATGTATGTTCTTGGTCCGTTTTACCTTGTTCTTATGGTCTAATCACCAAGTGCAGCCCTTCACTTCCCCTCCTACCAACCAGTCTGCTTTCAATCAGTGGACCGTCGGCGCCGTCTACTATTCTACAATTGTCCTTGCCGAGGCGTTTGGAAAGACCAATACATCACGTATCATTGACCTGGGAGGTAATGGTGGCAATGTCTTTACACCTTCCTATGCGATCTACGAGAAGGATGTCCTCTCCAAGGTTGCGTTATTCAACTATGTCAACGACAAATCTGGCCAAAATGACTTGCAAGTAACCATTCAGGTTCCTCAAGGCAACCCTTCGAGCGTACAAGTCAAGTATCTTGCTGCCGACAGCGTGTCATCCAAGTTCAACATCTCGTGGGCTGGACAGGTATGTTCTTTGTCGTTGCACTTGACTTGGCTTCTGATCTTTCTCGTTCGCAGACCCTAGGCAACATGCTCACTGTCGATGGCCGTTTCCGAGGATCCTTGAATGTTGTCAACATTCCATGTGGCGCAAACGGTTGTACTATTCCCGTTCCCGCACCCGGTTTCGCTCTCGTCTTCCTCGACAATACTGCTGAGCCCTTGAAGATCGGTCAAGCGACACAGACTTTTGCTACGACCGCACACACCAAGGCGCACAATACGGCAACGTACGATCCTTCTGTCCTTGCGACATCAAACGGGCACTCAGGCATGGATCGGGATGGGTTTGGAAGCACGAGCTCTGGTAGCGTGAGCGCTGGGGTTGAGAGTGCGAGGATACAGGTCGGTGTGGTGATGGCTGCTGCGATCGCGTTTGGTGCTGCGTGGATCGGAAGAGCAATGCTGCGGTGATCTGACCTCAAGGACTTTGTTATGATGGATGATTGGAAGGGCTATTACGCTATAAATCTTGAAATACTACTTTACCAGACTCTGCCGCTGATAATAATTTGAGTACAGTTAGTACTTACTCTTCTGGTATCTCACAATCGAACTTTATCCCAAGGGATTGTATTTTAACTAGCGTTTGCATTGTACTTCCCCTTCAATCCACTTTTTCTTGATACGCATCCCATAAGAACTTACACAAGTACTGGTAGACATAGGTGTCAATATCATGCAACGTTCTGTACCTCAAATTAAACTTAGGAGCAAACTTAAGATGATATATTGAACACAAGTACAGTAAAGCAACGCAAGTCCAGTCGAATTCAGGAAATTACTGGTTCATTGAGGTCGTAATGGAGCGAGAAATGAGGATGTTATAGAAACCCAAGAAAATGGCCGACATCAAGATGAAATGTTTATGAAATGGATGAGCCCCAAGTAAACACGGGCAATTAACCAGTCTTGTAGACAGTCTATGATCAATGGCGGTCAGGTCTTGATACGGTGACTCATGAATGCTTGGGGGACTTACATCAATCTCAGACCTGAAAGTCTTTGCAATCTTGGCCCTCTGAATCTTCTGAGCGGCAGTAACAAGACCATTCTCTGGCGTCCACTCTTCGTGAGTCAAGACAACAGCTTGTAGCAGCTCAGCGGGCTTGAAACCGTTCTTCTTGCCGACGGCATTGCACTCCTTGAGGACAATGTCCTTGATGGCGGGGTCTGCACAGAGAGTCTCCAAGTCACGGGTCGAGTCGATACCCTTGCCAGAGAGGAAACTGCGGAGATGGGCCTCGTGCGGAATGACAACGGCCATGGGTTGCTGAGCTTCTTGTGTGGCGTGTACACACAGGTTGTTGACCAGGTTGCAGGCTTTGTAGATCGATTCGAGGCGTTCGAGGGCAATGTACTAGAACAAGATATAAATTTAGCACGTCGCCAACATTGATGGATGAATCTATTAATTACCTCTCCGGATGCCAACTTGATCAAGTTCTTCAAGCTATAAATAGAACATGAGCAATGACGAAGCAGTTGTTTTTCGAAGAGCACATACCGGTCAATGAGCGAGAGTGTTCCGTCCGAGTTCCACTGACCAATGTCACCGGTCCTAAGCCAGCCGTCCTTGGTAAAGATAGTTTCGTCCGAGTTGAGGTCCGGTCGCTTGTAATATCCTTTCGTAACCGAAGGACCACGAATGCAAACCTCTCCCTGCTGAACCTCACCGGTAGCGAAGTAGCCGGCGTCGGGCACATCGAGGAACTTGATCTCGATGGAAGGCACAGGCAGACCAACGGCTCCGTAGCGGTGGAGTTCAGGAGGAAGAATAGCACACATTCCGCATGATTCGGTCATTCCATAACCTAGTGTGCGTTAGCCTGAGATGAAAAAACACGAGAGCAGTGGACATACCTTGCACCACAGTGACGAGTGCAGTCGACAAGAACTCCTGAGTTTCACGAGAGATAGCAGCTCCACCACTCAAGGCGATGCGCAGCCTGCCTCCAGTCGCAGCTCTCACACCTGACAAAACGACAGAATCGGCAAGTTGAGCGAGAATGGGCGTGTTTCTCTTCTTCGCCGTCATAGCCCCATTGAAGACAGACTTCTTCAGGGTACCGCCCGCGTTGACCTTGGAGATGATACCCTTACGGATGGTTTCCCACACAGCGGGCACACCGACCATGATTGAGGGCCTGAAGGCGCTGATATCTCCTTTGCAGTTCCGGACTGACGCGTCGGTGAGAGTCTTGACGCGTCCATAACCGATAGTCATGCCCACATACAGCATGATAGTCTCGACGATGTATTCCAGGACGTGGGCGAGGGGCAGATAGGCGAGGTAAGCGTCATCGGATGTAAGATGATGGCCGAGAAGTACGTAGACCGAGCCGACTGACGCAACAAGGTTCGCATGGGTAATGCAGACACCCTTGGGATTACCGGTACTGCCGGATGTGTACATGATGAGAGCGAGATCATCTTTTTTGGGAAGTCGAGACTCGAGGGAGTCGGTGGGTAAGGCGCGACCCTTCTCCCTGAGCTTGTCGATGCTGAAAACATGAATGGACTCGCGGACAGCGCTGAGTTTGTCGATAACAGATTGATCTGCTGAGCCGTCATAAATGACATATTTGACTGAAGGGGTCTTGGCCAAGACCTTGAGTAACGTGGGGAGGAGTTCGGCGTTGGTGAAGAGACCAACACAATCAGGCTCGTTCAGCGAATGAGCAAGACCTTCTTCGCCAAGAGTATCATAAGCTGTGGCAATGGTTGCGGAGATGGATCCGCAGGCATGAGCCATGAGCTGCCAGTTTACGCTGCGCAAACTTTAGTGAGCCCCCCGGACAACGAGTATCAGTTGAGCGGAGCATACCTCGTTTGTGCGTAGACGTTGAAGACGTCACCCTTCTCCACACCGAGGCTAATGAGGGCACGTCCAATTTCTGAGACGGCCTCCTTGACCTCGACGTAACTGATGTACTTGTAGTCGCTGAGCTCAAAGTACTTCCACTTCTTCTTCTCGGTGACTTCCTTTCCATCAACGAACTTGGTGACCTCCTTCTCCTCCTCGACAATACGCACGACATCTCTCCAACCAAGAGCCTTTCTGTTGCCGTGAGCACGAGCAGCGTATGCCACGATGTCGTAGACCGTTTCAATGCCCTCGGTTGGTGGACGAGAGACGAGCTCGTCCTTCGACAGTGAACTCCGTCGGGTGGGGCCTTCACCTGCGCCTGTCGGGGGTGCTACCTCGACGGAGCCCTCTCCATAGTATCCAGGTTTGTTCGTATGGACCTTTGACATGGTATGTGGTGGTAGTGGGATGAGTTGGATTTGGATCCTGCGTCAAGCTAGGTGACTTAATAGACCGAACCGATGCCCTTGGCTCTCACGGTCACACCATTGGTGCCTTGCTCCTTACGTCAAGTCTTCTATTTCATCTCGATACCGCTGTACGGAACGATGTACTGACCTCAGAATTTTGTACGAACTCACCACCCGCACCAATAGATCTCTGTGCAAAGTTACTGTAACGGATCATAAGCGAAACGACGTGAAACTCGATCTTGGGTTTCTTGGCGGCGACTACCTAGAGGCACATGGTTCATTGGCTTCGCATCATGGCGTTCTTGCCAGACCGTCAATTTTTTTTACAATCTTTCCACTGTGTGACTACAGATACCGGTAGGCTTTAGGCGCAGAAGATGCCAAAAAAATTGTATGAAATGTTTGCTTCGTTGCGCAAAATGACTCTTATAAAGTCTCAGTAAGTCTTGGTCTAGCAGCACAAGAGAACGAATTGAATTAGTCTACACCGCTGACTTCATTTATGTCACAAACTTGGCAAACATAATATCAATAAATACACCGCTCGATACCATATATATACATATCCAAGGTAAGGGTAGAGTACTCGTGATTTTCCATTCCATAAGCCCATCTGTACATCATTTGTGACTTCGAGATACTCAGAGTGAATGTGGCCTAGGAACGTGGGAATATTTTTCATCAATTTTGATGAACACAAAACGAAGCGGGCGCTTAACCCCCAATGCCCAAATTTTCTTATAATGGCCAGCTATGAATGGGCAATTATCATGAGAAGTAGTCACCATAAGAGACCGGAAGCCTCTGCATAATAACTTAATCCAAACCTTTATATTATGTGATGTGCACCACTTGATACTTGTACAGCTTGCATTGGCGGTCGCGAAAAGCTCGGACAGAGGGTGCCGCCAGTTCGCGCACCACAGTCAAGAGTATCGTCTGGCTATTGAGGTAATAGCTTTTTTGCAAGTCTCGACTGGCAACTAGATTGAGCGTCCCGACAAAGGTCGGAGAGCGTCCGTTTGTGGAATGATCATAGGTCGTGACAGGCGTCCAGAGAGGGCCGAGAAGGACGGCGGCATGAAAGTGATTGTACATTTTGAGAATAACGTTCCGTGCAGTGATGAATTTCTCGCGTCGAACTCCAAAACGTCCGAATTTCGCCATGTATTCCTCTCGTGTTTACAGGTCTGCGATGAAATCCGGATATTGGGCATTGAAGGCGTTGGCGCGGTACTTGATCTTCCAGAACTTTCCACCAGGCAAAGTACTAATGGATTTCCACTCCGAGGCGAAACGAACAGCATGAATGGAGCTAAGAAGCGAGTCAAGCAAGATTCTGAGATTTTCTTGCTTCGTAACCGATCTCAGAATAGAGCTGCGTTTGTGGAGGCGTTCGGTGACGTTGTCGATGTCCTCGGCTTGTGTAATCAACTCGAAAAGGGTAAGATCGGATGCAGGGCGTTCGTTATCGAAAAGATTGCGCTGTAGGACAAGAGGTGAGTTATGGAATAAAATATCAGGCTCTGCTTACGACAACTTCTCCAGACTCAATGAGCAAGTATCCTTCCACCAGGCGGACAACTGGAGACTGTTCAGCGTGCAAGATCGGTGGCTTGCCGTTTTGGTGGATATGTGCGACAAGTCGAGTCGCAGAGATGGGTTATCATCCAGATTTTCTAAAATAGCAGCTAGGCGACACGCAGGAATTGGCAAGAGTTTCACAGGTGTTTCGACAATAGGGCCTAAGACCACAGAAGGGAGTTCAACGTCGGACGCTGCGCATACTCCAGCCATGTGGGTTACCGTGTGTCCGAGATACTTGTTATATTCAACGACACTCGCCTTGAAGGCTTCACGTTCGCCATTCGATGCGTCCTCATAAAGTGGTTCCAAGGCCAAGGGTCCCCATCTGCATAGTAAGCGGCCCTTGCTATGCGGTGCTATGGAGTGCTCCATAGCGCCATAGCATGAATCTGGTTTGCTAAACCTTATGTGACCGACCGTCCCTGTCATGGGACCGAGTGCAATTATGCAGCTAAATGAATTATCGGACTCGTCATTTTCCGTGAATGCGCCAGGTCTAGGAGCGTGGGAACATTCTTCATCAATTTTGATGAACACTGAACGAAGCGGGCGCTTAACCTTCAATGCCCAAAGTTTATTATAATGGCCTGCTATGGATGAATAATGATTATGGGAAGTAATTTCTATGAGAGACTGGAGGCCTTTTCGAAATAAATTAAGCCAGCCCATTGTGCGCACCAGTCTACACCCAACACTTGTGCAGCTTGCACTGGCTGTCGCGAAAAGCTCGGAGATTTGGCCAGATGGAGCATTAGGGACGGTGCAAGAGTAATATTACGATTAATTGGAAACGGAGGTAATGTAAATTGGCATAGTCCCACCACATTTCCTTCGTATATTCGCTTTATGCTCTCCGGAAGCCAAAAAATTCTAGCAGCAACTCGTTTCGATCGAGTGACCTCGGGGTTACGCTCTGCTTACATAAGCAAGCGTGTATGGGCCCCGCGCGCTACCACTGCGCCATGCTGCTGTGGTTTAAAGCTTCTAGAATGTGTTTAAATCAAGCAAAACGAGCGAGGATGAAGCGAGAAAAGGGGATTGAGGAGAAGTGATGAGATTGGTCACGTTGTGACACCGCCGATCACAATGTAGGGCAAAATTAGTTGGCAAACGGAGTATTCCGAAAGGTTTCTCTACTTAACAAGCTTTTAAATGTGAAAAAATTAAGCAAAACGACCAGGTTTTGAGCGAGAAAGGGGGGCTGAGGGGATGGTGACGGAAATGATCCCGTGTGACCCGCCGATTCTACAGATCGACCCTGAGCACGCCTCAAAAGGAGACTGGATTACACTGAAGTTATAGTAAATAAATACTATGCTGACCTTTTAAATTTTTTTTTTAAAAAACACTCGTTCATCTAGGCAAGTCCAAGCATTTGTCGACCCAGATGGTTAAAGTATTCTGTAGACTTTTGGAGTGAAATCCCTGAGACGCTGAACATGCCTTCTGAAAGGACTGGTAAATCGATATTATAACCGGCTGGCGGGCTGGTCCGAATAGAAAATGCGAAAGGTCGTTGCGGATCCACTCCGAATAATTTATTCCGTTTTGCATCAGATAAAGAAGTTAAATTCAAGATTGTACACTATTTTAAAGAAAGAGGAAAACCGTATTGTTCTATCAAGTGGATTCGAAATAAGGTCTTTCATTTAGTTCCAGAGTCAGGGAAACTGCGGAAAGTCGCAATCTGTTGTTTGAGGCGGTCGGTCTGACCTGGAGTAAATTCGTTCATGCAGTCGTCATCGGTATAGTCCATGAAGTTTCCTGGATATGATATAAGCTGAAAGTCAGAGGACAAGGTATCGGACCTACTGATGGGGTCGAGGCCGTCTGCTGAACAGCTATCGAGACCCACTGGGCATCCAAATGCAGGCCGGGATTCAGGTGGGGTGTCATCTACAAAGTCTCCACCACTGCAACCACCTTGGAATGTGTGGTACAGACCAACCCAATGACCAACTTCGTGAGTGAGAGTCTATACAGAGCGAAAGGTAAGAACGAGAAAATCTAAAAGACAGACAATTCGTACCCTTCCGAGATTGTAGGGAACCATGGTTCCTCCGGGAAGGGAGGAATATAAAATGACGACACCATCATCGTTGGGTGCAGTTGCGTAGTCGTCAGGGAATGTAGCATATCCTAGAAGACCGCTGATATCCCCGCGCTCAAATCTAACAAGGCGGTAAGGGAAATTGTAGATTCAAAACCAAGCTTGTTAAATTATGCATACCCAACGGTGTAGACATTGAGTTCGGCTGCACCACCCTGACGCAGGGCAGTCTTCATCGCGAGTTGCATTTCCCTTTAGTAGAGTGAACATTAAAATCGGAAGGGTTCAAGAGCCGGAATGCCTACACAGTGGATAAAGGACCGGCTTTGCTGAACCACTCGGCGTTGAAAGTACGAGTAACATTTCTTAGCACAAAGCTAAGACCGGTGGAAGCATAGTCATCGTTCAGTACTTTGACCTGAGCATCTATATCAGATTGTCTAACAGAACGTTATAAATTTGAGAATGGAAGTTTGAGTGTGTAAAACCCGTACCCAAGGTAGCCTCCTTCGAGTGTTTCGTCCTTGTAGATGACATGGAATGTGACGCTGATAGGCGCGAAAGAGCCGGCAGAGAAGGGTCTACGCAGACCAGCGAATTTCGACTCTGCCGCCGCCGCTTGCTCTTGGCTTCTAACAGGAGTACCGCACTTGCGTTCTGCACTGCTCCTAGACAGAGGATTTCCCAGAGAAATTCCAGCGAAGATGGCGAGAATGAGAGAGGCGTAAGCAACCATGTTGAAGGAGTCGATTGTGCTGACGGTCAATGCCATTCAAAGACCCATTTTATAGTAAACGCAATGATAACCAGAATATAAGATCGCCGCGGTCGCAAATCCAAAAGGCTTAAAGAACCAGCAGTCCATGAGGTCAAGTCGGAGTCTGTGCGAGGAAGTCTACACTGGTATCTGATTTGGCATCGAAAATATTCCTCCATACGAGGGACATTTTCCGACACGCGATAATGATAACGGGTGTGCGCCTGTTGCAGAAATTCGCGTTGAGGGAAAAGTGGAACCAACGGGGATGCGCCTAGGGTAGAGTGTGACCAGAAATCTATCCTCTTATCTCTATCACAAAGATCACATTAGATCAAAGTTAAGGCCGGCTAGAGTCAATTACACCTATGATGACGACGGTCTTGCTAGTCCAGCGCGCCTTCTCTGTTCCCGTACTCACTTGCGAGCACGTTGATGCTGTGTATGGGATCTGAATTCGCTTTTTCGTCGTCTGCGGAACGCCATTCCTTCCCTGCTGCCTACTCGGGTCACAAGGTACAGCTTCCTCTAGTTCAGGCCTTGCATGTTACATGTTACCGAGCATACAATGCCTAGCCTCTGATCAACTGCTACATGAACATGAGCGCTATCAGTGCGCCATGCTTCTGTGGTTTATATCTTCCGCGAGGCGCAGCCGACGGTTTCAGATAGGCAGTCACCACACGACCTCTAATTCGTATCCGTAAATATTTTGTCCATCATTTCTCCGTATTGCGTACGCTACACACACGCTCTTATATTATTCTCCGCCTGTCAAATTTACGAGTCTCGTTGCACCGTTAAGTACTTATGCATACTTTTATCGACTCAAAACTTAGTCCGTCTTCGTAAATACTTGTATTAAAGTAGGACGTCGGAGTTGCTGCCTGGGGTCGTTCGCAGAAAAGGTTACGCGACCTCTGTAAAACAATTGGTTAAGCATTAGCAAAGTCGAATTTTTATCGATGAGAACAAATGAAAACACAATTGTTGTAGCATTCAAACATTGGCGACTCAGTGAAATAATAAGGTCCATATGAAGTACCGTCGGTACTCTATATAGCTTAATACTTTCACCACCTCTCTGAAATTTGAATCTCCCAACGCTTTTGTTCCCATTTTTTCACGCAACAAGAAATTAGAACCTGCTAATGCTTATCTAATTATTTCACAAAGCACGCACAATCGTTTCTGCGCCTAGTGTCCATAGTCTCAAGTCCTGAAGAGACACAGTTCACACCGTCTGCTCTTCATTCCCAAAGCACACATACTCTAAAGAATAAGGCACTACGCCCACCCTCGATAAAAATCAAAACGAGTATGAAGCGAGAAAGGTATCGACTCAGGACAAGTGATGATATTGGTCACAATGAACGGCATAATTAATGGAATGACGGTGCGTTCTGAAGTGTTTGTCAACTTCACCAGCTTTGAAATGAAACAAAACGGCCAGTTTTGAGCGGAGGGGAAGCTCGCTTAACGAATACTAATTCCTAATTTTAGTATTAATCTGTCTCCCTCTCCGCTCCACCATGTACATACGAACGCCATATTTAAGCTACGAGACATCGTAGAGCTCCCCTCAGTCGTTTGCCACGCAAACGCTGAGGCGAGCTCTTCTTACTGTCTCGTATATCGTTAGAATAATCTTGTACCTAGCTTTACTTCTAGATTTTCTACAAAATATTGCCCGAACATTCTGACTCGCCTTATACTAATAGGCACATCATATAAATTATGTGCATGATCGACGCGTTAGGTGTCGACGCGTAGAGTCACGTGTATCATTGTCCTGCTGCGTTCACGGTAACTTCACGGTTCAGGTGTAACCAAGGTATTTCTCCGAATGCAGGTAGGTCGCTTGCTGTAATTATGTTGTCTATACTTGAATATTGTGCTGAAATTGAGATAAATTCTTGAATACCCGTGCAATTGAACAAATCCAAGTATTCACTGAGCCGGATGAGAAACACATATAAGGACCCACTGGCAATGAACAACGGACTAATGCAACTAAAATGCAATGAGAATGAGGACATGAACATATATATCTAGCGTTTACTAATTCGGCTACTGACCATAGAGACACGAGTATGTTCAGAATACCTTTGTCTAACGCTTTTAAAAGACAGACCTATGGCAAGGTATCAACGGTCTTTTGCTACTACATACTGAAAATACTCTGTAAGTTTGAAAGAGAAACTATGTAGGCCATAATTCAGACAGCGAAATGTGCAGAACTCGGTAAAATAAATTGTTGAGCCGTGTTAAACCTGCTCCGACTGGACGCAATATAACTTTTGTCTGCCGCTTGAATATTCTTTTGAGATACAGGCTTCTGGTAAACTGGTATCCGGAGGCGCGCTGGTCTGAACAACAACAAAAAGGCGGACGACTGTTGCGGATTCACTCGGAATATTTCATTCGGTTGAATCAGAAAAATGAAATTTAATTCAAGATAGTATATATACTCGCTGTGAGAAAAAGTATTTGGAACCACGTGATCTCAGCGGGTCTTTGGCGATCGAGTTCACAAATGTTTTGGCTCGCGCTCGCTGTTGGGGGAGCGCGGCCACTAAATATTTGGTTTATGTATTATTGTAACTCTATTGAATATATCTGTAAAATTTTGGGAGAAAAAATAGAGATCTTTGTGACTAGCA
>Ga0247735_1000711_pt1 | contig 13009 bp, 12 predicted proteins | sample UWRJL178409R2_FD_180934 | JGI IMG/M metagenome (GOLD analysis project Ga0247735, IMG submission 180934) | Plant litter microbial communities from Arlington Agricultural Research Station in Wisconsin, United States - UWRJ-L178-409R-2 | ecosystem: Environmental > Terrestrial > Plant litter >...
TCGGGCCAAGATCGCAGCCGATCACATTGGCGTAGATCATCGCCTGCTTGATCGCACCGGTGGCGTGAGTCGCATCGATCGACAGCGCGCCGACCAGCACGGTCGGCATGTTGTTCATCACCGACGAGAGCAATGCCGCGATCACGCCGGTGCCGAGCGCTGCGCCCCACACACCACTCTGCGCGGTGCGATCCAGTAGCGTTGCCAGATGATCGGTGAGCCCGGCGTTCCGCACGCCGTATACCACCAGATACATGCCGAGCGAGAAGACCACCACCTGCCACGGCGCGCCGCGCAGCACTGTGCCGGTGTGGATCACATGCCCCCGCGCCGCGACCGCCAGCAGCAGGATCGCGCCGGCCGCCGCCACCGCGCTGACCGGCACGCCGAGCGGTTCGAGCAGGAAGAAGCCCGCCAGCAGCAGCGCGAGGACGATCCACCCCGCGCGGAAGGTGGCCACGTCGCGGATCGCCGCGCGCGGCGCACGAAGCTGCGCCACATCATAGGTCGCCGGTATGTCGCGCCCGAAGAACAGCAGCAGCGCGCCGAGCGTGGCGGCGATCGACACCAGATCGACCGCCACCATCACGCTGGCGTAATCGCCGAAGCCGAGATGGAAGAAATCGGCCGACACGATGTTGACGAGGTTCGACACGACGAGCGGCAGGCTCGCGGTATCGGCGATGAAGCCCGCCGCCATGACGAAGGCGAGCGTCGCCTTGTCACCATAGCCGAGCGCGCGCAGCATCGCGATCACGATCGGCGTCAGGATCAGCGCGGCGCCGTCATTGGCGAACAGCGCCGACACCGCCGCACCGAGCAGCACCACCAAAGCGAACAGCCCGCGACCGCTTCCCTTGCCCCAGCGCGCGACATGCAGCGCCGCCCATTCGAAGAAGCCGGCTTCATCGAGCAGCAGGCTGATGACGATGATCGCGACGAACGCGGCGGTCGCATTCCAGACGATTCCCCACACCACCGGCACGTCGGACAGCGATACCACGCCCGCGAGCAGCGCGACGGCGGCACCGCCCATCGCGCTCCAGCCGATGCCGAGTCCTCTGGGCTGCCAGATGACGAGCGCGATCGTCGCGACGAAGATCGCGATCGCCAGCAGCATCATGCGATCCGCTGGCCCGCGGCATCCACCACCTGTTCGCCGTCTTCCTTGGCGAACGCGCCGCGCTGCTGCGCCGGCAACAGATCGAGCACCGCTTCGGACGGACGGCACAGCTTCACGCCGAGCGGCGACACCACCAGCGGGCGATTGATGAGGATCGGGTGCGCCATCATCGCATCCACCAGCGCGTCATCGGACAGATTCGTATCGCCAAGACCCAGTTCGGCGAACGGCGTGCCTTTCTCGCGCAGCAGATCGCGCGGAGCGATGCCAGCGCGGTCGATCAGCTCGACCAGCAAGGTACGCGACGGCGGCGTCTTGAGATACTCCACGACATGCGGCTCGATGCCGGCGTTGCGGATCAGCCCGAGCACGTTGCGCGACGTGCCGCACGCGGGATTGTGATAGACGATAATATCGGCAGGCATGGCAGGCTCCATCAGCAGCAGGTGAGGTCCGCCAGCAGCGGCACGCACAGTTCGGCGCGGCCCTGGCAGCAGTCTTTGGCGAGGAAGACCATCAGCGCGCGCAGCGCATCGAGATGCGCGCGCTGGATGATCTGGCGGCCGCGTCTCTCCGGCGTGACAAGCCCCGCCTTCACCAGCACCGCGAGGTGCGTGGAAAACGTGCTTTGCGTCAGCCCGGCGGCGGTGGCGAGTTGCCCGGTCGAAAGGCCATCCGGCTCGTGCCGGACGAGCAGCCGGAACGTCGCCAGCCGTGTCGGATGGGCGAGCGCGGCCAGCGCGGCAAGGGCGTCGGTATCAGGCACGTATCGGGATTATCCGATGCTTTCCCCGCCGTCAACGAGGTATCGGATAATCCCGATGGGTGTGTTCGAACGTTACCGCGCGTAGGCGCGCCGCGTCATTCGGTATTGCCGAAGGTATTCGAGGAATCGACCGCGCGATTGTAGTTGTCGACCATCGACTTGAGATTGCGCACCTCATGCCCCTGTTTGAGCGTGCGGTAGTCGCCGATCATCGAAGTCAGCGAACTCAACCCGGACGGGTCGCGCTTGCCGGCCTTGGTCGCTTCCTGATGCGCGTCAGCGATCGCTTTCTCGATGATCGCGACCTCGGCGTCGCCCTTGGCGAACAGGTCGGGCTTGTTGACATCCTCCGGCGCGTTGAACAGCCCGATCAGCGCCTTGGCGTGGAGCAAGGCGAGCTTGGTGTTATATTTGATCGGGCTGCTGCCCTTCAGCGTTTCAAGCATCGCCTGATCGCGCTTGGCGAGCGCGACGTCGAGCACCGCGCTATACCGTGTGAAATCCTTCTCGGCGGCGTCGAGCTCGGCCAGCATCCGCGCGTCTTCCGCCTTGCCGCGGGCGAGCTTGTCGTCGAGATATTTCTTGCTGCTGTAATAGTTTTCGAGATCGGCGAGATGGGTCTGCACCTTGCCCATCGAGGCGATCAGCGCATCGGCAGCGGTATCGAGATCGCCCGAGCCGCCCGGCATCGCGCGCGCCGCCTTCAGCTTGGTCAGGCCCTGTTCGATCCAGCCGGCATCGACGTTGAACGGCCCTTCGATCGAAGCATGGGCGATGTCGGACTTGCGATATGCCGCCGCCTTTTCCTCGAAACCGAACGTATCCACGAAGCTGTTATGCGCCTCGACATAGGTGTCGAGCTTCTTACCCGCGCTCGCGTCGGACGCGGCGACCGTGCCGGCGGTCTCGGCATCGCCGCTCGCGTTTCCTGAGGTCGAACCGGGCTTGTTGCAAGCGCCGAGACCCAGCAGGGCAACGCCGATCAGCAGGATTTTCGCCTTCGCAGATGTCATGAGCATACCTCGATAAGGATGGCCCCCGCCCGGCACGCTTGTAGGGTGGGGCGTGTCGTCGAGGCAACACCTGGTTGCCGCTCACACCGGCGCGACCCGCTCCCATCGCACCAGCCGCGTCGCGACGATCACCGCCGCCACACCCGCCAGTACCGCTGCCAGCAGGAACGCCGCGCCCGGCGTGCCATGTTCCGTCCCGAAGGCGAGCGTCTGCGTCATCGCGAGCGGACCGATCACCTCGGCGACGCTGCCCAGACTCGCCATACCGCCCTGCAACGCGCCCTGGTTGGAGGAATCGACGCTGCGCGACAGCAAAGCGTTGATGCCGGGGAAGACCAGCCCGGTCAGCGATCCCAGCGCGATCAGCGCGAACACCATCCAGCCCGCCGTCGCGAAATTGATCGCCACGAAGGTGACGACCGCCACCGCCATGCCGATCATCACCGTGCGCGCCTCGCCGAAGCGGCGGATCACGCGGCCGGTGAGGAACACCTGGGTCAGCGCCATCGTCACCCCGGATGCCGCGAGCGACAGGCCGACCATATGCGGGCTCCAGCCGAAGCGGATCTCACACCAGAACGCCCAGGTGGCGGGATAGACCATCTGGCCGAGCTGCCAGAGAAACGCGACGATCAGCAGCGGTGTCGCGCCGCCGGCGTGGAACACCGGCTTGAACGCGCCGAACGCATTGGCGCGGCGCCAGTCGAACGCGCGGCGGTCGGCGGGCGCGAGCGTTTCGGGCATCGCCACCGCCATCCACACCGCGTTCAGCACTGCGAGCGCCCCCGCCACCACGAACGGCGCACGCGGCCCAAACCCGGCGAGCAGCCCGCCGATCGCCGGCCCGACGATGAACCCCGCGCCGAACGCCGCACCCATCAGCCCGAACACCTCGCCCCGCTTTTCCGCCGGCGTCACATCGGCGAGCACAGCGTTGGCGGGGCCATAGATCGCGCCCGCCACCCCGGCGAAGATGCGCCCGAGGAACAGCCAGCCGACCGTCGGCGCGAACGCCATCAGCCCGTAATCGACCGCGAACGCGATCATCGCCGCGAGCAGCACCGGCCGCCGCCCGAAGCGATCGCCTAGGCTCCCGAAGATCGGCCCGGCGAAGAATTGTGCGGCGGCGAACGCGATCAGCAGCGCGCCGCCGGTACGCGCCGCGTCGGAGAGGGTGCCGCCTTTCAACTGCACGATCAGCGTCGGCAGCACTGGCATGACGATGCCGAAGCCAATCGTATCGATCAGCACGGCCGCCAGAACGATCGGCACCGCGCGATGTTCGAACCGCATTCTTGTGAAAACCTCTCCGCCCCGCTCGCGTGGCGCTACCACGGTTGGGCGGCGTTTAGAACAACAGCTTGGTGCCCACCACGAACAGCGTCACCGCCAGGATCGCGCGCAGCACGCCATCGGGCACGCGCGCGGACAGCAGGCTGCCGATGACGATGCCGGGCACCGATCCGATCAGCAGGCTGCCGAGCAGTCCGAAATCGACTGCGCCCATCGCCCAATGGCCGATTCCTGCGATCAGCGTCAACGGCACGGCATGGGCGATGTCCGATCCGACCAGCCGGTTGGTCGGCAAATGCGGATAGAGCGCAAGCAGCGCGGTCATGCCGATCGCGCCCGCGCCGACCGAGGTGAGCGACACCAGCACGCCGAGAAGTACGCCGAGCGCGATCGTCAGCGTGGCGATGCGGCGCGTGCTGAGCGCGGTGATCGTCGGCGCGATCCGCGCGACGATCTGGGTGCGGAACAGCATCGCGATCGCCGTCGCGATCAGCGTCAGGCCGAGCACGATCGTCACGACGTCGACCATCCCGCCATAATGCCTACCGGCATAGCCAAGCACGACCAGCGTCAGAACCGTGGCGGGCACGCTGCCGATGGCGAGCAATCGCACTACCCGCCAGTCGACCGTGCGGTTTAAGCCGTGGACGCCGGTGCCGACGCTCTTGGTCGCGGAGGCATAGAGCAGGTCGGTGCCGACCGCGGTGACGGGATGGAAGTTGAACAGCAGCACGAGCAGGGGCGTCATCAGCGATCCCCCGCCAACCCCAGTCAGCCCGACGAGCGTGCCGATGGCCAGGCCAGCCACTGAGTAGAGCGGGTTGATACCGGCAAGAATCATTCGCGAGCCTTCGAAAACGTCGGACTCGCCCATGCACTGCGCGCCACGGAGCCGCAACAAACAGAAGCTTGTCGGCCTGTCCATGTCGGTATCATCGTCGGCAACAGGGTGAAGGTAGCGCTCCCACAATATTGCGGCCCAATAGATCGCATAATGTCGGACAAACGCGAGTTGAATCTCGCTGTTACAAAGACGTTGCAACGCACAATCAAAAGAGGGATCATCCCGCTATGGTCGAAACCGTTCGCGAGTCGCTGGCAGCACATCTTCGATCGATGTCGATCGACAATTTCTCGATTTCGGGAAACACCGTCCGCATCGGGCGGACACATTGGGCGGCGAGCATCTGTCGCTGTGGCGACCCGGCTTGCGATGGCTGGGCGCTTGAGCCTTTGGTCCACGCGAGCTTGGGCGCGAATCAGCGCCGACAGGCGTTGGACTCTGCGCGCTAACGCCGTTCATCGGCGGTAAACATCGCGTTTGTCGCGGAACCGTAATCAAATATGCACGTTTCTTCATGAAGGCGCACGTCATCAAAACGTGCAACCTGTGTTAAAAACGGCGTGATAAAAAACAATGTCGATCGGCGGAATCGCCATCGGCGGGTCGAGTAGGAGAGCGGTATGGGTCGCGGGAAAGAGTCATCTGTGGAATTCGCGCCGGACGAGCTGGCTGGTGCGGGCGTTCTCGGTGGCGTGGTGCTCGGTGGTGCGATCAGCCTGGTGATCTGGGCCGGAATCGTCAGCTTCTTCGTTTTCTGATCCTGCTGCCGCTGCGGCTTACCCGTCAAGCCGTGAGCGGCTGGACGAACTCGATCTGAATCCCGCGCGTATCGACTGGATTGACGAAATTGCACAGGAAATCGCCCGCGCCTTTCACCGGCTCGGGTTCGAGCATGCGCAGTCCGCGCGCCGCGCACCAATCCATCGTCGCGCGCAGATCCTCCACCTGATAAGCGAAATGGTGGACGCCGCCGGCGCCCTTGTTGAACTTGGCCAACACACTGCCGGCATCGGGCACGACCAGCTCGATCACCGCGCCCGCCGCGGCCACGGTGAAGATGCACCAGCACCCCCAGCGTTCGACATAGCCGCGATAGCTTTCGACCAGCCCCATCTTCGCCATGAACTCGTCGGCATCGGCAAGATCGGGACAGATGATGCCAACATGGTGGAGCGTGTAGGCTTCGAACATCAGTGTGGTTTGCCGTTCGAGAGAAGGTGGAGCTGCCCGCGCTGCTGAAGCGTAGCGAGCCGGCCCGCTATCCAGCGAGTCACCTTGGTGGACCCATTGCGGTTGAGATGTGCGTAATCGGAATAATCGCCGGCATTGTCGCCGATCACGGCGGCATTCAGGATGAAACCGCGCGCCCGGTACAGACCGATATCGGATATCCGTTGCGCGTGTGCGTACATCGGCAGGTAGATGAAGCCGGTCTGCACATGATGCGCGCGCGCCAACGCGGTGGACGCGCGCGTGTAGCGGCGTTCGATGACATATTCATATTCGCGAAACCGCGCCGGCAAGAAGGTCGGGTTACGTTCCGCGGCCTTGCTGCGGGCCTGCGGTGCGAGTTCTGCCGCGGTATGGATCGTGTCACGGTCCAGCCAAGTGCCGCGCGGTGTGCGATGGCTCAACGTGCCGTCATGCTCAGGACCGGGATAGCGGCTCGGGTCGAAGACGCGGCGCACCCCAAATATATCCGGCGTCAGGGTCTGAAGAAACAACGAGAGTTGGCGATACGGCTGGAACGCGAGATTGGAGAAATATTGGGGATTGAGCAATAACGGTGCGTGCAGCACGTCGCCGGTATCGGCGACATCGGGGAAGGCGGGATGCCCGGTCCGCGACACATGCTCGACCAGCGAATACAGGATCAGCTTCACCTCGGGGTGGGTGTTCAGCAACTCCTTCGTCAGCGCATAATGCAGGTCGCGGCCGTCCTGTGGCACCGACAGGTTGGCGGTATGCACCGGTCGCCCGAGCCTCTCGCTCAGCATCGTCTCGAGATTTGGCCCGCTGACTCCGATTTCAGTGCGGGACGCACCAATGATCGCGATGTCGATCGGCGTGCGATCATAATGCAGCCGCTCGTAAACCCAGGTCAGCGGCAGCGCCGGCGTGTCGGCGAACTGCTGGTAACGGACGTACCGGTCGTGCGGCAGCAGCATCGCGCCGACGCAGCAAGCGAGGAAGGCGACTACGAACAGCGCCAACAACCCGCGTCGCGCGGGGAGCGGGGGCAGGGTGGCGTCGGAGGTGTCGGTCGGCTGCGCCACGGTTCTTCTCAGAAGTTGAAGTAGATGAAGTTGGTGGTGCCACGCATCATCAGCACGAAACCGGCGAACAGCAGCACCGCCGACGCGATCGTCCAGCCGGCGGTGAGCCGCCATTCGATGGCGAAGCGCGGCGGATCGATCTTGCGCCATTTCGCCCATTCGAGCACCGGCTCGTAATGGGCCAGAATCGCCTGCGTGTTAGGGGCGAGATAGATGATCCCGTAGACGACCGCGAGGATCGCCAGCGCGCCGGCAAGACCGCCCGGCAACGCCACCGCCGCACCGCCGCCGAGGCCGATCATCGCGCCGTACATCCGCCCGGCCACCTCGATCGCGGGTGAGCGGAACGCCACCTCCGAGACCACGAAGGCGACCAGCGTCAGCGCGCGGTACATCGGCTCGACATAGATTGGCGGCGGCCCCTTTCGCGCCTTGCGCGCCTTGCGATGAGTCATTCGCCAGTATTCGTTCACCGCGAGGTAGAGGCCTTGCAATACGCCGAACAGCAAGAACGTCCAGCCCGCGCCGTGCCACACGCCGATCACCACCATGGACAGCATGATCGGCATCGCGAACGACAGCAGGAAGCTGGGAATCCTGCCCGGCGCATGATCCGCAGAGAAGCGCGCGAGCGGGATCGTCAACGGCTGGAAGATATAGCTTTGCGCCCAGCGGCTGAGCGTGACGTGCCAGCGCCGCCACAACTCGATGACGCTCGATGCGCGCAGCGGCGAGTGGAAATTGAGCGGCAGCACCACGCCGAACATCCGCGCGGTGCCGATCGCCATGTCGGTATAGCCGGAGAAATCGAAATAGATCTGCGCGGTATAGGCGAAGGCGGCGATCCAGCATGTCGCCACGTCCGGCGTCGCGCCGCCCGCCGCGGCGTCGAAGACCGGCGTCACCAGCGTCGCGACGCTGTCGGCGATGACGACCTTCTTGAACAGCCCAATCGCGAAGATCGTCAGACCGATCAGGATGTTGGCGCTCGCCGCGCCGGCCGGGCGCGTGCGAAGCTGCGGCACCAGTTCCTCATAGCGTACGATCGGCCCGGCAAGCAGTTGCGGGAAGAACAGCACGAATCCGGCATAATCCACCGCGCGCTTCATCTCGAACCGACCGCGAGCGAGATCGACGAGGAAGCCGATCTGCTGGAAGGTGAAGAACGAGATGCCGAGCGGCAGCGCGATATGGCGCAGCGGCACATGTAGCCCGAACAGCCCGCCCACGCCGATGATCGCTGCGGCGAAGTATTTGAAATAGAACAGCAAAGCGAGGTCGAAGCCGATCCCGGCGACAAGCGGCAAGCGCGCCGATCGCCCCCCGCGCCCTCGCGCAGCGATCCAGCGCGCCACGGCATAATTGACCGTCACCGAAAGCAGCAGCAACGCGACGAACTTCTTGCCGCCGATCGCATAGAACAGGATCGTCAGGCCGATCAGGAACGCCTGGCGCCAGCGCTCGCTCCGCGCGAACAGGAGATGGTACAGGGCCAGTGCGACCGGCAAGAACAGCAGCAGGAAACCGGCCGAATTGAACAACATTGATTGTGCTGCCTGCCAAACCGTTGGACGTTGCGGCGGTGCGATCGCTCGGATTGCCCAGCCTCCGACAACGTTGGTGCGGCCGGGCGAGGCATTTGTCCAGCCGCGCACTGCCTGATTTCGGTACGCGGCGGCGTCGCTTCGTGACGCGCAGCTATAGTCGGGCGATGGTAATCCCGTTCGCCGGCCGCTGGCGGAGATGACATGGCGGACCCGGGTTGCGGAGCGCTGCGCAGGGTTGCGGATTAGTTGCTCGGCGCTGGCGTGGCGGCTGGGGTACGCGCCGGATGGTCACTCCAGCGCATGCGCGATATCGGTTGAAGTGTCGGATCGCCCTAAGTTCCGTCACCCCGGATGTGTTCCGGGGTCCGCCGTTCCGCGGAATCGACGGAATAAGGCTTGTTGAACGGTGGATGCCTGAACGAGTCCGGCATGGCGGTATCGCGAGCCGTTTCCGAATCGCCCGCCCGCATCTCGAGCGCGATTTCGCGCAGCGCGCGCATCATCGCGCTCCGCCGCCGGTCGCTCTGGCAGACCAGATAGCTGCGCAGCCGATAGTCGCGCGCGCCGGTATCGAGCGGGCAATAGGTGATGCGCGGATCGGGCGGGCATTCCGAGGTTAGGAAAACGCTGATCCCGAGGCCAACCGCGATCCCTTCGCGGATCATCTCGCGGCTCTGCATTTCCAGCGTCGCGCGCGGCCGCACCTCGGCATCGCCGAGCGCGCGTTCGGTGAAGGCGCGCGTCTTCGAGGTCGGCTCGCGCAGGATCAGCGTTTCGTCGGCGAGCGCGCGGATCGGCACCGTGGCGTGGCGCGCGAGCGGATGGTCGTGGCGCATAGCGCAGGCGAGGCGATCGGTGAACAACGGATCGTAACTGAACGCCCCTTGCGCGGGCGGATCGCTGGCGACGGCGGCGTCGATTTCGGCATCGTCGAGCCAGCGCATCACCTCGCGCGCGTTGCCCATGCGGATCTGGATGCCGGTATCGGGGTGGCGTCGGTGGAATTGCGCGACGAGTTGCGCGGCGTAGAGCGGCGAATCGGACCCGAGCCGGAGCGCACCGCCGGCCGGATCGTCGGTGTCGCCGAGCAGATCGTCGATATCCGCCGCCGTCGCGAACAATTTGCGCGTCAGCGCGAGCAGGTCGCGCCCGGCGGGCGACAGCCGCAGCGGCACCTTGCGGCTTTCGAACAACGTCACGCCATAGCGGCTTTCGAGCGCCTTGAGCTGTTGCGACAAGGTCGGCTGCGACACGTTGAGCCGCCGCGCCGCCCGCGACACGCCGCCTTCCACCGCGATCGCATGGAACGCGCGCAGATGCTGATGATTCGCTGCCATCGGGCCTTCCGTCTACCGTCGAGTGGTGACGGTTGCGTGACGATCCCAAGCCCCGAACATAGCTTCCGCCAAGCGTTGGAGCAGGCGCTCCATAGCTGAGACGGAGCGGCGAAGCACACTCGACCGTGATGTCGGCATCGTCCTAAAGGCGGTGTCATGGCGCGCGTGATTCTGTTCAACAAACCCTATGGCACGCTGAGCCAGTTCACCGATCGCGGCACGGCGGATGCGCGCGCGACTCTCTCGGAGTTCATCGATCTGCCCAGCGTCTACCCGGCAGGGCGACTGGATCGCGACAGCGAGGGGTTGCTCGTGCTGACCGACGACGGCCGCCTCCAGGCCCGGATCGCCGATCCCAAATTCAAGCTGCCCAAGACCTATCTCGTCCAGGTCGAAGGGGAGATCGATGCCGGTGCGCTCGATCGGCTGAGGGGCGGCGTCGTGCTGAAAGATGGTGTCACCCGGCCCGCCGAGGCGGAGCGGATCGACGCTCCGGCGCTCTGGCCGCGTGATCCGCCGATCCGCGTCCGCGCGAACATCCCCGATTGCTGGCTGAGCCTGACGATCCGCGAGGGCCGCAACCGGCAGGTCCGTCGCATGACGGCGGCGGTCGGCTACCCGACGTTGCGGCTGATCCGCTGGAGCGTCGGCGACTGGACCGCCGCCGGCCTCGCGCCCGGCGAATGGCGCGACGCCTGACGAGCGCCGCTTTTTTGGACAACACCGGTTTTCATCGATTGCCGGAGTCTTGCATTGGTGCGATGCGGCTCGACGCGTGAAAGGCGCGATCCACCGCTTGACGAACCGCGCTGTCACCCCGACGATGCTGCACGTGCAAACATAAAGGGGCAGCGTGTGGTCAACGGACGAAATCGCGTAACGGCGCTGTTGGCGAGCGGCGCCTTGCTGATCGGCGGCGCGGGGTATGCGGCAAGCCGGAAGGCGCCCGCCGATCCGGCGCGTGCGATCCATGAGACGCTGATCGTGCTGGACACGCATTTCGACACCCCCGCCAATCTCGGCCGTCCCGGCTGGAGCATCATGGACCGGCACGCCACCGTAACCGACGGCGATCAGGTCGATTACCCGCGCATGGTGCAGGGCGGCGTCGATGGCGGCTTTTTCGCGATCTACACGCCCTCGGGTCCGCGCACGCCGGTCGGAGATCGTGCCGCGCGCGATTTCGGCATCCAGCGCGCGGTGCAGATCCGCGAGATGGTGGCGAAGCACAGCGACGTGTTCGCCCTCGCGCTCACCGCCGATGACGCGGCGAAAGCCGTGGCGGCGCACAAGCGTTTCGTGTTCCTGAGCATGGAGAACGGCTACCCGTTCGAGGGCGACCTCACGCTGATGCGGACCTTCCGTGGTCTCGGCGTGACGATGATGGGCCTCGTCCACTTCAAGAACAACGATCTCGCCGACAGCGCGACGGATACGCCCGAGTGGCATGGTCTGTCGCCCAAGGGGAAGGAAGCCGTCGGCGAGGCCAACAAGCTCGGCGTCGTGCTCGACGTGAGTCACGCGTCGGACGATGTGCTCCGCCAGACGGTGCTGCTGTCGAGCGCGCCAATCATCCTGTCGCATTCGGGGATGCGCGCGATCCACAACCATCCGCGCAACGTTTCCGACGAGGATGCGAAGCTCGTCGCGGCCAAGGGCGGCGTCATCCAGATCAACGCCTATAGCGGCTATATGGTCGATCCCCCCGCCGCCAGCGCAGCGCGCGACGCGGCGATGAAGGAGCTGATGGCGAGCTACGAGAAAGCCGATACGATGACCGTCGTCGAACGCCGCGCGCTGATCGCCCGGCGCAAGGCGATCGAAACGCAATTCCCCGCGCCGCGCGCGAACTTCGATATGTTCATGCAGCATCTGCTCCATGCGATCAAAGTCGTCGGCATCGACCATGTCGGTATCAGCGGCGATTTCGACGGCGGCGGCGGCCTCGACGGTCTGGAGGACATCACGGCCTATCCCAGGGTGACGGCGGCGTTGCTCAAGGCGGGCTATAGCCCTGCGGACATCGGCAAGATCTGGGGCGGCAACGCCCTGCGCGTGCTGCGCGCCGCGCAGTCGCTCGCCGATCCGGCGTCGCTGCCGAAGGTGCCGGTGACGAACTGAGGCAACCCGCCCCAAAGCCCAACCCCTTCGTGTCGAGCCCTGAGCGGCTGGCTTGCCAGCCACCCCAAGGGCTCGGGACGGACGGGTGAGGGTCGTCTTCGCGCTCTACTGCACCCGATCGAGCAAATCGCGCACCTTCGCCGCGAGCGTATGATAGGTGAACGGCTTGGAGATCAAATCCACCCCCGGCTCGAGCCGCCCGTCGCGCATGATCGCCTCGCGCGTATAGCCCGATGCGTAGAGCACCTTGATGTCACCGCGCATCGCCCGCACGCGTTCCGCGAGTTCCTGACCCGACATTTGCGGCATCACCACGTCTGTCAGCAACAGCGAGATCCATGTTTCCTGCCGTTCGAGCAGCCGCAGCGCCGCCGCGCCGTCATGCGCCTCGACCACGCGGTAGCCGAGCTCGCGCAGGATGCCGACGGTATAGGCACGCACATCGTCATCATCCTCGACGACGAGGATCGTTTCGGAAAGCTTGCCTGGCTGAACCGTGGGCGCTTCGATATCCTCGTGGCGTTCCGCGGCACCCTCAAATTGACGTTGCAGGAAGATCGATACGCAGGTGCCTTGGCCGGGCGTCGAATCGATGTCGATATGGCCGCCGCTCTGCTTGACGAAGCCATAGACCATCGACAGGCCGAGACCGGTGCCCTTGCCGACCTCCTTGGTGGTGAAGAACGGGT
>Ga0247735_1000712_pt1 | contig 12981 bp, 20 predicted proteins | sample UWRJL178409R2_FD_180934 | JGI IMG/M metagenome (GOLD analysis project Ga0247735, IMG submission 180934) | Plant litter microbial communities from Arlington Agricultural Research Station in Wisconsin, United States - UWRJ-L178-409R-2 | ecosystem: Environmental > Terrestrial > Plant litter >...
CGTCCCCAGACACAGGCTAGTCGCGTCTCGCCGAATCCGACTTCGTTCCTGTTCTTGCCCCGCTCGTGAGTCTCGCCAGTGTTTTCCTGTCGTCCCCAGACACAGGCTTTCCAATGATGTCGAGTCGGAGCCGATATTGATCTACGCCCTCAGATCCAAACACATCGCCATCACCTTCTCTGGTCTCTCCGTGCTCGTCTCCAAAGGAAACACTTCCCCTCCCATAAACATAACTTTAGAACTTTATCATGTCATCGAGAGCGCTTAACGATGACGAAGTTCTTAGCGAGATGAACAAGATGGTAAGCCATATGTGCCCAGCGGCCCGACGTCAGTAGATCGCCTCCTAACCATTGCAATGTGTTTGACCACAGGTGGCTTTCATCAAGCAAGAGGCGCTTGAGAAGGCACGAGAAATCAGAGTAAAGGCTGATGAAGAATTCGCTATCGAGAAGGTTGGTGCACGTACCGATTGGTTGAAACAGTCCTGTCGGTTGAATTGCACTTCCTGCTAGGCCAAACTTGTCAAGCAGGAACAGCAAGCCATTGACGCTCAATACGAGAAGAAGAGGAAAGGTGCTGAAGTTTCACAGAAGATGTGCGTGTGTGGTTTACCACCAGCGATCTTTGAACTAACTTGTAGCTGTTCAGCGCTCAATCCACCATCACGAACAAATCTCGCCTGAAGCTCCTTCACAAGCGCGAGGAGGTCCTGCAGCATATTTTCTCGGCTGTTCGTGAACCAAGTACACCATTATACAAACAATCCGGGCGCTACGAACAATTCCTCGACGGGATCATCACAGAGTCCTTCCTGAAGATCATGGAGCCAAGTGTATCCATCTATTGCAGGAAGTCAGATGTCGACACCGTGAAGCAATCGGCATCGAATGCTACGAAGGCGTTCAAAGATCTCAGTGGACGTGATGTTGAGTTTCAGGTAGAGGGGTCAATTGCCGACGAGGCGTGCGTTTATTTGTTACAATCGCAGTGTCAAAGGAACTCACCTATCGCTGTAGAAGCCAAGGAGGAGTTAAACTTGTCAGCGGGTCTGGCCGCATCACGCTAGATAACACATTGGAGGAGAGGCTGCGCTTGCTAGAAGATAAGGTTTGGACTTTAGCTTTCTGCATCCCTCCAAGCGTTGACCATACCCTACGTCTTAGATGTTGCCGGAGATCAGACATGAGCTGTTTGGCGCGAACGAGAATCGTAAATTCTACACATAGGTCTTGCTCCTGTCTTGGGACTTCTATACATACGGGAAGGTGGTAGTACATTAAGATAAATCAGCACAACATTAACGCGTCTTTCGAAATCACGATGTTCATTATTATTATAGAATCGGAGTGAATTGCTATTCCAGCACAAAAAGACATGCATTAAGAGGGAATCGAACCCCCGGCGGGTCGAGCTTTGACTCGAATGGCAACGACCCAGGTTACCACTACCCCATTAATGCTCGTTGTGATATCAACAAGTTAGCATTTACAACCCCTTCATAATTCAAAGTTTAAGAAGGCTCTAAGGTCCTCAAATTTCAATGCCCCACCGTTGGGTATCCAACCTCGAAGAACGTTTGGAGAAACAGAAAAAATACCAGGCTTCAGACTGACTGCTCCATCAAAGAGGATCGAATCAGTACAGGATCGTTCTTGACGAAGATGATATCGGGTGCGCTGCCAGGTTGATCCCGGAGAGTCCGTTCCAAAATCAAGTTCAATATAAGTAGCGGCGAAGATTGCACAGTGGTCCTTTTGGGCACTGACACCGCAGCTGTGCTTGATGAGAACTACTGACATAGAGAGGTGGGCATATATTAATCATGAAGGGACTTCTTGATCTGTTTGCAGAAGTTCGCATCCCTCAGTCTGTAATATTTCGTATTCTTCTTCTTTGAATTCTTGATCTTGTCCCACTGAGAACTTGAGTCTTCTCGTTGTGCAAGGTTACAGAACTTAATAGCAGTGTCCAAGAGATCGATGTAGTCCTTATTAGCCTTGGCCTTGAGGCGTCCCTGGTCTTCGCTGAGAGCACGTTCGTCGTTACGTCCGTCCAAGACAACATAGTCTTGAGCATCGCTCCAAAGTAACGGCCGTTTGTAAAACAGATCGCCTCGCACAGAACTGATACTGTGGAGAGCAGAGGCTCTATAATGCGGTGTGTTTCAGCTTGGAAAGTACAGCAACTAACGACAAACCTATTGTCAAGATTATACTCAGCGTTTGGCGCTGTGCCTGGGTTGATGGGTGAGAGATGGTTCTTGGGTTTTTCGTTCGGTGGAGGAGCGCCAATGTTGACCATGGTGGTTGGGGGGTAAAGATGGCCGGGACAATTACTACTAGTGGCGGACCCAACCAGTCAGTGTATGGATACCAGCGGATACCTCGTTCGAAGTGTTCGATAAATCACCCTGGGGAACATCCATTAGGGTGGTTCATGATACAAGTTATCAAACTTGCTACAAATATATATTGCCCTTTGAAGCGAAGCGACTGGAAAACATCATTTGCCCTCAGAAATGAAGAATTCGGCACTCAACACATTTTGGAACGGTTGGTTCTGTCCTGCCGGTTAGTCTCGAACACCAGACCTGCGTTTGATTTTGTAAGCAGACGATGTTCTCTTGTACCTGAGAGTATGGATTTGCCACCTAACAAAACGAAAGTGTAATCTGCTATTTGTCACTTGATAGCCAACACGCGGCGCATCAGGGCCGATCTTCCAGCGTGATCTGTTCTTTCTCCTACATTCACATTCTAGTCAATCGAAACTCGTTTACATAAATTTATGATCTCAGAGCTGGAATTTGCACCCATCACTCCTGATGATTTACCAACTGCTATAGGAATCGAGAAGGAAGGTACCGATTGGCACGAATCTCGTTGTCGGATTGGAACTGACGATTTCATACATTAGGATATCCTGCAGATGAAGCAGGAACTGAGTCAAGCTTTAGGTGAAAGAAACACCTATTATGAGAACCAAGATTGTCGTTTGACCACTGGAATTTACTAGATTTCGACAGGCCCAAGCTGGAGATCTGTTCCTTGGGGCTTACAGGGGAGGAACTAATGGATCTGCACGCACATTGGTAGGATACGTGTGTTCCACCCTCTCGCCAGCAACATCCTTGACGCAGGAGTCTATGTCAAACCACGTTCCAAATTCATCCTCTGTCTGCATCCACTCCGTCTGTGTTTCTGGATCTCATCGACGCCTAGGCATCGCCCTCGCTTTGCTCAAGGAATACATAGCACGCTTGGAGAAAGCCAATCAAGTAAGCCCTTCAAAGTATGACCGTGTGTTGCTCATCACACACGAGACTACACGAAAACTATACGAAAAGGCAGGTTTCGAATGGGTGGGAAGGAGTAGCGTAGTGCATGGCTCTCAACCTTGGTTTGAGATGCGGAGAGATTTGACGACGTCAGGATTGGTAACACTAGGCGAAACACCAGAGCAGATAATCGAAGGGAATCAACAGATCCCACCTGGTGTGCTGGAGGCCTTGCACCGGCCAAAGGGTGGTTTACCCTCATCGAAGCTAATTACGGACTTCCCGCATGGACTCATGGATATTGTGGAGGCACACGACGAGAAAGCTGGTGTATCTGTAAACAAATTTGATTTGCTATGCCCTCGTGGTGATTGCGGAAGTGTAATCCTGAAGAAAGGTGTTGGTAGATGGGTTGAGAGGGCAAGCGTCCAGGTTAGTACCTTCCAGTTGCTAGACATGATCGCTTAGCAACATCCCGACAGCTTGAACCAGCGGGAATGCCTGTAAATTCTCACTTGCCATCTCTCCCGCCTCCACCCGAGACGGCTCAATGGTGGTTGATTGGTCCTTCGCCCATGGAGTTCGAGAATGTTGGGTTTACACGACCTGTTCAGCCAATCGCAGACTCCGGTAGGTCGTTTGCCTTGGTCACAAGTGACGACCATTTGCTGATCGCTTGCAACGAACAGGTCGACCGTTGAAACTTCTGACTTGTGCTGAATGCGATCTTGGTCCGCTAGGATGGTGTGAGGAAGGTGGAAAGGAATTCTGGCTTGCCTGTTTACGAGTTGCCTATAGAGGATAGCCTAAAATCGGGGTATCTCTCTGTAGTTGTGTGTTTGCCTGGTTTTAATGATGTGTTCCGTGAGTCATTGCTCTGATCCCGCCATTCAATCCACGACTAATCGTTGAGCTAGTGAGGTGTCAGAAAAAGAAGATACAACATTGTGCTGTTAGCATAAATACGCTATGAACCAAAGTATGTGCACGAAACGACGACAAGAACCACATCGCGACAGTAGATCTAATATACAGAGGTCATCATGTGTAATGGATCTACTGAACAGATATACATAAAACGTACCATCCCCAAGCTGGCGACTCAAAGCCAGTGTCTACGCGGACTTGACACTGTTGAGGCGAACAACGAGTGGCAGCAGCGAGACATTGTCACTGGAAGCGTAAAATTGCACACAGTCAAGATGGACTTGGAACCTGCGAGGACAGAAAGTTAGCCCAGTAAGGTGAAATGATAGACAATTTTCACCAGTGGTTGAAGTTGGTTTCGAACTTGTTCAGTACATCCCACCGCTTTGACTTGGTCGCGTCTCCATTAGGATTGTCTGCTGCCGCTGCGATGGCCTGGTTCGCAGACTTCGTGAAGGAAGACGAGTAGAATGCGAACGTCTGGCAGACCACAATGAGTTTCGAGCATGCCTAGGGGGGAGCAGTCCAGCATAAGCAAATGAAGTGGTGAATCAAGAGCCGGAGCGAACCTTTAGGAGCTTGGAGCTGGTCAGCATACTCTCCTTCAGACAGGTGTCCAGGAAATCCACATGATCTCTCAGTAGTTGGTCGACTGTCGTCACTTTCACTAGCTTTGCTTCTAGAGCATGCCAGTTTGGTTCCAGCACCTCGAAAGTCACGAAAGCAAGGATCTGCTGAACAAAGGCCAGCATCCTTGCTCGAAGAAGGCATACACGCAACCGCCATCCAACAAACTCCGGGTGATCAGGCACAGAACATCGCCATGGTGTAGTCTTCTGTTCAACCCACATATTTGACAGGGCTTGCTCAACATGCTTGAGGTGCAGAAGGAAGCGAAAGAGGAGTTGGTAGCGGAGTATGGTCTTGCGCGAAATTACAAGGGAGAGAGGAAACTTGACGTTGTAGTCGAAAGTCATTGCGTCGATAGCTGCGAAAGGAGTCAACCAGGGGCTCATCATATAGTAAAACCCAGATACGTACCTTGCATGGCTTTCTTCTCTTCCTTCTCCTTCTTGGGCTCCTCCTCCCCGCCCTCTTCAGCTTTAACAACCCCGCTAACGGTAACAACTTTCAACAAGAAGTCATACAAACCACTTTCAGCCATTGTGACCTTGACATCCTCTCTGAAGAGCGCATCTTCGCCAACAGCATCGGTATTGAGGGCCAGATCCAATAAGCTCTGTAATTTTACCACTGACGCTGATTTAGAGGATTTTCGAAGCTCTGTCGAGGCGAGGTCTAGGAGGTGGGTGAGAAACGATGATTGAGAGAGAAAGAAATATCGCTTGAGCGACCGCAGGCGTGGTATGAGCTGCTGATCTTTGAGGAGCAGCTGTAGAAGTGTGCGGTTGGCATGCGAGTAGGCGTCCTCAATAAATTTGTAAAATCTACTGAAAATGAGAAATTCCTGAAGGTTGGAGAAACCTGAGACTCACTTCTCATCTTCCATGGATAACTCCTCGTCGTCAGGTATTGCATGGTCGCGAGGCATCTCAATCCCACATTCCCGAATTACGTTGAGATATTTCCCGGCGAGGAGGATTTTGTGCTTCCAGCTCTCCAGAAGGGGAGGTACACACGCACCTCCAGGAAGCCTACCACCCACAGATCGCGGTGGAGGAACACCTGCCTGATGTCGCTTTGAGGAGCCCGGAGATATTGAGCCGTCGCGCAGAGTGTATCTCCTTTCCCAGTACTCGTCCGTATAGTCCAATTCCAGAATGCCTCGGTCAATGAACTTGCTTTCTTTCACGAGCAGTTCCTCGTAAGGGTCGAGTAGCCGCCCACTCGCCACCCAGTTCCTCAGCATATGCACATAAGGTTTGCCTGCCTGCTTGAGTAGCTTTCCATAGATGGCTGAGGCTGTCGGGTCACCACTCATGTTCTGCATCCTCTCGTATATGATAGTTAGCACTTCGCCACCCTTGACAACAATGCCACTGCCCCCAGAAAGCCCTGCGATGTCGGCTTTATTGATTTCAGAGAGGACAGCTTTGAGTTTGGCGCTGCCCAACCCAAGGGCTTCATTTCTCGCCGCCTCTTCTTCATCCTCTTCGGATTCAGAATTGGATGATGAAAGATCTGCACCTGGGTCATCGGCAGTTGCAAGTTCGAGAATGAGTTGATAAATGAGCGAAAGTGTATGGACGGTTGGGTGGACGTAAAACCAAAGTTTTTGAAGTGAAAATGTAGATGAGGTGTTGAACGCGTGTTCGAGTTGGGAAAGGAGGGTTTGGTAGTCCTGTTAAGCCTTCAGAGATTGCTGAAAGCAGATTTGGAAGAACGCACACGAAGCATTTCGCGAATTGCAGCACATAGAGCATGATTTACAAGGCCATAGTCAAGGTGACTTCGATGCTCCACGAAAGCAGATATGGCAGTATAATATGTACCAAGGGGAAGTACCCTTTCCACCAAGTCGCTGAGAGACGAATCTAACGCGTGCATTAGTTTTGAAAACTGGGGGAATCATCGGTGCGAACCCAAGGTTGATGACACAATGAAACGAATGCCCTGCAAAGGGTCATCTTCCTCTGGCGAGTACTCTGGATGGTATGTGATATATGTTCCTTCAATTCCCTGCGATTTGATTCAATACAGACGCGAAATCACGACCACCCCACGCACCGTCAAAACGGAGAGAAGATCTTCCAGTATCAATGCCTGTTGGATCTCCAACGTGACGCGATCCAAAGATTCTTGCTTCGCCTTCCCCTTTGATTTGGGCACATTGGAGGTAGAAACGACGCGTGAGTTGAGAGGGGCTCGAACAAAAGATGTCTCTGCAATGAAAGAAGAATCGTTGTGGCCTGGTGGGTTGTCAGACGTGATAGTCAAATGGATAAACATAGTCAACGCGTACCTTTAGAGCGCGCACTATGTGACCCGGGATCGATTTCGTCGTCCAACTCGTGTCCGTCGCGATGGCGCCTCACCGAAGCGATTGTGTCTGCAACCTACTCAGCTTCAGTATCATTTGAGAGGCGACACTAGACTATCTACCTTCGTAAATTCCTTCTGAGAAAGTCCCAAGGTCTTTTTGCGCGTCCCAGGTTGCACACGAGGGGTATATGGATTCATTATCAATCAGAGGATATAAACGCTGCGGTTGAACCAAGATCTGAATGTTGAAGCTTCAGAAGGAGGTTATTTACGCGTATTTACTTTATCGGGAGCTCGCGAGCCGGACCCACTGCTGTCTACCGCGACCACCACCTCAGGACGCCACGCCCAATACCGTCACGGTCCTCTATCGCTACCCAGAAGTGCGCAGAATGGGTGAAGTTGTCAACGTTCTAGTCGCCTTTGCTGTCATCGTGTTTCTGTTTCGATGGGTGACTTCAAGTGCGTTTGTGGCATCCCTCCTAAAATGGCCTAGTTCTGACTTGAATTTGGCATGGAACAGGTAGTGAATCCACTGAACAGAGATCTGCCTCTGATACTCTGGGCTTTAGACCCAAGAATATCACTCAGGACATGGTGCGGTGTTTCGCCTCGTTTTGTGTTCTCGTGCCTTTCGTCTTATGGCAAAGGCCATTTACCCACTCTTTGGTTTCCACGATACAGGTTGACAGGATTTCGCAAATGTTTCCAGATATACCAGTGTACGTCATTTTTGTCTCAGAAAGTGACCATGGCACGAACACCTTCTCCTACAGAGACAATATCCGCTATGACCTTCTACGCACAGGAAACGTAGAACTGACAACCAATAAAGTCTTGGAGAGAGGGATCTTAGAAGCTGTATATGCTGTTCAAACTACCATCCGTATATCCTCTCTGACCACATTATGTTTTCCCTTCAACCTAGCCACCCGCAGCATATTACACTCTCTATCCCCGTGAACCCGCTGCACCCGCCCCAGGTCGCCCTGCTGTTGGAATCTCAGCGTCAGGGTCCTCCACTGCAATGCCCCGAAAACCCAAAGAGTCACTAATAGCGCGCTACAAACTCGAAGAGAGAGTCAAACAGGCCGAAGTGATTGCTGAGGATCAGGTCGGGGGAAAGGCCGCCTGGGAGGACAGCCCAGAGAAAAGAGAGGCGAGTTTGAAGGAGAGGAAAGCCCAGATGATTTTGGCTGCACGACAGTTCGTTTTTTGTCTTTGTCTTTGTCTTGAAAAACACTAGACTAACATTGAATTCTCCTTTTAGACGATTTTTGGCTCAGCAACAGAAGGAAGCTGAAGCTAACAAGGCTGCTACATGACCAAATGTGACTTCGTAATGTACACCTTCTTTATATCTTCAATAATGGATGTTTATCTTTTGGATGTGTGCTATTATACAATTTTACCTCTCTGCTCTCCATGTCTTCGTCCAGGTTTCAGGGTACCAATCGGACAAAATATATCACACAAACGCCTACCTCTCAAATGTATTCTTGAGTCTACTGCTGTGGTCCCTTCATTGCCTTAATTTTCCGAGCAACGTCCTCAAGGACACCATCGTCATCGCCGAATTCTAGCTCTCGAGCCCAAATCAGCGGCTCTGCAGCTCCTTCCGCTCCCCCATCATTACTGCCAGAGGCTTGTTGCACATGTTCAGTGCATATTACCGGAATTCCCCAACCAGATACCCCGTTTTCACGCAATACTGCCCTTGTAACCACCCAGCTGGTTTCCGTGCAGCCGGCAATCGACAAGAAGGCGTGTAGACCAGGTCGAAGGAAAGGTTTAAGTTCTGACCGCATCTGCTCACTTGAGGATTGTGACAGATGTTCGAGGTTTATGTGCCGAATGACTGGTACTGGAATCTGCAGTGCCCACTCCAGAGGCTCGGAGCCAGTGAGCTCGACCAGATCCAGCTTGGTAAGGTACACCATCTTCACAATGGTTGCCAATGTCTGGTTTTTGAAAATGCCTACGACTAGGGGTTTTCGGGAAAACGAAACAACATGATGGACCTGGGTCGTCCACCAAGGCGCGTTTTCATGCGGCCCTATCAAAGGACTCGGTACCACTGACGGCGTTGAGGCAACAGGGACGACAGGCATCGGACCCACTCGATCGCCAGACGCGGGTCGATAGTCGCGTACGGCCTTCACTAGGACCTCGGCGCGAGCACCTTCAACCGAACGAGGACTGTCGGTGTTGAAGTGTATTCCGACCATCTGTGCTCCAGATTTGATGAAGTAAAGCACTTCCTGCTCCGTAATCGCGCCATTGATTTTGACCCATGGTCCTTGCTGAGGGAAAGGCGTCAACCCGGAAGTCGGCGATGGCCAGTTGAAAAGAGTGCGAATAAAGGACGAAGGATTAGAGGCGCGCATGAGGGATTCTCCAATCAAGACTCCCCGAACTCCCTCAGCGGCATACTTGATGATATCCTCAGGCGAGGAGATCCCGCTGAGCGCACAAAGTATGGTCGAAGGGTGGTCTGATAGCATCGCAGAAAGTCTGGACGTGGTGCTCATATCTACGTCGAATGAATGCAGGTTTCTGTTATTCACCCCAATGAGCTTTGCATCCAGTGCAAGTGCACGTTTCATTTCCTCCTCGTTGTTGACCTCGACGAGCGGTTCCATTCCTCTCTTCTTCGAATAATCATACAGTGCACCCAACCTTTCGTCATTGAGCATGGCCACGATCAACAGCACGCAGTCCGCACCCCAGAGCCTGGCCTCGTCAATCTGGTATTCGTCAAGAATAAAATCTTTACGCAATACCGCGGGTCTGTCGGGTAACGTGGATAATGTCTCCCTCGCGAGCCGCATGTCCGTCAACGAGCCGAGGAACCACGTAGGTTCTGTGAGGACGGATATAAGCGACGCTCCTGCCAATGCATACGCCTGTGCTTGTCCAGCGGCGTTCACGGTTGGTGCAATGGGCCCTTTGGAAGGCGAAGCACGCTTTATTTCCGCCATGAGTGAAGGTGTATGTGTCGCATGCGAGGTCGTGGAAGGGTTCCGTCTGAGACGTTCAACGACATCAATCAAGGGGGGTGCAAGACACATGTCGATCTGGGCCTGAAGGTCTGTTGGTGTGGTCCCCGGTGTTGATTTGGCCTTCTCCACATCCTTGGCTCGCTGGGCGTAAATCTTTTGGAGGATGGTAGGGCCGGAGGCCTTGACATCAGACATTAGTGCAGCGATTCAACGGTTATTCCGAGAGTGCTGAGAGTGGCTCTAGATATGCTGCGACGGTGTTGGAACTTGGAATGGTGGATGTAAAAGAAAGAGAGAGTGCGATGTCCACAGGATGTGAGATCTTGAGACATTTAATCTAATCTAATAATTGATTGGGCGCTAAATTTACTTTCTGTGAATAAGGCCTTATGTGGAATCGTGGCCGAGCTGATCTACTCAGACTTGCTTAGGCGCCTGTAGTTAGCGTAATGTGCTTTCTTCGGACAAGAAGAGTCTTGCACTCTTCGCTGCGAAACATACTGTGAACGTCGTCTCTTAGCAATAGCATAATCCGAATCCGATTGGCCAGTCGGTATATAGGTATTAAAAACTCGGGTACTCGAGTACTCAAGTCCCTACTTTGCCTCTAACATAATATCCCAGATAGTCTTCCCAACTACATCCACCCCATCTGTCTTCATAAACCGACGCTTCTCAGCCCCAGCAGCTGCTTCCGCGTCGATTACGCCGGATGCTGCTCGCTGTTCAACGACAGCTGTGATGATGGATTCTGTGAACTCTGGGTGGCCTTGGATGGTGAAGATATGAATTGGTGGCAAGGATTTAGAATTGAAAGGCGGATTCGGCGATCCCGGTGCAAATCGAACCATTCCATGGTTAAGAGAGATGTCTGTGGACGCGAGGAGGTGAAAGTTCGGTGGTACATATGGAACATGATCTCTGTGAAGCTGCTGGATCGTCTGAGAAGCAAGGGTGTCAATGTCTTTTTCGGTGACAGCTCGCCGTAGAACAAAGGAATAGCTTCACATCCACAATATCCTTGCAGTAGTCTGACCAGGCATCGGGCGCTTAGTCCAATGACGTGCAGCCGTCGGCATGGAAGTCAATTGAACGGCGCTAAAGAGGTGCACAACGAAAAAGGAAGAATGATATCATAGATATCGATACCGACTTACCAGGGTAGAAACATCTCCGAAGATCTTCTTTCCCAGGTCAGAGAGCTGCAGAGTTGTAGGGCCGACTTCCCATCTGCCGCCGTTGGGAACACACTCCCCACCGAGTGCTCTAGCGATGATCTGGTGGCCGAAGCAGATACCTTGATCCAGTGTCAGAATGCAGCCGCAGTCATTGTTCTCGGCGCACCGATAAGCTTGACATGTGGCTTTGTTTCTGCTACCCGAGCTATGTACCCAACAAGTTTGTTCACCCACTCGATGTTCTCGTACGCTGATGCCGCTATTTTCGCGATGCGACCCAAACGAAAATAATTGACATGAGTCTTTTAGCGATAAAATAAGGCACACACCGGATCCAGTGAGCATGATACAATCATAGTCCTCCTCCGATGGGTAGTCCATCTTGTGCACGACGTCGTATGGATCAAGCGAGAAAGTGGTGCCCTCTGGGGTCGAGTCACGTATGAACTTGGAGTAGATATCATAGTAGTCTCCGTTCAGAGCATATGCCTTTCCGGTCAGGCTCCCGCATATCAAGAGCGCGATCTTGACTGTCTTGAGGTCGGTGGACATGAGGGAGAAGAAGCTGAGTTGCCGAGAGTTTGCCGGGGGATTGGAGAATTATGTCAGGGACTCAGGCACGCTCAAAATAGCACCTTCCAAATATATATATGTCGGAGTCTGAACTTTGAACCTGACGATTTTGGTTTCCTTTTCATCCTTGTCACATCTTTCACTTTCTACCAACAAGCAAGCCATCTTCAGGCAGAGGAGAGGCGCACATATCCCCCACAGGCTGCTGTCTTTTCTGCTGTCTTCTCTCTAGTAATCTCTCAGGCTCTCAAGCTGTGGTTTTGTGCTTGGTTGTCTTAAGATGCAGGACGGCGAACAAGACGCGCTCCCATTGCCAATTGTCGGGGGGAATGCTGCTGCAATCGCCATTGTGGAAAACAAAACTATCATGGCTACTGCTATAGCGGCATTGATTCTCGCTGGCTCGGCGATCGTTTACCGCACTCGGTCCAACGCGAGTTCAAGCTCGACACGGGAAGAGCAGGCCCGACCAACGACGAAGGTTTTAGCATCGCCGAATAATGAAGGAGAATATGAGGATGGTGCTACTATGGAGGTCAGAGGCATGTCCGCAGACCAGGACGACATCTCTGACCTTACGTCTACCGGGCTATCTAAGTCGGCTGGGGACGGGGAAGGAAAAGAAGGGAAAAGCTCGCGTCCAAAGGATCGCAGGCGACGAGGGAAAGACCCGCTGAAGGAGATACTCAAGGGTGGAAAGAAGCTCAAGGCTCTTTCGACGACCTCCTCCTCCGGATCACCCAAACTTCCATCATCCACTCCCAAGGCCAATCATCGCGGCAATGACGACTTGGATGCCACTTCTCCAGCTTCACCAGCCTCGTCCGCCACATCCCTTTTACCGCCCGACACACTTTCTGGGAAGCCTTCCGTGGACTCTCTACAAGGGTCATTGAGCCGGAGGACGGGCAAACAAGCCGAGCGGCGAATAATTGCCTCAAACCTGATGGGCAGCGACGATGGTGTAGGGCTGGGTGGGATCACTTCGGCGTCCGAGATTACCGAGATTTTACAGAGCCATACTGAAGGTTTCTCACTCGAGGAGTCCTTGACTCTTCCTCCCTTGACCTTCTCTCAT
>Ga0247735_1000713_pt1 | contig 12972 bp, 16 predicted proteins | sample UWRJL178409R2_FD_180934 | JGI IMG/M metagenome (GOLD analysis project Ga0247735, IMG submission 180934) | Plant litter microbial communities from Arlington Agricultural Research Station in Wisconsin, United States - UWRJ-L178-409R-2 | ecosystem: Environmental > Terrestrial > Plant litter >...
GAGAACACCGCCGAGATAGCGACGAATCGCAGATCGACCGCATCGGCGAGCAACCGCGCGATGGTGGTCTTGCCCGTACCCGGTGGGCCCCACAGGATCATCGAGGACAGCCGCCCCGCCGCGACCATCCGGCCGATCGCGCCTTCGGGGCCGGTCAGATGCTCCTGCCCGACGACCTCCTCCAGTCGTTGCGGCCGCAGTCGGTCGGCCAGCGGCGCGTTCTCGGAAAGCGCTTCGCGGACAGGGGGATCATAGGTGGCAAAAAGGTCGGCCATACGCGGAACATAGGGTGGACGGCGGGAAGGTGCCACCCCGGCGTGGCGCATCCGAGCCCACGAAAAATCCCCCCTTGTCAAAACCGGCTCAAGATATATCGTAGACGCATCGTGATACACAAAAAGGAAAGATCATGTTTCATCATATGCGGGGCCGCGATTGCGGCCCACGGGGCGGACGCTTCACGCGCGGTCCCTTCTCGTTCCAATGGGAAGTGCATGGCCACGGGGAACGCGGCGGCCGCAGCCGCCGGATGTTCGACGGCAGCGAGCTTCGTCTCGTCCTGCTCAAGCTGATCGAGGAGCAGCCGCGCCACGGTTACGACCTGATCCGCGACATCGAGGAGCGCACCGGCGGGGCGTATGCGCCAAGCCCGGGCGTGATCTACCCGACGCTCACCATGCTCGACGACATGGGCCTGATCGAGGAGCAGAAGTCGGAAGGGTCGAAGAAGCTTTACGCGATCACGGTCGCCGGCCAGGCGCTGCTTACCGAGCGCGAAGAAGAGGTCGAGGCGCTGTTCGCCCGGCTTCAGGACCTCGGCTCGATGCGCGAGCGCACCAGCGGCGGCCCGGTCCGCCGTGCCATGGGCAACCTCAAAGCGGTGCTTCAGCAAAAGCTCGGCGCCGCCGAGGTCGATGGCGACGTGCTGCATCATGTCGCGGCACTGATCGACGAGACCGCCCAGAAGATCGAGCGGCTGAAATAACGCGTGACGCGTTTGCAACTCTTGCGCCGGCGGCTGGGCATCGACCCGACCGCCGGCACCGACGACCTGACAATGAAAGGACAGCGCTCATGGACAGCGCAACCGCCAGCGTGCCCACCACAAGCGGCAGCAAATATCTCCAGCAGCTCTGCAAGCACTGGCAGCACAATCTGACCGTGGAGTTCACGCCCGAACACGGCACGGTGGTGTTCCCGAAGGACGCACGTGGTGCCGATCACCCCGGGGACGGTCTGGTCACCTTCGATGCGCGTGCCGAAGCGCTCGACGTCCGGATCGACGCGACGTCGCTGGAACAACTCGAGGGACTGAAGGGCGCCGTCGCCCGCCATCTCGACCGCTTTGCGTTTCGCGAAGCGCCATTGGCGTTCGACTGGAAATAACCGGGACGGGGGTTATTTCCCCCGCCGCTCCAGCACTGCCAGATAGGTGTCCAGCACCGCCTGATTGATCGTCTCCCAGCGATAGCCGGCAGCCTTGGCATGTCCGGCCTCACCGGCCGAATGGCGGAAATCATCCTCCTCGCAAAAGCGCTGCAGCGCATCGGCATAGCCCTGGATGTTGGTCGGATCGACGATCAGGCCGGTGACGCCGTCATCGATAAGGCCGACCGCGCCCGAGGCGCGCGCCGCGACCACCGGCACCTTTGCCGCCATCGCCTCCAGCGTGACGTTGCCGAAGGTCTCGGTCACGCTCGGGTTGAAGAACACGTCCATCGAGGCAACCGCGCGGCCCAGATCGTCGCCCGACTGGAATCCGGCGAACACCGCATCCGGGATTTCCTGCGCGAACCAGCCCTGGGCCGGGCCTTCGCCCACCACCAGGGTCTTGTGCCGTACCCCACGCGCGTCGAGTGCGTGCATCACCTCGGCGAACACGTCGAGGCCCTTTTCCTTCACCAGCCGGCCGAGGAAACCGACCGCGATCTCGTCATCCGCGATACCAAGGCCACGCCGCCATTCCATGTCACGTCGGCCCGGATTGAACCGGTCATGGTTCACCCCGCGCGACCAGCGCGAGATATGGGAGGTGACGCCCCAGTCGCGCAGGATCTCGCCCATCATCTGGCTCGGTGCCAGTACCTCGTCGACGCGCGAATAGAATTTGCGCTGCGCGTTGATGATGATCGGTTCGAGAAAGCCGATGCCGTAATAGCGGACATAGGTCTCGAACCGGGTGTGATAGGACGCGACCGACGCGATATTGTTCCTCTCCGCATAGCGCACTGCGGCATGCCCTAGCCAGTCGGGGGCGGAGACGTGAATCAGGTTCGGCGCAAAAGCGTCGACATCAGCTCGCGTCTTCGCCGGCATGCCACGGGCGAGCTTGTATTCCGCGCGCCCGCCCGGAAGCTTGATCGAGGCCACGCTGATCAGATCGCCGGTCGGGGCGAAGGCGGGGCGGCGGCTGGTCGGGGAATAGACGCGCACGGTCGCGCCCTGCTTCAACAGATGACCGACGAGGAGGTTGAGCGCCTGGTTCGCGCCATCGCGCGTATAATTGTAATTGCCGCTGAACAGCGCGACGCGGAGGTCTTTCGCTTGCATGGCGGGCGCATATACCCGCCGGAGCCAAACGCCAATCTCCCTGCGAATATCGAGTGACTTTGTGTTTCTGCCGCCTCAGGATGCAACGGACCTGCGGGGGCAGCGATGACAGCGGAACAAACGGCCGGGCCGATTGCGGGCTCCGAACGGATCGACGTGATGGACGCGCTGCGCGGCTTTGCGTTGCTCGGGGTGTTCATCGCCAACATGCACAGCTTTTCGGGCTGGTTCATGATGAGCGTGGCCGACCAGGCCGCGCTGGCCGGCTCGTTCTGGCGCGTGGCGGAAGGGCTGCTGTTCGGCTGGTTGATCGATGGAAAATTCTACACGATCTTCTCGCTTCTGTTCGGCGTCGGTTTCGCGCTCCAGCTGGATCGCCTGGACAGGCGCGGAGACCATGGGAGCCGGCGCTTCGCGCGGCGCATGGCCGGCCTGTTCCTGATTGGTCTCTTTCACCTGATCCTGATCTGGTATGGCGACATCCTGACGCTCTACGCGCTGTCGGGCTTCATCCTGCTCGCGGTGCGCGGTTGGAGCGACCGGCGCCTGCTCATGGTCGCGACGATCCTGATCCTGTTGCCGGTACCGGCTGCGGCGCTGGTGCATCTCGCCGGCATTCCGGCAGATCTCGGGCTGTATGCGATATCGGACCGGATCGCAGCGCAGGCTGGTCATTCGACCACGGCCATCCCGCAATGGATCCTGCGGCCCGACTGGGCGAGCTTCGCTGCCTGGCAGGGCTCGTCCTTCTTCTACCGTATCGGTTCGCTCATCGAGAGCTGGCGGCTGGCGAAGGTGCTCGCGATCATGATGATCGGCCTCTGGACAGGCCGGCGGTTGATCGACGGCACGCTCTTTGCTGACCGAGCGCGCCTGCGCCGGGTTATGTTGTGGGGCCTCGCGCTCGGCCTGCCGGCGAATTTCCTGATGGCGGCAATGGGCGGGATCGAGGGGCCTTATGGCTGGCGCGTCGCGCTGGCGGAAACCGGCTACGCCCTCGGTGTAGTGCCGCTTGCGCTCGCTTATGCCGCCGCCTTCCTGCTCGCCTGGCCGCGGCGATCTGGCCTGCTGGGCATTTTCGCGCCAGTCGGCAGGATGGCGCTGACCAATTATCTCAGCCAGTCGGTCATGGGAGTCCTGATCTTCCACGGCATCGGCCTTGGCCTTGGCGCCAGCCTGGCCCCGAGCTGGTTCATCCTGCTCGCAATTCTGCTGTTCGCCGGGCAGATCCTGTTCTCGCGCGCCTGGCTTGCACGGTTCGGGCAAGGGCCAATGGAAAAACTCTGGCGCTGGATGACCTATGGCGGCTCGGCGACGGCGCGCGTACGTAGCGCGCAAAGGAGACCTTCATGACCGACCTGTCCGATTTCCCGATCACGAAACGCTGGCCGGCGCAGCATCCCGATCGCATCCAGCTCTATTCGCTGCCCACGCCGAACGGCGTGAAGGCGTCGATCATGCTCGAGGAAACCGGGCTGGCCTATGAGCCGCACCTCGTCGATTTCGCGAAGAACGACCAGAAATCGCCGGAATTCGTCTCGCTCAACCCCAATGGCAAGATACCGGCGATGATCGATCCCAACGGACCCGGCGGGAAACCGCTTGGCCTGTTCGAAAGCGGCGCGATCCTGCTCTATCTCGCGGGCAAGACCGGCAAGTTCATCCCCAACAATCCCACGGGCCGCTGGGAGGCCACTCAATGGGTGATGTTCCAGATGGGCGGCGTCGGGCCGATGTTCGGGCAGCTCGGCTTCTTCAACAAATTCGCTGGGAAGGACTGGGAGGACAAGCGCCCGCTTGGCCGTTACGTCGATGAATCGAAGCGACTGCTTGGTGTGATGGACGGCGCGCTGGCTGGGCGCGACTGGTTCCTCGGAGACGACTACACCATCGCCGACATCTCGATGCTCGGCTGGGTACGCAACCTGATCGGCTTTTACGAAGCGCGCGAGCTGGTCGGATTCGAGGATTTCAGGAATGTCGCCGCCTGGCTCGAACGCGGTCTGGCACGCCCGGCGGTGCAGCGCGGCCTGACCATCCCTGCAAAGCCAGCCTGACCCGGTACCACGCCCTGCACAGCCCATCATGACGTAGGGTGGCGCGTGGAAAAGTTTGTTCCCCTCTCGTTCTTTTTTCGCTAAGGCCTCGCACATGGCGAAACCCCAGAAACGCTATATCTGCCAGGCCTGTGGATCGGTCGCGAATCGCTGGGCGGGGCAGTGCGCCGACTGCGCTGAATGGAATACGCTGGTGGAGGAAGTCGGCGGCACCGTCACGCCGTTCCAGGCCAAGCATAACCTCCAGTCCGGCGGCCGCTCCGTCACGATGGTCGGCCTCGATGCGGACATCGCGCTGCCCGAACGCATGCCCAGCGGCATCGCCGAACTCGATCGCGCGCTTGGTGGCGGTTTCGTGGAAGGCTCCGCCACCCTGATCGGTGGTGATCCAGGCATCGGCAAGTCGACCCTGCTGCTCCAGGCGGCCGCGAAGATGGCGCTGGCCGGCCTGCCGGTCGCCTATGTGTCGGGCGAGGAGGCGGCTGATCAGGTCCGCCTGCGCGCTCGACGTCTCGGGCTGGGCAACGCACCCGTGCAACTCGCCGCGGCGACATCAACCCGCGATATCCTGACGACGCTCGGGCAGGGCAGGGCGCCGGCGCTGCTGGTGATCGATTCGATCCAGACCATGCATTCGGACCTGATCGAGGGCGCACCCGGCACGGTCAGCCAGGTGCGAGCGTCGGCGCAGGAACTGATCCGGTTCGCGAAGGAACGCGGCACCGCCGTGGTGCTGGTCGGCCATGTCACCAAGGACGGCAGCATCGCCGGCCCGCGTGTGCTCGAGCACATGGTCGATACCGTGCTGAGCTTCGAAGGCGAACGCAGCCATCAATATCGCATCCTCCGCGCGATCAAGAACCGCTTTGGCGGTACCGACGAGATCGGCGTGTTCGCGATGGTGGCGGAGGGGCTGGCCGAAATCGCCAACCCGAGCGCCCTGTTCCTCACCCAGCGCGACGAAGGCGTGACCGGCACCACTGTTTTTCCCGCGCTGGAGGGCACGCGCCCGGTGCTGGTCGAGATCCAGGCGCTGGTCGTGCGCCTCGCCAGCGGCGCCACGCCCCGGCGCGCGGTGGTCGGCTGGGATTCGGGCCGGCTGGCGATGGTGCTGGCGGTGCTGGAGGCGCGGTGCGGCCTCAGCTTCTCCTCCTGCGAGGTTTATCTCAACATCGCCGGTGGATACCGCGTTCAGGATCCTGCGGCTGACCTGGCCGTGGCGGCGGCACTGGTCTCGGCCCTGTCCGAGCGCCCGGTGCCCCCCGATGCCGTCGCCTTCGGCGAGATCGCGCTGTCGGGCGAGATTCGGCCTGTCGCGCACGGCGCGCTCCGGCTCAAGGAATCGGGCAAGCTCGGCTTCGAGCGCGCTCTCGTGCCGGCCGCGATCACCAGCGAGAAGACGTCGCTCAAGCTCTCGGGATTCCGCACGCTTGGTCAGTTCGTTGACCATATGCTGGGGCGCGGCTAGCCACGGTGCAAATCGTCGCCACATAGGCGGTCAACCAAAACCCCGTTCGCGCTGAGTAGGGGCTGAGCTTGTCGAAGACCCGTATCGAAGCGCCCTCGCTTGGGCCACTGGCCTTCGATACGCCGTTTCGACAAGCTCAACGGCTACTCAGGACGAACGGAATGGGCAGGTAACGGACGCTGATGGGACTGACAGCACTCGACATCCTCGTACTGATCGCGGTCGGCGGGGCCGCCATTCTCGGCCTGATGCGCGGTTTCGTGACCGAGATCCTCTCGCTCTTCGCGTGGGTCGCGATCGTGTTCGCGCTCAAGCTGTTCCACAGCCCGCTCACCCAGGTGCTGTCCGGGTCCGTCGGCACGCTCACCGGCGCTGCGGTGCTGTCTTTCGCGATCATAACGGGCGTCACCTATTTTGGCGGACGCGCAGTGGCCAACGCGCTGGGCTCGCGCACCCGCGATTCGGTTGTGGGGCCGGTGGATCGCGCGCTCGGCTTCGGCTTCGGCGCGCTGAAGGGCCTGATCCTTGCCAGCCTGGGTTTCCTTCTCGTCGCGCTGATGACCGATACGATGAGCGGCGGCCCGACGCATCGCCCCGAATGGCTGACCACGGCCCGGACCTATCCGCTGCTCAATACGACCAGCGCAAGCATCGCCGATTTCGTCGATCGCCGGCGCAAGGGCAAACCAGTGTTCGGCCAGGCGGACAATATGAGCATGCCCGCCAATGTCAGCGAGGTGCGGCCATGAACGCCCCACTCTATAATGCCGAAATCCTGCGCCTCGCCGCCACCATCCCGCATCATGATCGGCTGCCCGATCCGATGGGCAGCTCGGAAAAGCGCTCGCCGATCTGCGGCAGTCGCGTGACCGTCGATATCAATGTCGACGATCAGGGCCGAGTCAGCGAGGCCGGCCTGCTGGTGCGCGCCTGTGCGCTGGGCCAAGCGTCCTCCTCGCTGATGGGCGCCAGCGTGATCGGCAAGTCGCCGGAGGAACTCGCCGCCGCCCGCGACGCATTGACGGCGTGGCTGGCAGGCGAGGGGCCGTTGCCCGACTGGCCGGGCTTCGACCTGTTCACCCCGGCGCTACCGCACAGTGCGCGGCACGCCTCCATCCGCCTCGCGTTCGAGGCCGCGGCCGAAGCCGCCGAAGCGGCGCGCACGAGGTTCCACGCATGAGCGAAACGCTGCTGTTCGACGCCGTCGTCCTGCTCGGCGCCGGCCTTGTCTTCGTGCTGATCTTTCGCCGATTCGGGCTCGGCGCGACCCTGGGCTATCTCGTCGCGGGCGCCGTCGTTGGCCCGCAGGCGCTCGGTCTGGTCGGCGGTGCCGAATCGAAGATCAGCGTGGCCGAACTCGGCATCACGCTGCTCCTGTTCATCGTTGGGCTGGAACTCAATCCGCAGCGGCTGTGGCAACTGAAGAAAGAGATTTTCGGGCTGGGCCTGATGCAGGTCGTACTGTGCGGCGTCGCGGTCTCGGCCGTGGTGTGGGGCATCGCGCAGTTCTCGCTCGCGGCCGCACTTGCGCTCGGCCTGCCGCTCGCGCTTTCCTCGACCGCGCAGGTGTTGCCGATGCTTCAATCGGCCGGCCGCCTGCGCACGCCCTTTGGGGAACGAGCCTTTTCGATCCTGCTGTTCCAGGATCTGTCGATCGTCCCGTTGATCACCATCATTGCGGTGCTGTCGCGCAATCCGGCCGACGCAGCCGGCCCGCCCGGCTGGCAGCTATTCCTCTACACCATGCTCGCGGTTGCCGGCCTGGTGCTGATCGGGCGTTATGCGCTGCGTCCCCTCTTCCGGACCATCGGCAATCTCGGCGAGCGCGAGATGTTCGTGTTTGCCGGTCTGTTCACCGTCATCGCTGCAGCGGCGCTGATGGAGGCGCTCCATCTGTCGACCGCGCTCGGCGCGTTCGTCGCAGGCGTGATGCTCGCCGACAGCCCGTACCGGCACGAACTCGAGGCCGATGTCGAGCCGTTCCGCTCGATCCTGCTCGGCCTGTTCTTCCTCGCGGTCGGCATGATGCTCGATCTCCATGCCATCGCCGAGCGGCCCTTCTTCGTGGTCGGCATGGCACTCGCGCTGATCACCACCAAGCTCGTGATCATCATGGGCATCGGCCTGCTGTTCAAGATGACATGGCGTGGCGCGCTCGCGCTCGGCCTGCTGCTCAGCCAGGGCGGCGAGTTCGGTTTCGTGCTGTTTGCCCAGGCGCAGAACGCGATGCTGATCGAACCCTCCGCGGCAAGCCTGTTCGGTGCGATCGTCACGCTGTCCATGGCGACGACGCCGTTCCTGATGAAAGCGACCGAGCGTATCCGCACCGAGCCCGAGACTGATGGCGGCACTCGCGAAGGGCCGATGTCGGACGGCGCCAACGCGCTGATCATCGGTTACGGGCGTTTCGGCCAGACGGTCGGACAGATGCTGATCGCGCAGGGCGTGCCGGTCACCTTGATCGATACCGATATCGAGATGATCGATGTCGCCGGCAGTTTCGGCGCCAAGGTTTATTATGGCGACGGCACGCGGCTCGACATGCTGCGCCAGGCAGGCGGCGCCGATGCCGAGTTGATCCTGTTCTGCACCGATGGCGACCAGATCACGCCCGAAATGATCGAGGCCGTGCATGAAGCTTTCCCTGACGCGGCGATTTTCGTGCGCGCTTACGACCGGCGCTCGCTGATCAAGCTCAAGGGTGCGCCGGTCCGCGGCGTCGTGCGCGAAGTACTCGAATCCGCGATCAAGATGGCACGCATGGCGCTGTCGAGCCTGGGCGTCGACGATGAGGAGATCGCCCGCACCGAGGACATGTATCGCGCACGCGACAAGGAACGGCTCAAGGCCCAGGTGGAGGCCGGGGACCTGCGCGCCGCGGTCGACCGGGTCATCACGCAGCCCCTGCGTGGTGCGGAAGACGCCGGGTGAAGAACCGATCGCTCGTCGCGCGGCTCGGTTTTGCCCTGGCGGGCTGGAAGGCCGCCTGGAAACGCGAGCGGAGCTTCCGAACCCAGACATGGTGTGCGCTGCTCGCCTTCATCGCGCTGTTCATGCTCCAGCCGCCACCGATCTGGTGGGCGTTCGTCGCCCTTGCCTGCGCGGTGGTGCTCGCGCTGGAGCTCGTCAACAGCACACTGGAGGCGTTGATCGACCTGCTCCATCCAGAGGTCCATCCCGAGATCAAGATCATCAAGGACATGCTTGCCGGGGCCGTGCTGGCGGTCAGCTGTGCGGCGCTGTTCGGGGCGATCATCCTCGGAACGAGCTATGTCTGGGCACAATTGCTGTCGCTGGAAAGCTGAAGGAACCGCGATGAACCCGATCGTCCTTTTCGCGGCCCTGTCAGGCGCGCTCGCGGTCGCCGCCGGTGCGTTCGGCGCCCATGGGGCAAATGGGCCGGCGGTCGATTGGCTCAAGACCGGCGCGCAATATCAATTGCTCCATGCCATCGCGGCGCTCGCCATATTGCGGCTCGATGCCAAAGGCCCGGCAATCCTGTTCCTCGCCGGCGGCGCGATTTTCGCTGGAACGCTGTATCTGATGGCGCTGGGTCTGCCGCGCTGGCTCGGGGCGATCACACCGATCGGCGGCACGCTGCTCATCGCGGGCTGGCTATGGCTCGCCTGGCTGGCCGCGCGCAAAGCCTAGCCACCGCGCGTTCGATTCAGTCCTATCGAGCGGCGAGCGCAGGACAGCGGCGCTAAAAATCGCCTCATGGCGGTCCGGCTGACGGCCCGCCTGTGGGACGCAAAGCGTGATGCGCTCGCGCTCTTCGCCTGAAATGATGCCGTCGCCGTCACTGTCGATGCACGGAAAGGCAGCTAGTCGAGCCCCCAGCATTTCGTCCCCGGTGAGATAGCCATCGGCATTCCTGTCTTCCAGGCGGAAATCGTCCGCGATCTCACGTCTCAGGCGCTCTATCTCATCGCGTGGTGCCGGCAGGTCGGACAGTTTGCCGTCACCCATCGCCGTCCATTCGGACTGGCTGAGCCGGCCGTCGCGATCGATATCGAAGGCGTGGATGACGGCGTTCACCGCCCCCTCGCATCCGGCCCGCGTCGAGCAGGATGGCGGGGCCAGCTGCGCGGCCAGTATGAGGACCAGGAGCATATTTTCCTCGGCAGCATCAGGGGTGGCGAACGCGCATTCATTTCCCTGCCGAAACAATTAACCATGAGCTGGTAGGGAAGGTCCATGGCAGCATCCAGGTGCACCCTTTGCAAGCGTGATGTCGACCGAGCGTCGATGAGCCGTTGCCGCGACAATCGCTGCCCGTCGCGCGGACGCAGCACGCGCGGCTCGCCCAGCGTTCTGGTAGGCGGGGGTATCGGCGTGCTGATCCTCGGGGCGATCGTTGGGGGCGGCTGGTTGCTCGCCGCGCCGGCGGGCAAGGCCGGGGAGGGCGCCGAAGCCGTCACGCCTCAGGGCCGGGCAGAGGCGTCGCGTCGGGCCATCAACAGCGCGGGCAGCAACGTCGTCAAGTGGCTCGATGGTCTTATCTCCGCGCCGAAGGCGCAGGCCGACGAGCGACCCGCCACTGTGCAGGACAGTTCGACGCCGGATCCGCGTGCGGGAACGCGCGTGATGAATTTCTCCTGTTCCGGCACGATGCCCGCCAGCCGCTCGCGTATCTGCACCGACTGGACGCTTGCCACGGTCGATTACAACCTGTCGCTATTCTACCGGTCCGCGCTCGGCCGGGCGAAGAATCCCGAGGCGCTTCGCCGGGCGAATGCGGCGTGGCTGGTCCGGCTCGACAAGCTCGGCGCCGACACGGACGAATTGATCCGGTTCTACGCCGACTGGCGGGACGACATCGCGACGTTCTGACCGCGCTTATCCGTTCCCGGCAGTGTCCAGGAACGCGGCGACGTCTTTCAGATCCACCGATTTGTCGAGGAAGGTCTGACCGATTCCGTGTGCGAGCAGGAAGGGCAGGGTACCCGCATCCATCTTCTTGTCGTGGAGCATGTGCCCGACCAGCGTGCTGCTCCCGGCATCGATGCCCGCCGCCGCGACGGTGTCGGGCAGGCCGACGGCACGCAGATGCGCGGCTACACGTTCAGCATCCTGGCCGGGCGCCAGGCCCCGTGCCGCGGAATAGCCAAATGCCAAAGCCATGCCGGCGCCGACGGCCTCGCCATGGAGCAGCCGATCGGAAAAGCCCGCCTCCGCTTCCAGCGCATGGCCGAACGTGTGGCCGAGATTGAGCAGCGCGCGCACCCCGATCGTCTCGCGCTCGTCGGCGGCGACGATGCGAGCCTTTGCCGCCACCGAATGCGCGATGGCATGTTCGCGCGCCGCGGGGTCGCCCGCCAGCAATGCCGCCGCATTTGCTTCGCACCATTCGAAAAAGGCGAAATCGTCGATCAGCCCGTATTTCACCACCTCGGCATAGCCGGCGCGGACCTGGCGTAGCGGCAGTGTGTCGAGCACTTGCGGGTCGATCAGCACGATAGCGGGTTGGTGGAAGGCCCCGATCAGATTCTTGCCGGCACGCGCGTTGATCGCGGTCTTGCCGCCGACCGAGGAATCGACCTGTGCCAGCAAGGTTGTGGGAATCTGCACGAATCCGCAGCCGCGCTTCACGATCGCGGTGGCGAAGCCGACCAGATCACCAATCACGCCGCCGCCCAGCGCGATCACATGGTCGCCGCGCTCGACACCGAGGTCGAGCAGCCGGTCGGTCAGTTGCTCGAGCGTCGCCCAGCTCTTCGATCCTTCGCCGGACGACAATATGATCGCTTCGCTCGCGACCCCCGCAGCCGTCAGCGAAGCCTGCAGGGTCGCGAGATGCGGCAGGACATTCTCGTCGGTGACGATCGCCATGGTCCGCCCGCGCGACAGCGGCGCGAGATACGCTCCCGCCCGTGCCAGCAACCCATCCTCGATCACCACCTCATAGCTGCGCGCGCCGAGGGACACGGTGATACTGGTCATGGGGCGATGGCTTTCAGGATCGAGTTCACGGTCGTTTCGTGTGGCGCGTGATGGCTCGGCACACGGATATCGGCCAGCGCGTAGATCGGATTGCGCACCTTGGCCAGTTCGTCGAGCACCTCGCGCGGATCGCGATTGCGCAGCAGCGGCCGCGTATCGCGGCGACCCACCCGGTCGGCCAGCACGGCGGGATTCGCGTCGAGCCAGATCGACAGTGCCTGTTTCAGGATCAGGGTGCGGGTGTCGTCGTTGATGAACGCGCCGCCGCCGGTGGCGATCACCTTCGGGGTGCCGTCGATCAGTCGGGCGATGACGCGGCGTTCGCCGTCGCGGAAATGCGCTTCGCCGAATCGCTCGAAGATCTCCGCGATAGACATGCCGGCGGCGGCCTCGATTTCCGAATCGGCATCGACGAAGGGCAGCCTCAGGCGCGCCGCGAGACGACGGCCGACGGTGGATTTGCCCGCGCCCATCAGCCCGACAAGGACAATCGGTAGGCCGGTCCAGTCCGGGATAAGGGGGTGTCTTTGCAACATGGAAGCGGGGGCTATACAGCGAGCCCGCGTCTCGGGCAAAAGGCCGCGCGCAGTAGAATTTCTCACGCCCGTGTTAATGTGTCTGTACAAGGTTCGCTCATGTCCCGTCCGCTGATAGCGCTCATCGTCATCCTGGTCGTCGTGGTTGGGGCACTGTTCGTCCTGGCCGGACGTACGAACGAGAAGCCGCTGACCCGCGTCGAGAAGGTAGTACCGCTTGCGAATCTCTCGAACTAGCGTCGCGCTTGGCGCGATTGCGGCGGTACTTGTCGGCGTGGGGCTTCCCGCGCTTGTCCCCGCTCTAGGTCAGGACAAGCCCGAATCGCTGCTGCCACCCGGCTTTGGCGATCCCGTCGCGGCGCCTGCGCCGACACCCGCTCCCGGACCCGCCAAGCCGCCACCTCCGACGCAGCTCCTG
>Ga0247735_1000714_pt1 | contig 12952 bp, 8 predicted proteins | sample UWRJL178409R2_FD_180934 | JGI IMG/M metagenome (GOLD analysis project Ga0247735, IMG submission 180934) | Plant litter microbial communities from Arlington Agricultural Research Station in Wisconsin, United States - UWRJ-L178-409R-2 | ecosystem: Environmental > Terrestrial > Plant litter >...
ATTCTGTTTATACCGATAAGATAGAAATTTTTGAAACTAAATATGCAGGCCCACTGGCAGATGATGCCCTGCTGGAATATAACTATAAAATACTCGACACCGTTACTATTGATAACCGAAGCGCCTTTATGATATTTTTTAGCCATAAACGCCGTGAAAAGTATAAACTTAATGGGGTTCTTTATATAGACAAACTAAATTATGGTGTTGCTAAGGCAATATTCAGGGTGAAAAATGTAATGGATATTACATCTACCCATTTTTTCACCTACAACGAAGAGCAGCATTTGTGGTTTCCTGACCGAAAGACACTTAAAATTGTAAAGGGCAACAACAAGCAGGATATTAAAATTTTAGGCGAAACCATTAAGTTTGATGCCATAGACAGTAAAGACCATAAACGGGAAAAAGAACCATCAGACTATGTGTACCTCTACTCTGAATCGGATAATTTTGACAAAGAGTTCAACATCCCTCTTACCATAAAAAGATCATCTGTAGCGATAGAGATAAAAGATGATGCTATAAACAGGCCGGAAGAGTACTGGAACCGCTTTAGGCCGGACACGCTCGATTCCCGAGGCCTTACCACCTACTCTACTCTCGACAGCCTTGTGGCAAAAGACAACTGGGAGCAACGTATTATACTGGGCAGGCGCATAATTAATGGATATATACCCGTAGGGCCAATAGACCTTGATATTCGTTCTATAGTAAAGTACAATAACTACGAAGGCTTTAGGTTGGGCATAGGCGGAATTACTAACGATAAGTTTTCCGAAACCTTTAGGATTAGCTCCTATGGTGCATACGGTACTAAAGACGGGCAGTTTAAATACAACCTGGGCGCAGCAGTACGCGTAGGTAAATTTTCTAACTCATGGATAGGCGGTTCGTATACTGATGACATCCAGGAGATAGGCAGTACGTCTTTTGCTACAGATAAAAGGGTTTTTAAAATTTACGACCCGCGGCCCATTAATATTTCCACTTTTTATAATTACCAAAGGTGGCAGGGCTTTATAGAAACGCGCATACTGCCCAAAACCGAAAGTATGTGGCAGCTTAGCCGTAGCAGGATAGACCCTAAGTTTTTATACTTATATAATCCTGACGGAAACCCTTTTACGGTATTTAACCTAACAACAGCATCTGTAGCTATACAATGGAACCCCTTTAGCGATTTTATGCAAACCCCACAGGGGCGTATAGAAATAGAAAAACGCTTTCCTAAATTTGCTTTTCAATACACACAGGCCGTATCAGGTATATTTGGGAGCGATTTTAATTTTGGCAAACTCGATTTTAGGGCAGAATTTGAACAGAAATACCTTAACGGGCAAAAAACTACTGCGTTACTACAAACGGGGCTTGCAATAGGAGATGCACCCTTAACCCATTTGTACAGTACATCGCCAAACAACCTTGACAGGGATGGCGTGCTGGCGCGTGTAACTATTGCCGGTAAAAATAGTTTTGAAACCATGTACTTTAATGAATTCTTTTCGAGCCGCTACATGATGGTACAGCTTAAGCATGGGCTAACACGTTTTACGGTTTTCAGGAGTATTAAGCTCTCCCCTATGCTCGTTACGCGATTTGCCTGGGGTGCCATGGATAATAACGGCGACCATATAGGGCTGCAATATAAAACACTCGAAAAAGGTTACTATGAAAGCGGTATAGAGTTTAACGAAATTTTTCACGGCCTTGGGTTATCTACTTTTTACAGGTATGGCCCTTACCACCTGCCTCAATTTGACAGGAATATATCGGTAAAACTATCCTTTGTTTTCAATTTGTTTTAGATAAATAAGCCCAAAAACATTCACCATGAAAAATGCCCTGCCTAAAATAAGACAGGGCATTCTTTATCATAGTAAAAACAGCTTATTTTTTAACTATCTTTTTAATGATAACTTTATCATCAAAAGAGAACTGCAACATGTAAATACCCTGCGCCAATTTACTTGTATCTATCTCATTATTATTAAGGCGACCTTCACTCACTAATTTCCCGTCATAAGAGAAAATTTTGTAGTGCATTGCAGCAACGATGCCTTCTATATGCAATACATCTGCTAACGGATTAGGATACACTATAACCTGCACATCTTTAGCATAAGCTACACCTGCTGTAAACGATGTGCCACTTACACTTACATTGTTAAAAGTTACACGGTTGCCATCATCTGCAGTCATATTAGTTCCGGTAAACCGCACTCTTATTTTAAAATTAGCTTTATCGTCAGCACCAGCAACATCAGAGAAATCAAAATTAAATAATTGATAGTTTGCAGTTAATGCCAGTGCACTGTTGCTTAATCCTGCAGTCATCCATACAGGTGCACCGTCTGCTGTACTATACTCTATAATAACACCATTTGCCGCCCCCTCATCTTTAGCTGCAAAAGCAAATTTTATGTTCTCATACCCCAATGTTGGCACTGTAAACACTAAAGCATTTTCTAACCCGTTGCTTTGAAAAGGCTGCTTTATCTGGATGGCCTTCATATTCGAGTCGGCATAGGCAAGGTTATTATTTGCTTCCGGAATATAATTTAAAGCAGTAGGGCTGTTTCTGCGCTCCATAGATGCTTTTCTCCAGTTAGCATCAGTACTGGTAAATGGATACCCCTGTAAGCAGGACTGATAGGTTACAAATGCATTTTGAGACGTAAAGGCATAGGTAGCATTCATACCTGTAAGCGGTGCATCATTAGTTACATTACCATCAAACATCCAGTAATAAAGAGGTTCTTCTACAGCAATAGTTGTAGCCGCAATAAAATGAGCCGTTAAAGAAAGATTAGCCAGCGGTGTAATAGAGATTTCTGCCTGAGTACTGTTACTGTCTCCACTCCAATGGCTAAAAACATATCCGGGTAATGCAACAGCCTTTAGCGTTACAGGCACATTGTTAAAGTAAACACCCGTCCACGGATACGGATGCTCTTCTACCCCCGGAGTTTGAGAATTTATATCAATCGTATTTATAGCAATATACCCTTGAGTATCATCAATCACATTTAATATTATATCCTGATTACTTGTAATATTAAATTTTTCACGAATATGCTGTCTTTGATAAGGCGGGCGGGCATTTGTAAAATCTAAAACAGATTCGCAATTATAATCCCATGTTTGCATAGAAAAAATGGCAGACCATCTTGATATATGGCTGGGCATTTCGGCAGCTATATTTTGCTTTAAGCTGTTAAAAACAACTTCAAGCCTCGACGGTAAAAAAGTTGTATTTAGCAAATCGGCAAACCTATTTATAAAATAGTCTCTAAAACGTTCATTTTCCAACATTTTCCTTAACAAAACTGTTGCCCATGGTGCATTATTTGCTGTGCCGTTTTCCTGAGTAATGAATGATAATGTATTATTTGTATAAACACCTCCGGAACTCAAAGAAAGATCTGTATCTTTAAGTATCCATCTCCAGCGACCATCCTGTCCATATATTGCGCCAGGTTCATAAATCATTGTCTTTTTTCTAAACAACTCCATATTGTTAGATGGCCAGTCTGTATTATTTATAAACGTCTCTGTTATATAATAATCTGCAAAATTTTCAGGATCAAGCTGCGTTGTAACGTATGTGTAATTATCTTCGTTAGCAAGGCTGTTGTTCTCTACAAAATTTATAAGGCTGTTGTAGTGGTCAAGATCACCCTCTTTAAGGCTTACAATACCATTAATTTCTATATAATCGAGTTCGTTCTCATCTATAGCAAATACTCTTTCAAAGTATTTTTTATCGTAACGTTCCCTCATATTAAGCAAGCCCCAGTATTCGCCATTTAAGTACGTAATTGTAGGCTGGTATGACTGTACAGAAAAATGCAGATGTTTTACAGCCGTATGTACAAACGCATCTAAAAAATAGGTCCTGCCGTAGTCATTACCCGAGTTTCTGAGTATAAGCCTTTCAAAACTATTATAACTGTTACCTGCAAAAAAAGGATAATCAAAACTATCATTACCATACTCTGAGCGTGCATAAAGACGATACGATTTATTAGGAAAGCGGGTAGAAAAACCTCCCTGTATTCTTACTCCCACATCCTGATTAATTACCTCATGCCCATTGGCATAGTAACTAAAATTACCCTTAACCTCTGCCTCATCACCACTTCTGGCAAAATTTCCGGGCGCAAAAGTACTTTCTTCATTAGGGGCACTAACTCTCCACTGGTCAAAATCGGCACCGGCAACCTGAATCCCATTTTGGTAACCATACAGTTTATCTTCGTCAATATTTAAGGCTACCACAGGCAATGTAAGCCTATTAGCCTGAGGAGACATAAAATAATTTTGGGTTACTGTTTTACTCGCCATAGCACCAGCCTTAATTACTTTTGCCCTAACTGTTACCGACTTATCTATAGCAAACTGCGGAATGTAAAAAGGATAATAATCGTATGTTGTAGATATCGCAGCTATTTTATTGGGCTCACCGCTTCTGTCACTAATAGTTAAAGCACCGGTATACGTAAGAGTTTTAAATGTATTTTCAAGAAAACTCCCAAATTCCTGCCCCGGGTTTTGCGGATACTGGTTTTTGTACTGATATGTTGTACCATTTAAATTATTCTCATCGGGTTCAGATCCGTCAAGGGTATATAGTATCGTAGCATTAGCAATATCTGTAGAAATATTTAGCTGAAATGAAGTGTCATAAAAACCTGACGGTACAGAAAACGCGGGAGATTCTAAAATTTCAGTGTAGCCCATTGTAGTATTAGCTGCTCCTGGTGTTGGCTCAGGAAAAATGGCAAATGTTACAGCACCATCCGTACTGCGCCCGTAACTGTAGTTTTGCGGAATTATTACCGGCAAATACACATCTGTAAGTACGCCTGTGCTGCTGGTTAAGGTTATAGTCTCGCCATCGGCGCTTATTTTAAAGTTGGTATGCAGGGGAGCATTACTATCTCTCCTGTTTTTTTCTGAGCACCAAACTAACAAATGCTCGCCCGGCAGGATAATTTTTGCGGGAAATACCCATTTAAATAGATTGGTATTATCTGTAAGTCCGTAGCCTTCAAGATTAATGGTATCATGCGACCCATTATAAAGCTCTACCCAGTCTTCATAACTTCCGTCATCATCTGTAATAACAGCAGCGTTTGAAGTAATGATCTCATTAATAATTAAAGATTGTGAAAATAGAGGAACGGCAAATAGTAATAAAAATAAATGGTAAAAGTTTTTCAAAGTGGTAATTTTAAGGTAATATTAAGAAATTGCAAATTAACTGAATTTTAACCTTATAAAAGATTTTTTAAGAATCCTTTTTTGCAGCAGCCATAGGCTTTGTAACAAAACACCACTATTAATCTGTATACTACTGCAGCTATAAAAAAAGATAGTAATTATAACAAACACATTTTACATCTTTGCGCTTTTTAGTACATTTGCAGGCATTTGCATTTGCGGCTTAGTACCGCGCAGCGTATAACCCTGTAATTAGATAGACAACAAAGATTTAAATCTTTTTAGAAAATGAAGCACACAAAAATTAAAGACCTGTTAAACAGCACTAAGCCAATTGACAATGTAACCGTAAAAGGATGGGTAAGAACGTTTAGAAACAATCAGTTCTTGGCTATAAATGACGGGTCTGTAATTCATAATATACAGGCAGTAGTAGATTTTGAAAACACATCGCCCGAAACGCTTAAAAGGCTTACAACAAGTGCAGCGGTATTAGTTACCGGTAATCTTGCCGAAAGCCAGGGTGCAGGCCAGAAATTTGAAATTCAGGTAAAACACCTCGAAATATTAGGCGACAGTGATGCCGAGAAATACCCTATACAGCTAAGAAACAAACCAAGCCTCGAATTTTTAAGAGACCAGGCACACCTTCGCGTGCGCACCAATGCTTTTGGCGCTATCATGAGGGTACGTTCTGTACTGTCTTTTGCTATACACCAGTATTTTCAGGAAAAAGGATTTGTATATGTAAATACTCCTATTATTACAGGCAGTGATGCCGAAGGTGCAGGAGAAATGTTTCATGTAACCTCTTTTCCTGTAAATGATGCCCCAAAAAACGAAGATGGTAGTGTAAATTATAAAGAAGACTTTTTTGGTAAAGAAACTAACTTAACGGTATCAGGCCAGCTTGAGGCAGAAACCTATGCTATGGCTCTTGGCCAGGTATATACTTTTGGCCCAACGTTTCGTGCAGAGAATAGTAACACAAGCCGTCACCTGGCAGAATTTTGGATGGTTGAGCCGGAGGTTGCTTTTAATAACCTGGACGATAACATGGATCTTGCCGAAGATTTTATACAGTATGTTATTAAATATGCGCTTGATAAATGCCCAGACGACCTTGCGTTTTTAAACCAGCGCCTTGCAGACGAAGATAAAACCAAGCCTGCCGCAGAGCGTAACGAAATGAGCCTGCTGGAAAAACTAAACTTTGTTTTAGAGAATAACTTCAAGCGCGTAAGCTATACTGAGGCTATAGATATACTTAAAAGCAGCAAGCCTAACAAGAATAAAAAATTTAACTACATTATAGAAGAGTGGGGTGCTGATTTACAAAGTGAGCACGAACGTTTTCTTGTTGAAAAACACTTTAAATGCCCGGTAATTTTATATGATTATCCTGCAAAAATTAAAGCATTCTACATGAGGCTTAATGATGATGCCCCGCAGGACAGGCAAACTGTACGTGCTATGGATATCCTTTTTCCTGGCATTGGAGAGATTGTAGGTGGCTCGCAGCGGGAAGAACGCCTTGACATACTGCAACAAAAAATTGCCGACCTTGGTATTGATGAAAAAGAATTGTGGTGGTATCTTGATACCCGACGCTTTGGCACCGCAGTACACAGCGGTTTTGGCCTTGGCTTCGAGCGTCTTGTATTGTTTGTAACCGGTATGACTAACATTCGCGACGTGATTCCTTTCCCAAGGACACCACAAAACGCAGAGTTTTAAGTTTAAAAAAAACATAACGAAATGCATAGTGATAGTTATTTTACTTAATATAATAAAAATCGCTATGCATTTCTTTGTGTTTTAACTAATTTTAACCACATTATAACATAATATTAAAATAACTTTAGCACTTATTTAAGTAAACACAAAATGTTTAATTATGTGACACTTTAAACAAGTAATATTGTAATTGCAAAATTTCGACGGTAAAACTACATCAATGAAAAACCAGGTAAACAGTTTAGTTCTTTTAAGAGGAATTGCAGCATTTGCTGTTGTATTATGTCACTTTGGCAATCCGCTAAAAGCTGATAACAATTTTGGAGAATTATTTAATTTCTTTCATGATTACGGCTTATATGGGGTACAAATGTTCTTTGTTATATCTGGTTTTGTAATTCCGTTGAGCTTAGACAGGTCGAATTACAAGTTGTCAAGCTATTTAACTTTTTTAAAAAAAAGAGCTTTCAGGCTGCATCCTCCATATGTGGTGGCTTTACTTTTAACCGTTGCGGTGGCTTATTTTTCGCACAAATCAAGAGGGATACCATATAACGAAGATGCTTTATCTATAACAAAAAGTTTTTTCTATCTTCATTTTCCGGGAGATAATCCCGTTTTTTGGACTTTAGGAGTAGAAGTTACATATTACTTATTTATAGGCTTATCTTTTCCTCTGTTTAAAAAGTATCCACTTATAGCTGCATTGGTTTTAACACCGGTTTTAGCTGTTGCTTCTCAAACAATTATTGTAAACTATGTTAATTTTTTCAATTTCAGTTTGTATTTTTTAATTGGAATTTTTGGGTATTTTGTATACTCAAAACAAAACCTGATGATTAATTATTCCGGCATGGCAATATCAATAGCCGCTTCGTTTTATTTAAATGAAGTAATCGGCACTTCGGTAGCATTATTTACAATTCTATTTATATTTTTTTATAACTATAAAGTGCCCAGGCTTTTTAATTTTGCAGGAGAAATATCATATTCTGTTTATCTGATACATTTTGTTTTAGGTGTAAAATTCATCAATCTTGCTATAAGATATGCAAGTCCTTCATATTATTGGGCATTACTTATAGCTGCTATACTATTTGTTTATGCCGTTAGTTACGTATTTTATTTGTTGATAGAGATACCTTCGGCAAATCTTTCTAATAAAGTAAAATATAAAAAAAGCCCTGAAACAATAACTAATAGTCAAACTTTTTAAAAATATAATAATTATAAAAAAGGCATTACATTAATTTGTAGTGCCTTTTTTATGTATTCAAAAAAAATATTTATTTAAAAAATAAGCAGCAAATCATTTAAATAAGCCCAACTCATCAAAAAGCATACCCTGATTTATATTTCTATTAATTTTATCTAAAAAAGTCCTGTAACTACGCACGTTTTTTCGTACTTTTATACTGTACAAAAATTATCGTTTTTATTATGCTTAAGCAAAATTTACAATTAAAATTATCGCAAAAACTGTCTCCGCAGCAAATACAGCTGATGAAGCTTATACAATTGCCTACCCAGGCATTTGAGCAGCGCCTTAAAGAAGAGATGGTTGAAAACCCTGCGCTGGAAACCGGCAAGGAGGAAGATGAGTTTGAGCGTGATGAGTTTGATAATACTACGAATGATGAAAGCTATGACGACTATGATGATTATGAAGGCGAACGTATAGAGGCTGATGAAATTAACATAGACGAATATCTTAGTGATGACGAAACTCCAAGCTATAAACTACAGGCAAACAACTATAGTGATGATGACGAAGACCGTAGCATGCCTTTTGCAGCATCGGTAAGTTTTCACCAGAGCCTTACAGACCAGTTAAATACGTTTATACTTACGGATGACGAGAGGGATATTGCCGAATTTTTAGTGGGCAGTATTGATGATATGGGCTACATTCGCCGCAGTATACCAGATATTGTAGACGACCTTGCTTTTACACAGGGTATTTATACCGATGAAAATACTGTAGAGCACATACTACACATTATACACCAGCTGGAACCGGCCGGTGTGGGCGCACGCGACCTGCAGGAATGCCTGCTGCTGCAACTTAAATACAAAACACCTACCCAGTCTACAGAGTTGGCCATTAGCATACTTGAAGACCAGTTTGATGCGTTTACCAAAAAGCATTATGACAAACTGCTGCAGAAATATGACATTACAAACGACATGCTTCGCGCCGCTATAGACGAGATTGAGCACCTAAACCCTAAACCGGGTGGCGCTTACGACAATAACTCTAAAGATGTAGAGCATGTGGTGCCTGATTTTGCCATAAAAATTGTAGATGGCGAACTCGAACTTAGCCTTAACGGGCGCAATGCTCCAGAGCTGCACGTAAGCAAGGATTACCAGGAAATGCTGCAAAGCTATAAAGAGAGCCGCGATAAAAGTGCCCAGCAAAAAGACGCTGTGCAGTTTATAAAACAAAAGCTCGATTCGGCAAAATGGTTTATAGATGCTATACGCCAACGCCAGGAAACACTTTTTGTTACTATGAATGCAATAATGCATTACCAGGAAGAGTATTTTCTTGATGGCGATGAAGGCAGGCTTAAACCCATGATACTTAAAGACATTGCAGATCTTGTAGGTTTAGACATCTCTACAGTATCGCGGGTAGCAAATAGCAAATATGTAGAAACCCCTTATGGCACCAAGCTTATTAAAGAGTTTTTCTCTGAAGCTATGAAAAACGACCAGGGAGAAGACGTATCTACCATAGAGATAAAAAAAATACTGCAAAATGTTATAGGCGAAGAAGACAAGCGCAAACCCCTGCCGGATGACAAACTTGCCGATATACTTAAAGAAAAAGGCTACCCTATTGCCAGGCGCACTATTGCAAAATACCGCGAGCAGCTTGACATACCTGTAGCAAGAATGAGGAAGAAGATATAATTAATGCAAAAGTTTTTACAGTCGTTCAGTTACATTTTTCACCCGTTATTTGTACCGGCTTACGTTACTGTATTTTACTTTTTTATAGCGCATACGTTTTTTTACCAAAACGAAATTTACCTTGTTTTTGTGCAGGTGCTTATACTTACTGTACTATTACCCATCTCTTTATATTACCTGCTAAGGTCTTTGGGACTTATAAAGTCTAAAATAATGCTGAGCAAAAAAGAGCGCAGGCTGCCCTTAGCTTTTTATGCCCTGCTACTATTTATGCTTATAAAGCACAGCTTTTCTACTTTTATGATACCGGAGCTGTCTAACTACTTTACAGGCTTGCTTATAAGTACATTAATAGCCCTGGCACTGGTATTATTTAACCACAAAGCCAGCCTGCACATGATGGCCATAGCATCATTCTTTACCTTTGCCGTAAGTATCTCTGTCTATTACCATATACAACTTATTAGCACTTTAGCTTTTTTAGTATTGTGCATGGGTTCTGTAGCATCTTCGCGCTTACAAGCTAAAGCACACAACTTAACAGAGCTGGTTTTAGGCACATTAGTAGGGATAGTACCCCAAATTGGTTTATGGTACTTCTGGTTACTGCCATCGCTATAAAAAAAAGCAGCACTTTCGTTACTGCTCATGCTGTATATCTTAACCTGTTTGTTATAATATATAAAAAACGAGACCAACTTTAATAGAGTGCATGGTTAGTTTATCTCCATTAGTAGTTACAGCATTATTATATAATGGCGTAAAGCCGTAGTAGGCATAAAAATTCCAGGTATTCCACCCTACAGATAAGTAAGTGCCGTAAACAAGTTTATTAAGGTTAGCATCGTTACTAACTTTTGCAGTAACTCCCCCAAATTCGTACTGGGCTTTATCATAAAAGAGGTAACTGGCTTTAAAACCAAGGTAAACACGCCAAAATTTATGGCTTATAGAGTCAGAATTTCGCCATCTTAGCTCTAAAGGCACCTCAAGGTAATGCAATACAAGTTTATTCCTGTCGTACTTATCACTGGTTAATGCAGTATAAGTATTCACACCACCCACCTCCTGCACCGCAAGGCTGTGTTTAATATTATTGTACGAATATCCAAAACCTAATGCTATAGAGTGGTTGCGGCGTTTATTAACAGGCATATCTCTTAAAAAACCCGTAGTTAAGCCGGTAGAGAATGAGTATTGATTATACCCCGGCGGCGTTGCCTGGATAAGATTATAGGTTATGGTTGCATAAAACTGGTCTTCGCGGTATCTAGGATCGGCTACAGGAGCAAGGCTATCGGTCTCTACAGGTTTCAACTCCTCCTGGGTTTGAGACCAAAGCGGTAAGGCAAATAAGAATAAAGACAGTAGTTTTAAAAACCGCATAGCAATAGTTATAATTTACAGAATTACAAAGATGCAAAAGTTTAGCAACACTTTTTATATAAACAAGCGGTTATGTTAAGCCTATAATACATTTAAATTAGGATGGCGGCAAACCGACCAGTATTCTAATATAAGCCTTATATTATTTTTCGTAACCTCATAATTATCTTCTTTTTTAAAAAAGCCCTGTATCGTCATTTGTGTATAAGCTTTATTTATATCGCGCTGGTTTGCCGATGTAGAGTAAAATATAAATGGAATACTTTTTTTTCGAAGCTCCGGCACATCATCAATTTTTGCCTTAAAATCAAGCCCGTTCATTCCCGGAAGGTTAACATCTGAAAAGATAACAAAAGGCGAATCGGTCGTGGCACACAAATACACAAAAGCCTCAGCGGTATTTTCATAACATAGTATAAGGTTTTTATAACCCAATTCTCTCACTATAGTTTCAAAGATATGCTTGTCGTCTTCATCATCTTCAATTAATATAATCGGCCCTGTTTTAGACATAATTTTTTACATTTAGATATTCATTCAAATGTAAATAGAAACTGACAATTTATGCTTAAATTTATGCTAAATCATTACTATTAAGACAGTTTAAAATCATTCTTACAAAGAGGACTCAGTCTTTTCCTTAACCGAGATACGTGTTTTAGGCAGGCAATCAGGATAGTTTTGCTGTATAAATGTAATGAGCTTTTCGCGGATGAATACGCGCAGATCCCACGAAGTGGGAGAGTTTTTAGAGCTCATAAGCGCCCTTATCTCCATACCCGTTTCGGTAGCATTAGTAACCTGCAGCACATTTACATTACCATCCCAAAGCGGGGTCGACTTTAATAATCGCGTTAGTTCTTCACGAAGCACATCTACCGGAAGGCCAAAATCGGTATAAATAAATACGGTGCCCAAAATTTCAGAGGTGGTTCTTGTCCAGTTCTGGAAAGGTTTTTCTATAAAATAAGTGGTAGGCAATACCATGCGGCGCTTATCCCAAATGCGTACCACTACGTAAGTAAGGTTAATTTCTTCTATCCAGCCCCACTCGCCCTCTACAATTACAACATCGTCTAACCGTATGGGTTGTGTTATGGCTATTTGTATACCGGCCACCAGTGTGCCCAGCATTTTTTGTGCCGAGAAACCCAGTATAATACCGGCAATACCGGCAGAGGTAAGAAAACTTATGCCTATAGCGCGAATACCATCAAAGCTCATTAAAGCCACACCTATGGCAAAAACAACAAGCAGAAATATTACCACCCGTTCTAAAATAGTGAACTGGGTAAACACACGGCGGGCATTAAGGTTATCATCGGCAGTAATATCATACTTGCGCATTAGCCCCGATTTAAAAGACTGCAGTATTACAATGCAGCTCCACGTAACGGCAAAAATGAGCAGGAGGGTACACACATGGCCCGTTATAAGCATTAGGCTACCCTCAAAAACATCATTTAGAAGACCTATGCGTAATACAAGTGCTATAATTATAAGCAGCAGCGGGATTTTAATACGGTTTGCAAAATTTATGGGAAGCAGGTTCTTAGGGTCTTTACCTATGCGCTTAAGCACAAAAAAAATAACCGTAAACGTAAACAGAAGACCAATAAAGCCAAATACCAGAAATTGCAAAAAACGGCTGTCGGTATGTATGTTATCCATAAAAAAGCATTAA
>Ga0247735_1000715_pt1 | contig 12947 bp, 10 predicted proteins | sample UWRJL178409R2_FD_180934 | JGI IMG/M metagenome (GOLD analysis project Ga0247735, IMG submission 180934) | Plant litter microbial communities from Arlington Agricultural Research Station in Wisconsin, United States - UWRJ-L178-409R-2 | ecosystem: Environmental > Terrestrial > Plant litter >...
CAGGATCGTCAGCACGAGCAGCGCGACCGCCGAGATATTGTATTTACGGTCGGCATCGAGGCGCGGCGCCTCGATCACCTGCACGTCCGACGCGGTCTCCGAGGCGAGCGTCTCGACCGCCACTTCTTCCGACGACCGGGCATAGACTTCGTACAGCGCCTGGGCGAAGCGATAGTCGCGATAGAGGTTGAGATATTCGCCCGAGACCTGCGACAACCCGGCAACGTTTGGACCGGCGACGCCGACCTTGGCCTCCGCGGTCCGTGCGATCTGCGCGCGGATCGAGGCGACTTCCGACTGGACCGACTGGAGTTGGGGATTGTCCGGCCCCTGGAAGCGCTGCAGCGTCTCAAGCTCGACCAGCTTGGCCTGGAGCTGCGCCTCGAGTCCGGCGCGCAGCGATAGCGCGGACCCCAGCTGCGCTTCGGGCTCGGCCAGGTTGTTGCGCCGGCGGAAACCGTTGAGCGCTGCTTCGGCGGTGGTCACGCGGGTGGCGGCTTCCTTGAAGCGGTCCTGCACCACATCGCGCTTGCGCCGCACCCGGTCGCGGCCCAGCGCGATGATCCGGTCGCTGATCGCCTGGACATAGGCGCTGGTCAAAGCCTGTGCCCTGGCCGGGTCGTGCATGCGGACCTCGACTTCGACGATGCCGCCGGTCAGCGAATGCACATCGACCTTGCGCGCCAGCGCAAGCCGCGCCGCGTCGGCACTGGCATAGCCCTGCGGCCCGACCAGCTTCAGTCGCCGGATCACATCGTCGGTCACCTCGGTGCCGCGCGAGATCGCGAGGTACATGTCGATCGGTTGCTTGGCGCCGCCGAGCAACGCGGCGAAACCCTGGAGCTGGCCACCCAGGGCATTCATCATCGATCCCAGGCCGACGCTGTTACTGTCCTGCGGCACGACCTTCGCGCGGGCGACATAGGGGCGCGGAAAGACGCATAGCGCGGCCAGCAGCAGGGCCAGCACGGCATAGCCCAGACGCCTTGATCGTGGGTCGCGCACGGTTTCCGTCACCCGGGTGATGATGGTCAATCTGCCAGTCCCTTGATTGACGCCGCGCCGACCAGTCCGCCGAACAGGCTGCCGGTGATGTCGCGCAGCCGCGCCCAGAACTCGCCGCGATTGGCGTCGATCGGAACATAGACCAGGTCGCCCGGCAGCGCCGGCGCGCGCAGGATCTTCTTGCCGTTCGCCAGCACGGTGCCGTTGGCGCGTACGACGAAGATTTCGCCCTTGTCGCCGAGCTGCTGCACGCCGCCCGCCGATCGGATGAAGTCGCCGATCGAGCTGCCTTCGCGATAGGCGAAGGATGCCGGGCTCGGCACCGCGCCGAACACGCCGACCGTCACCGGGCGCGGTGGCACATAGATCGTGTCGTTATTCTCGACGATCACATTGCCGGGCAGCGCCGGCGCCGTGACCGGCAGGTCGAACACCAGCCGACCGCTCGGCTCGCGCGATCGGAGCTGCTCGACGATCGAATGGACCAGAGCGAGATTGCCCGGTTGGGCGAGCTGGGCGCGATTGGCCGAGACGACCGGTTGCGCGGTGAGCTGGAACTCCATGTCCTTGATCGCCCGGTCGAAGCTGATCTTCTGCTGCGCCTTCACGCTGTCGCGTGTGATCACGCTGGCATAGGGAAAGGCCTGGGGGGTTAGGCCGCCCGCCTGCGCCACCACGTCTTCCAGCTTGGTGCCGGGGCGGAAATAATAGCGGCCGGGCCGCGTCACCTCGCCGCTGATCGTGACCAGCACCGATTGCTGGTCGAGCGGGCGTGCGATGCCGACATTGGAGAGAACACGCACGATATCGCCGCGCCGCGCCTTGCGCGTCTTCGCCTCGCCGGCGGTGACCTGTTGCCAGCCCGCTTCGGATGTGCCGAGGGAATCGAGCACCATCAGCCGGCTGTCGTCGGCCACGGTGTTGACGCCGCCGGCATAGACCACGGCATCGCTGAGCGTCTCATTCGGGGCGATCTCGAAAATGGCCTCGCGATTGACGCTGCCGATCACCGCCACCTGCTCGCCGGCCGGGACGATATAGATGACATCGCCATTCTGCAGCGCCGCGTCGCCCCTCTTGTCGCCCTTGAGCAGCAGGTCGTACAGGTCGAAATCGGAGACCAGCTTGCCGTCGCGGCGCAGCTGGATCGAGCGGAAGCTGCCGCCCGAGGAGGGCCCGCCCGCCGCGAGCACTGCATTGACCAGGGTCGAGAGGCTGCTGACCGTGTAGGAGCCCGGAGTGGCGGCGAAGCCGGTGACATAGACGGTAATGCCGTGCAGCCGCCCGACCGATACCTGCAGGTCGAAACCGCGATACTGGCGCGAGACCTGGCGCGCGATCACGTCACGCACATCGCCATAGCGCACCCCGCCGACCGTGATCGCGCCCACGCGCGGCACGAAGATCCGGCCCTCCTGGTCAATCGTCAGCCGCAGATCGGCCGCCTGCACCGATCCGGTCAGGCCGAGCAGAAGTTCGTCCCCCGGGTTCAGGCGATAATCCGGCGGAACGGTGGTGGTGGGCGCCACGGTGAAGTCGCGTGCGCCGGGCACCAGCAGCTCGGCACCGAAGCGGTGCAGCGGCCTTCCGGCGGCTTCGGACACGAACGCCTCGAATTCGTTCGCCACGGGCGGTCCCGGCTGCTTCTTCGTCACGGCATCGTCGGCACTCGGGGCCTGGGGTGCGGCGGACCGGCTGTCGATCACGGTGGGCTGGTAGGGACGGACTTCCGCCTGTGGCACCGCGACCTGCCCCGCTGCGGCACCGCGCGAGATCGCCTCAGCGCCGCCGCCCTGCTGCCCGGCCGATGATACCGGCGGTGAAAGCTGCGCTCCTGCCTGTGCCGGAATCAGCGGCAGCGCGAACACGCAGCCGAGCAGCAGTCGTTTCCAGGACATCATCATGTGGTGCAATCTTCTCGTTCGATCAGGCCAGCCGCCGGCCCGAGCAACAATTCGGCGCCAGCCGCCCAGAGCCGCTCGTTGGCGGCGGCGAGGATGCCGCGGCCGCTACCGACCCGGTACGGCACGCCGCTCCAGTCAGTGACGAAGCCGCCCGCCTCGGTCAGGAACAGAGCGCCAGCGGCATGGTCCCAGGGCAGGGTGCGCTGGAACAGGGTGAGGTCATTCTCGCCGAGCACCAGGCGCGGATAGCTTTCGGCGGCACAGCGCGGCACGGGCACGCGCTCGAACCGCGCATCGGCGAGGTCATGCACGCGCTCGCGACGCTCGGCCGTCATGAAATGCGTGCCCAGCGCCGCGACCGGCATGGCGTTGCCCGTCGGCCGGCTGCGCACGGAGGTGCCGTCACAGGTCGCGCCGGCGCCCCTTTCGGCATGGCACATGCGCCCGCTGACTGGATCGAGGATCCAGCCAGCGAGCGGCACGCCGTCCTCGACAAGCGCCACCATCATGCCGAAGGGCGTGCGGCCCGCGGCGAAATTGGCGGTGCCGTCTAGCGGGTCGATCAACCAGACCAGTCCCTCGCCGATGCCGTCCAGCAGGTCGGGCTGGTGCTCCGCCGCTTCCTCGCCGACGATGCGGGCGGGAATGCCGATCAGCTCCAGACCGTCGTGCAGCAACCGTTCGGCCTCGCGGTCGACGCTGGTAACGATCTCGCCCGGGCTCTTTTCCGCGATCTCGCTCGCGGCAAGCGTGCGGAAACGAGGCGTCACCGCGGTCGCGGCGACGCCTCGCATCAAGGCTGCGACTTCATCCTTCAGCGACATCCGGATCAGGCAGCGACGCTGGCCAGCCGACCGCGCGCGGCGACGGCCATGCGCTCCTGGATCATCCGGATGCGCGACAGGTCTTCGTCGGCGATGGTGCGGTAATAATCGCGCTTGTTCTCGAGCCAGGCGAGCTCGAACGCGACGGCGTTGCTGATCGCGGCTTCGAAGCCGGGCATGTCGGCCGTGCTGCCGTCGAAGATAACCTTGCGCGTCTCGAACCGGTCGAGGCGAACGCGGCGCATCTCGCGCAGCGCTGGGCCGGATTCGACCGCGACCGAACCGCCGACCACCAGTTCGAGCCCGTGCTCGGCACAGGTCCGCGCGACGGTGAGCACTGCGTCAGTGATCCCGCGATCGTTGATCGCACCGCGCGGCAGGCCGCGCGACAAGGTGAAATCGACCCGGCCGAACACGATGCCGTCAAGCGCTTCCTTGGCGAGCGGCAGCATCGCGTCGAGATTCTGCAGCGTCGATTCAGTCTCGAGGTTGAACAGGAATTCCGTGTCGCTGTCGCTGCCATAGACCTTGGCCTTGGCCTCGACGAACTTCGACAGGGCGTAAGGCGTCTCTACCATCGGCGCGATGATGTAGTTGGCGCCGTATAGTTTCGAGGCGAGCAGATCCGACACCGCCTCGCAACCGCCGATCTTGAGCGCGACCTTGAGGTCGGCGCGGTAGGCCAGCTCGAGCAGGCGCAGCAGCTCGTCGGGACGCGTGCCTTCCGCTTCGAATTCCGCCTTGACCGCGACGACGCCAAAGCGGTCGCGGCCCTTCTTGAGCATGTCGAGCATGCGGCGTTCCGTCGAATTCACCCTTCGTCTCCTGAGTGTAATCGTTGTTGGTGACCTGAAGGACGGAGCGCGGCCGGCATTCCCGCAGCTGAATGGCGCTGCGAAAAATAATTGAATCGGGGCTTGCGGGATGGGTGAAACGTGTCCGTCCTCCAGATATAATGCCGCTGTTTCCCGTCCTTCCGCTGACCGGTGCCCTATGGCTTTTGGGCGGCCACGGGATGGTGGCGGCCGATGCCGACAGGCTACCCGGCGGGCATGACGTCGTCCTGCGCGAGCCCGTGGCCGAGCCGCCCGCCTTGCCCGAAATGCCGGTCGTGCCGCCAAAGGCGCGGCCGCCGGTCGACCTGCCGCGCCTGTCCTCCGGCTTCGGCTGGCGTCTCGATCCGATCCTCGGGCGGCCCGCGCTGCACAGCGGCATCGACATCCCGGGGCCGCTTCGTTCGCCGGTGCTCGCCGCCGCGGGCGGCGTGGTGCACTTCGCCGGCAAGGCGGGCGGCTATGGCAACATGATCGAGGTCGATCATGGCGGCGGCCTGGTGACACGCTACGCGCATCTCTCGCGGTTTCTGGTGCGCTCCGGCGCGCGAGTCGAGCGCGGCGAGGATATCGCGATGATGGGCTCCACCGGTCGTTCGACCGGTAGTCATCTCCATTTCGAGGTGCGCCTGAACGGCAGGGCGACCGGCCCGCTCGCGTGGCTGACAGGAGGGCCGGCGACCCCTCGGGTTTCGCTGCGGCCGGCGGAGCCCCATATCTCTGCTTTTGCCCGCGCTCGCGCGGAATCGGAGTCGGCGGTTGGGTCTGGTCAGTGATGCTTGTGGGCGAGCCCTTGGCGCAATCGCGACAGGGCGTCGCTGCCGCGCCGCGATCGGGCTTGGCAAGCCGATCGCCGGATGCTTTGCGTCGCGCCATGGAAGGTGAGTCGATCGACGGCCTGCAGCGCGTCATCCTGAACGAGCGTGCCCGCCTGCTCCGCTTCCTCGCGGCGCGCGGCGCCGGCGACGAGGCGGAGGACGTGCTGCACGACTTGTGGCAGCGCGTCGCCGTCGCGCCGGCGCAGCCCGTGGCGGATCCGGTCGCCTATCTGTTTCGCGCCGCCGAAAATCTGATGCGCGACCGTCGCCGCTCGACGGTCAGCCGCGACCGTCGCCAGATGGACTGGCACGAGGCCGGCCCCACTCCCGAGGACGAGCCGCTGGGTGAGCGGGTGCTGATCGCGCGCGAGCGCGTGCGCCAGGCCCAGGCACTGCTGGCCAGCCTCGGGCCGCGCGTCGAGCAGGTGTTCCGCCGCTATCGCCTCGATGGAGTCGGTCAGGCGGCGATCGCCCGCGATCTGGGCGTCAGCCTCAGCTCGGTCGAGAAGGATCTCCAAAAGGCCTATCGCGCCCTCGCCGAACTCAAGGGGCAGTTCGATGCGGAATAGCGAGAGCGGCTCCGTCATGTCAGTGAGATGGGCATGATCGAACAAGGGTCCGATATGACGGGAGAAGCAGCGCGGCTCTGGGCGATCCGTGCCCATGACGCGTCCTTCGCCGATTGGGACGGCCTCACCGCATGGCTGGAGAGCGATCCCCGGCACCTGACGGCTTATGAAGCGGCCCTGGACGATGATGATTGGGCAGCTCAGAACTTCGCCGCACACCCTCCTGTTGCGGCGGCGACAGCGCCCGCGCACTCCCCCCTGCGCGGGCGCTGGTTCGCTTTTGGCGGTGCAATGGCGGCGGCGCTGGTGGCGGTCGTCGGCTCGACGGTGCTGCTCCGCGACGCACCCGTGCGCGAAGTGGCGACCGCACATGGCGAGCATCGGACGATCGAGCTCGCCGACGGCTCACGCGTCATGCTGAATGGTAACACCCGGCTCTCCTTCGATCCGGACGTGCCCCGCCAGATAACGCTCGCTCAGGGCGAGGCCCTGTTCGAGGTGAAACATGATGCGAAGGACCCGTTCGTCGTGGTCGCCGACGGCACCCGGCTGGTCGATATGGGAACTGTCTTCAACGTGGTGCGGAGCGGCGACGCCCTCGACGTGGCGGTGGCCGAAGGCGCCGTCGATTATGAGGCAGGCAAGCAGCGCATCCGGCTCAACCCGGGCGATGCGCTTTCCCGGGCGGGCCGCGACGCGGCGCCGGCGCTGCGCAGGGCCAGCCCGGAAGGAATCGGCAGCTGGCAGTCGGGCCAGCTCCAATATGATGACGCGACGCTCGACCAGGTCGCGAGCGATCTCTCCCGTAATACCGGACGCTCGATTCGGGTCGCAAACGGGGCAGGGCGGATTCGCTTTACTGGCACGTTGGTTCTGCGCGGGCCGCCGCGCGAGGTGCTGGCGCGCGCTGGCCCGCTGCTTGGCGTGACCTTCGCCGAACAAGGCGATAGCTGGACGATGACTCCCGCCCATGCCCCGCGGCGCTAACACCGCTTTCTCCCTACCCCTGATCGCCGCAGCCCTGCTGATCGGCGCGCCTGTTCGTGCCCAGGAGCAGGCGGCGGATATCGACCTCCCCGCGGCCCGGCTCGACCAGTCGATCCGGCTGCTCAGCCGCCAGAGCGGCACCAGCATCGGCTTCCGCGATTCCAGCCTGGCGGCTCAGCAGGTGAAGCCAGTGCGCGGGAGATTCACTGCCGCCCAGGCGCTTGAGCGCATGCTGCTTGGTACACGCCTCGCGGCGCGCCGGGTCGCAACCAACACGTTTCTCATCGAATATGTCCCGCTGACCGCGCCTCCCGCGCGCAACGTGCCGCGTCCTGCGCCGCATCAGCCTTCCGCACCGCCGGACGAGGCCATGACGGCTGACGTCGTCGTGACCGGCACCAAGCGCGGTGTTCCGCTCAGCGTTTATCCCGGCGGCGTGCAGATCATCGATGGCGACGATGTGTCGAAGGCCGATGGCGCGCGCGGTACGGATGCGATCGGCGCGCGCGCGGCCAGCGTCGTCTCCACTCATCTTGGGCCCGGCCGCAACAAGCTGTTCATTCGCGGTATCGCCGATTCCAGCTTCGTCGGACCGACCCAGGCGACCGTCGGCCAATATTGGGGCAATAGCCGGATCACCTACAGCGCGCCCGATCCCAGCCTGCGCCTCTACGACATCCGCAGCATTGAAGTGCTCGAAGGGCCGCAGGGCACGCTTTATGGCGCAGGATCGCTTGGCGGCGTCGTCCGCGTGGTGCCGCGCGCACCCGATCTGAATTCGACCGGCGGCACGATCTGGAGCGGCGTACAGGGTGTGCAGCATGGCCAGGCGGGGGTTGATGGCGGCCTGATCCTCAACGTGCCGATTGTCGACGACCGGCTCGCCTTCCGCGCGCTTGCCTTTGGCTCGATCGACGGCGGCTATATCGACGACAGCGGACGCGGCCTGAAGGACGTCAACGACGTTCGCACCGTCGGGGGCCGCGCCGCACTGCGCTTTGCTCCGGCGGACGACTGGACGATCGATCTCAGCGGCGTCGGCCAGCGCATCAATGGCGCCGACAGCCAATATGCCGAACGCGGCGGCGACGGCCTTACCCGCAACAGCAAGGTCGCCCAGCCTTATCGCAACGATTACTGGCTCGGCGATCTGGTCGTGCGCAAGCAGTGGGGCAATCTCGAGCTGACCTCGTCGCTCGGCTATGCCCATCAATATGTCTTCGAGCAGTTCGAAGGTGCGGCACTGGCTGACCCGCTCGACCCGGTAGTAAAGCCGGTCGCGAGTGCCGCTGCCGCGGCCTATATCCAGACCGACCGCATCTCGATGATTACCGCCGAGACGCGGCTCGCGCGCCGGGGCCCGGACGGGACGGGTTGGGTGATCGGTCTCAGCGTGCTCCACAATGAGGCACGGGTAAACCGCCTGATGGATGTCGGGCCGCTCACCGCGATGCTGACCGGCGTGCGCAACCAGGTGGACGAGCAGACGCTCTATGGCGAGACGTCGGTCGAGCCGGTCGACCGGCTGACGCTGACCTTCGGCGGGCGGCTCACCCATTCCCGTCTGGCGGGCGATTCCGAGGATGCGGTCCGCTTCGTCGCCCTCAGGGTCGATCCGGGCGCGAACAGCGACCGGTCGGAAACCCGGTTCCTGCCCTCCGCCGCGCTCGCCTGGCGCGCAACAGATCGGTTGACCCTGTTCGCCCGTTACCAGCAGGGCTTCCGTCCCGGCGGAATCGCGGTTCGGCAGGATTTCATCCAGCGGTTCAAGGGCGACCGGGTCGCCACCACTGAAGGCGGCGCACGCTATGGCGGCGATACTTTCAGCCTGTCGCTCAATGCATCCTGGTCGCGCTGGGACGACATCCAGGCCGATCTGATCGACGGTTTCGGCTTCCCCACCACGGCCAATGTAGGGGATGGACGAGTCCTGTCGGTCGGGCTGTCGTCACGCTGGCAACCGCTTCACGGCCTGTCGTTCGACGCGTCGATCTACCTCAACGACAGCAAGGTGACGACGCGGGATCTGAGCAGCTTCGTGATCGTCGGCGGGACGACCACCTTGCCCCTCGACCTCGCCCAGACGAATTTCGACCGTCTTCCCAATGTCGCCGATGCCACCGGCCGGCTCGGCTTCGCTTATACTACGCCGCTGTCGGACAAGCTCGATTTCGAGGTGAGCGGCTACGGCCGCTATGTCGGAAAATCGACGCTCGGGATCGGGGCAATCCTCGGGCAGCTCCAGGGCGATTATCTCGATACCGGTCTCGAATTCAGGGTCGGCACGGCAAAGCGCGCCGTAACGCTGTCGCTCACCAATCTGCTCGATGCGCGCGGCAATCGCTTCGCGCTGGGATCCCCCTTCCTGGTGCGGGATCGCAACCAGGTCACCCCGCTTCAGCCCCGCAGCGTGCGGATCGGCTTCGACGCGACTTTCTGACTGGTCTTGCGGCCGGTCCCTTTATCGAAATCCGGTCTGTCGACATGTCGGACGGCATGGCGCAGCATGCGCCGCTGCCGGGACGAGGTCGATCTTATCACTGGTCAGCCAGTCGTGACCGGTGCCATGCCCCGCCGCGTCGAGGGGGATTCGAAACGATGGTAACCGTTGCTACTGCCACCGATCTGCAGCCGGTCCGCGTGCCGTTCTGGCGGCATCTTTACGTACAGGTGCTGCTGGCCATCCTGCTCGGCGTGATCGTCGGCCATTGGTGGCCTGGCGTTGGGGCATCGCTCAAATGGATCGGCGACGGGTTCATCAATCTCGTAAAGATGGTCATCGCGCCCGTGATCTTCCTCTCCGTCGCCAGCGGCATTGCAGGGATGCGTGAACTCTCGTCGGTCGGTCGCGTCGCGGCGAAGGCGTTCGGCTATTTTCTGTTCTTCTCCACCCTCGCGCTGATCCTCGGGCTGATCGTGGCGAATGTCGTTCACCCCGGGGCCGGGATGAATATCGACCCGGCGACGCTCAATCAGGGGGCGATTGCCGATTATACGCACAAGGCGCACGAGACGAGCATCGTCGGCTTCCTGATGGCCATCATTCCCATGACGATGGTGTCGGCGCTGACCGATGGGTCGATCCTGCAGACCCTGTTCGTCGCGATCCTGTTCGGCATCGCCATGTCGCTGGTCGGCAAGCCTGCGGAGCCCGTGCTCGATCTGATCGAGCGCCTCGCGCTGATCGTCTTTCGCATCGTCGGCATCCTGATGCGCGCGGCGCCCGTCGGCGCGTTCGGTGCGATGGCCTTCACGATCGGGAAATACGGCATCGGGTCGCTGCTCAATCTCGGCGCGCTGGTCGCAACCTTCTACTTCACGTCGCTGTTCTTCGTGCTGGTGATCCTGGGTGCGGTAGCGCGGTTTCACGGATTCTCGATCGTTCGATTGATCGTCTATCTCCGGGCGGAGCTATTGCTAGTGCTCGGCACTTCATCCTCCGAGGCCGCCTTGCCCAGTCTGATCGGCAAGATGGAGGCGGCGGGCTGCGACAAGGCGGTGGTCGGCCTTGTCGTCCCGACAGGCTATTCGTTCAATCTGGACGGGACGAATATCTACATGACGCTCGCGGCGCTGTTCATTGCGCAGGCCTGCAACGTCGATCTGTCGCTGTGGCAGCAGATCACGCTTCTTCTGGTGGCGATGCTGAGTTCCAAGGGTGCGGCCGGGGTCACCGGGGCTGGGTTCATAACCCTGGCGGCGACTCTGTCGATCGTTCCCAATGTGCCGGTGGCCGGCATGGCGCTGATCCTGGGTGTCGACCGCTTCATGTCGGAATGCCGTAGCCTGACCAATTTCATCGGCAACGCCGTCGCGACCATCGTGGTTGCGCATTGGGAAGGGGCGATCGATCGCACGCGCCTCGACGCTGCGATGGCGGGCAATCCGCTTCCCCTGGAATCGGTGATCGCACCGGACATCCAGACCAACTAACCCGATGACATCACCCGGCGAAACAACTGTTCCGGCTCGCGGTGTCGTCGCTATAGGCGTTCCGATATGGCCGGCGGCAGAATGGTGGGGGCGCTACGAATGGAGAAGACCGGACGAAGATCGCTGCTGATCGCAGCGGGAATACTTGCCGCCTTCACGTGCCCGATTGCCGTCGTGCAGGCTCAAACGACCGTCCCGCCGCCGGTAGTCGCCACCGTTGCTGTGCCGGCAAAGACGATCCTCTTCGTCGGCAACAGCTTCACGCAGGGCGCGCATTCGGCGGTGCGGCGCTATCGTGCCGATACGGTCACCGACCTCACCAATGACGGCACGGGCGGCGTACCCGCGATCTTCAAGCTGATGACGCAGGAGGCAGGGCTCAACTACAATGTCAGTCTGGAAACTCAGGGCGGCACGGGCCTGGAGTTTCATTACGCTACCCGCAGGGCCCTGCTCGATCGCAGATGGGATGTGGTCGTGCTGCAGGAGTTCAGTACGCTCGATCGCGCTCGGCCCGGGGATCCGGGCTCGCTGGTGACCTATTCCAGGTTGCTTGCCGCGATGTTCCGCCAGCGCAACCCGGCGGTGCGGATCGAGCTCAGCTCGACCTGGTCGCGCGCCGACGAAACCTATCAGCCCATGGGCCATTGGTTCGGCAAGCCGATCACGGCCATGGCGCTGGACCTGCGCGCCGGCGCCAATCTCGCGCTGGCCAATCGTTCGATCGATGGGATCATTCCGATCGGCGAGGCATGGAACCGCGCCTTCGCCGAAGGAGTGGCCGACCCCAATCCCTATGACGGGACCGATTTCGGCAAGGTCGACCTATGGACCTATGACCAATATCACGCGAGCACCGCTGGCTATTATCTCGAAGCGCTGATGATTTTCGGCAAGGTGACGGGGCGCGATCCGCGCTCGCTCGGCGCGAACGAGAAAGCGGCGGACGATCTGGGCCTGTCGCCCCGGCTGGCAGCGTTGCTGCGCGATATAGCCTTCAGGCAGCTGGAGGCGGAGAAAGGGGCACGCTGACCAGCTCGTCCGATGCGTCATGAGCGAAATCGATGCATGATCAGACATGGCGACGCGCCGCATTGAGGATCATGTCGACGTCAGCTGCGCGGCGCGCGCGCATCGCCTTACCGACCAGGATCAGTGCCGGCCCCCCACACGCGCTGCCGATTGCGATCGGCAGCAGGTCCAGACGCGTGTGGACCAGTCGCTCCTCGGTGAGGCTCACATCCTTGGCGATCAGCACGGGCGTGTCGGCCGATAGCCCATGGGCGACCAACTTGCGGCAGATCTCGGACGCCGCACTTCGGCCCATATAGAAAACCAGCGTCGCCTCCGGGTCGGCGAGCGTGGCCCAATCGAGATCGATCGCCTCGCCCGCTCGCGCCTGGGCGGTGACGAAGCGTACCTGCCGCGCCGATCCGCGCAGCGACAGCGATACCCCCGCGCTCGCCGCGGCGGCGCTCGCTGCGGTGATGCCGGGGCAGATGCGCGCCCGCACCCCCGCCTGTGCCAGCGCGTCCATCTCCTCCGCCGACCGGCCGAAGACCGACGGATCGCCGCCCTTCAGCCGCACGACACGCTCGCCATCGAGCGCTGCCTTGACCAGCAAGGCGTTAATCGCCTCCTGAGTCCGCGAATGCTGCCCGGCGCGCTTGCCCACGGGCACACGGCGCACATGATCCGGGATCAGGTCGAGCACGCCCGGCCCGACCAGCGCGTCATGGAATATCACCGAGGCAGCGGCGATCAGCCGCTCGGCCTTGCGCGTCAGCAGGTCCGGGTCGCCGGGCCCGGCGCCGACCAGCCAGACGTCGCCCGGGGCGATGAGCTCAACCATAAGCGGCTTCCTTTTGCGGTGGGAGCAGGGCGGCGATGGCGGGGCGGCACGATCCGCAATTGGTGCCGGCGTTGATCGCCGCGCCCACCGCCTCGACGCTGACCAGGCGTTGCCCGGCAATGGCCTCGAGAATGGTGTTGAGCCCGACATCGAAGCAGACGCAGACGATCCTGCCGCGATCGGGCGCCGGCGTGGCGGGGCGCCCCGCGAGCAGCTCGAATG
>Ga0247735_1000716_pt1 | contig 12941 bp, 13 predicted proteins | sample UWRJL178409R2_FD_180934 | JGI IMG/M metagenome (GOLD analysis project Ga0247735, IMG submission 180934) | Plant litter microbial communities from Arlington Agricultural Research Station in Wisconsin, United States - UWRJ-L178-409R-2 | ecosystem: Environmental > Terrestrial > Plant litter >...
ACGAAGAGGAGCGGATATGTCGGAAGATCATCGATGTCGGCAACATGCGAGACGGTGGTTATTCCTGTCAGACAGCTTACAAAGGTAAGTAATGAGTTAGTATGAGTGCGTTCCTGTTGTCGGTAAGCATCGCCAACGGTAGCGCCTCTTGACAATGCAAATGTTAATGCCTGGTTACGAGCATTCCGAGCTCATGAGACGCGTTTTGGCCGGCCCTGAAGCTAGAATTGAAATCACGTGGATGAAACGCGAGAAATTCGCGGCATCTATATTAGGCAAGTAAGATTCAGCCATAAGCTGTCAGGATGATAATCTAGGAACTGGAAGCAGTCCTAAACTAAAATTTCAGAGCCTTTTAATCCGTCATCGCTTCTAATTTTCAAGCATCACACATCCCCCAGACTTTCGGGGGATGGAGTCCGATCGCCTCTCTTAGCTCCGTACAGCCTTCTAGGAAATGACGAAGACAAAGTCTGGTGGTGACCAAATCTGAACGTGACTGGTTTAATTCGGTTTCTTAGATAGCTGCAACATTTTTTTTTGAGGGAGAACTATCAACAGAAAACGCTGTCATGTACAGAAGACCAGTCCGGTGACGAGTCCCACTCTTGAGCCATTTCAGTTTGGGGACCACAGGCGGACCTGGAACCCTAAAAGCCAAGTACAGATACAGCAAATCTATGAAAATATGTGAGCCGGACTCCCTTTGAAAGATTAGAATTATACGGCTACGACTTTCTCATCGCTAATCGTATGTGGAATCAAGACGAGAGAATAACTCTCTTGGATAACTGGTTATCAAGTTCTTATTGTTTTCAAAGACTATATCAGTCAGCGTAAAATTACACGTCCAGTAGGAGAGACGCCAGGGGTTCAGAGCCCTCGTAGCGAGTCCTCCATGGATGGAATCTTCATAACCAACTACGTAGTCCAATCCCGAAGCCTTATAGATCTTTATTCTCCTAGACCCGTTGGGCAGAGTAACCAGATTTCTTAGGCTGCTCAGCACTCTAGAAATTATCTGCAAAGTTTCTACAATATACTCATTTTTCATGTTTCATGTTTCCATCTGTTCTATAAATATGATACATGTTATATTTGCGTAGACAACAGCATCTTAGAAAGGCAGCCTATGATAATTGCGCGTAGATGTCTGCAAGTCCAACTTTTCTGTGCTTAGACAAATTTCACTGAAATTTTCAGATCCCGAGGACATATAAAATGCTTACTCTGTAAAAATGGTAATTACAACGGCAGCCGGCGCAAAAACGCAGCAACCAATGCGAAGATCCGTAAAAGGGCGAGTGCCAAACAGTGACAAAGAAATGACACCCGTCCGAGGTCCGATCTCGAGCTGGCAGAATCTCTTCGTCTTGAACATTTACAATGCTTTCACACCGCATCATTGCAGTTGCGCGGGGTCGCGGCCTGCTTCGTGCAAAGAATCTCCAAAATGCGTCAACTGTGCTGTAAGTCTACATAGTTCACGTACGGACATATCTCGACAGCTAAATTATACAACCAGGATGCGGGCTAGGATGGCCCAGTTCCATTCGTCCCGACTTTTGCAAGGTGTGCATGATCTTTGAAAATAAGTAGACAAAGCTGACACTCTGTTTGCCCAGAGGAAACCGTCAAGGTTCCTCAGATGGCAGAGTCTATCAGCGAAGGTACCCTGAAGTCATGGCTAAAGAAGGAAGGCGAGTCTGTTGCTGCAGACGAGGAAGTTGCGACCATTGAGACGGACAAGGTGAGGGCGCCAGAACCAGAACGGTCCATCCCGGAGAACTAATGTTTTCGGTGCCTTTCTGTTTCCGTCGTGTTCCATCTCCGCATGGGCTAGATCGACGTGTCGGTGAATGCACCTCAAGCCGGAAAGATCGTCAAACTACTTGCAAACGAGGAAGATACTGTGACTGTTGGTCAGGACCTCTTCATTATCGAGCCCGGTGAGGCTGGCGAATGTACGTCATGTCATGGCACTACTCCCACTGCTCTGCGAACCTGACTCTGCATTCAAGCCTCTTCCCCCCCTCCAAAAGAAGAACAATCCCCCGCGGAGATAGAGGAGAAACCAAAGGAGAAAGATGCCACTGAACCCGCTGACCAACAAACCAACAAAGAGCTGCCCAAACCACCGACTCCATCAGCCTCTGACAAGAAGGTCGACAAGGCTGACCCTCCCAAACCCAAAGAAGAGAAGACTCCGAAGAAGGAGGACAAGCCGAGCAAGGAGTCCAAGGATTCCAAAGCTCCTCCTGCTCCTCGTGCTGCGCCCGGTAGTAGAAACGAAACCAGGGTGTGCCGAACCCTCTCTTATTTTTCGGCGGACTGAAGTCTCATTTCCGATCCCCATTACTGCAGGTAAAAATGAACCGCATGCGTTTACGCATTGCTGAGCGACTCAAGCAATCCCAAAACGCTGCTGCGTCGCTCACAACCTTCAACGAGATCGATATGTCAGCGCTCGTTGCCATGCGCAAGAAGTATAAGGACGCTGTGCAGAAGGAGCACGACGTTAAGCTCGGATTCATGTCGTTCTTTGCTAAAGCGTCGGTTCTCGCTCTCAAGGAGATCCCAATGGCAAACGCCAGCATTGAGGGAGAAGAGATTGTGTATAGGGACTATGTCGACCTCAGCGTAGCTGTCGCCACCCCCAAGGGTCTCGTCACTCCGGTTGTGAGGAACGCAGAGGGTTTGGGCTTAGTGGAATTTGAAAAGGAGATCGCGGCATTGGGCAAGAAGGTGCGTTTAAACCTACATAGGCAGGCCCGATACTAATAATATCTTTGCGTAGGCCCGAGACGGCAAGCTCGGACTTGAGGATATGGCCGGAGGCACATTCACCATGTACGTCGCCACAACGCGTTCTCCGCGTCAGAACTAACGATCCAACCTTACCAGCTCAAATGGAGGCGTATTTGGCTCGCTCTACGGCACGCCCATAATCAATCTTCCCCAAGCCGCCGTACTTGGTATGCATACCATCAAGGATCGAGCTGTCGTCGTAGACGGTCAGATCATCATCCGCCCTATCATGGTTGTCGCTCTGACATACGACCATCGTCTGCTGGATGGTCGTGAGGCTGTTACCTTCCTTGGTGAGTCCTATTGCCACTTTTACATTTCCAAAGGAGATATGCTAATATATCGCTGTTCGCACCCCCACAGTGAAACTTAAGGAATACCTTGAAGACCCGGCTAAGATGCTCCTCGCTGTTTAAACTTTATGCTACATATCTCGCCTTAATCTACAGCCTATTATATGGCGAATAGAGGAACTTTCATCTCTTCATCTGATCACTTGTGATAACTCCTTTGCATGTGCAACGAACCTTTGACCAAACAACTCAGGTGCCAATAAGCACGAAATTGTGGTGAGTGGCGTTGAGGCCTATATGGAACAGAAGTCGCACGAGAAGGGACCTTCCTGGGATGCCTTTCATAATTTGCAGTGAGGTTCAAGATAAACCAATACGGTATTATTGGGCGACTTGAGTGATGATACTTGGACTATATATGCATACTCTGCTGCACCACGTCGATGGCGTCCTTGGTTGTTCCAAACTCCATGAACTCGTCAGCTGAGTAAGGCGCAGGCAGTCGATGAATTGAGTGCCGAGTCATTTTTGGTGTAGTGTCGAAGGGACGAAAGATGTAGATTGCAAATTGGTAGCACGCGTGCTAGAAGTTTGCCTTGTCTTTGGTACGTTCCATGGCTATTCACACAGGTAGTTAATGGATGCAAAGTCGCTAATCATAAGGGTAAACCAGACGCACGATTATAATGCAGCAGCTTCTCGATCAGATCGACATGAGTGAGGACCATCCGCCGACAGCAATAACGTTTCAATTGTAGTTCATCGAGGGCATCTCTAGTAGTAGAGATAGACAAGTCGTTTGTCAGATAACTGAGGGATTCATGGCACAGTGAATACCCACCCTTCGCTCATGTCTCTTGCCAGAAGTTCCAAGTAGGCATTCCACTTGTCGCCGATGACTTTACCACAGGAGAAACACCGGACTGGGATGATCTGGGAGAAATTTTGTGAGTTTCATCCAGAGAGGAATATAAGCAAGCTCTACAGAATATACGCACCATTCTTCTGCAGTGGTGGTTGGAGGAAAAGAATATCTCGGCTTACGTCAGCTAGACTTACTCCTGGTGAGTGGTCGTGCCAATTAGTTGGCCAGGTGCAACGTTCGATGACCGTTGAAGTGATCATGAGAACTAAGCTGGTATTGAATTGTACTTACTACACAGTGGGTAGTTAAATAAGGGTAGCGGAGGAAATATTACAGCGTTAAGTTAGAAATCATTTAGCAGATCAGACGTCTATATACAGCAGTACTTATAACTTACACGAGCCTCCAATACTAAAATTTAATGGGCTATGCAGCATATACAACACCACCCGCAAGTGGTCCACTGGGATAGCGTGGCAGAACTTCTGACGACGCCATGGAAAGAGGTCGTGAAGTTCGATGATTGAGGTCTTGATGCAACCGTTGTTCTTCCAATTCACGGATCTTCTTCCTCAACAACGACAAATGTTCGTCGATAGTCAAGGATTCCGTGTAAGCCGAGGATGCAGCGCTCGACATGAACTCGTGCGATGGCGCTCCCAGCTGGTGAGTTTCCATCCGTGGGTCCGATATAAGACTGGACCCGGTCGTTCTTTCCGTATTGGATCCTGATCGCTGTAGAGACCGCGGAGGGTGGTTCGGGAAAAGAGTGTTATGTGTCTGGCCTGTAGCGTGCGTCTGAAGGCTGCTTCTGGATATTGGGGTTGAGGATCGATGTAACGGAACGGACCGAATTGAAGCAGGGGGTGTCGATTGTACGAAAGGGAACGGGCGCCCATGAAGACGTGCTCGATATCGCCGTTGTTCGCATCTGCAAAATGCAATGATTGCGATAATAGAAGCCAGAACAAACCCCATGATAGCACCTGTGACGGAGCCTATCAAGACGCTCCTGTTGAGGCCTTTTGGAGGAGGTAGACCGCGCTCTGAAGTTGGTGTAGTAGCAGATGCGGAAGAACTCAGCGTACTGGGACTGTGAGTCGAAGTGGATAGAGGGGGGTTATTGGCGCTGTGGAGGAATGAGAGTTGTACATAACCAAGGGTAGAATGCGCCTACTCATCATCGAATGGAGGCTCGTACGGGCCAATAAAGAAATCCTGATCTGAGTCTTGTAAGAATTGCTGGGTGCTGAATGCAATGTTAGGGTAGGTCAAGGCCAGGTTTGATTGTGCACACACAATGAATTCAAAAGACGAATCACATATCTATCACTGACAAAGAGTCAGCCAGGTGAACAGAAAGTGAGGGGTTCGATTTAAGCACACACCTCACAGGAACGAAAGGAGAGACTGAGAGGAAGTTCCTTTCATTCTCTTGGTCGATCGAACGACCCTTTGAAAGGATCGACGAGTTTTGGCGGACAGTGTTGAAAAGAAGAACGTCCACAACCGTGACATCGGCCAGAGAAGTCTTTCGAATCCGACAGAGAAAGGGCCGACCGCTTTCAAGGACATCCGTCAAGTATGGGATGACCGTGATATTGTAACCTGCTAGTGAGAGGTAGGGGAAAAGAAGGCAGACTAGAATGAGGGACCTGGGACTAAGCATGCAAACGTAAGTCAAAGGTCAGAGAAGCTGCAGAGAACACCCACCGTTGCAAGAGCATACTGATCCTTGTAGACAGATCAAAGTAATGTACTCATAGTTGCCGCATGCACGAAGGGCAGCAGCGGCGAAGTTAAGTAGCAAAGTGGAAGAGTGACTTCTGTCACCGTGTGTCCATCTGTTTGAGCTGAGACGGCAGCGCTCGGCTATTCTATCACACATGTCGGGATTCTGCGGCCATCACTATGAGCGTCTATTTACAATTCACCATCTTTAGATGATTGACAACAGACTTCTCTTCTATAACCCTCGCTCGTTGTATTTGTGTTAATAATTATGAAAAAGGATCCCTGTGAGCGTACCCATGTTGGAAAACCGCAAGATCAAGGCTCTGGGCATAGTGATAGCCAATTTTGTGTCAGCACATCATTGACAAGCAGTTGAGTCGGAAATTTGTCCACTTGTGCTAATTACAGAAACTTTAAAGCGAACTCAAATTTCAGCCTCCTTCAAGTCGACCTCCTTCATTTTCACCCATAATCCACCCTAGGGTCGCCAACAGAGGTTCAGTCCAAGGGTCACCGGCTGATCAAAATATTGGTACCCACCTTCACATACATCGTGATGTGTGTATTCGCATAGACCTTCTCCGTTCCCTTGAGACCTTCACATCCTGCCCATCCTGATGGAGGCTTCACATTGCTAGCGTTATCAAGGGTAAAGCTTGTGAACTGTTGGAGGAGGCGGACGAGGTAGTAGGTTGCCTCGTGGTATGCGAACTGTTGTGCATGGAACATTGTCTATATCATTTAAACAGAGCGTGAAGTTGGAAACAGACCTGTTGACCGAGACAAATCCTCGGCCCAGCATTGAAAGGACAGAAGATGTACGGGTTTGGGGTGAGGTATTTGTGCAACCGCTCGTCGAGGAAGCGATTAGGATCAAACACCAAGGCTGCAGATATTTTTGAGTTAGTGTTGAGGCGAGGAAGCGAAGATGCGCACCATCAGGTCCCCAAAGATCAGTCCTTCTTTGCATGTTGATTACAATGTACGCACAGCTAGGAAGTAGGATTTATTTGATATTGGGAGAAAGGATATGGGCAGGCGTACAACGTGTTAGCAGGGATATATATCGGCTTTTGGTTAGGATTTTTGGAGGGCCAGACTGTCGCCTTGGTTGAGGTCCTGGTGTCGGCATTAGTATTCAGTGGAGCTGATAGCTACTCAATCCACTAACCTGGCGTCCGATGGACTGAAGAGATTCTTCAATTATGAGCGAGTAGTATGTAGAAGAAAATACGTACACTGGAGGGTAAAGTCGGAGGACCTCTACGAGTAGAAAAAGTCAGAACAACATTGAAACGGACGAGATCTGCCACTGACCATTTAGAAACGCTTTCGTATACTTCATGTGTCGCATATGTTCGTATGTAGGTTTGCTGGTAAGTCCAACGATATCCATAATCTCTTGACGAAGTCGCTTCTCAACATCAGGGTGTTCGGTGAGCATATATATGGAGAAGGTGAGGAGGGCTGTGGTAGTATCGCGTCCTGCCACGAAAAGATTGACGAGCTGAAGTTTTGTCAGAGAAGATGGGGACAACACAAGTATCTGTATTCACCTCGTCCTTGAGGATAGTTTGGTCTTTGATAGCATTGGAATTTAGAGTCGACTGTGAGCCAGTGTGTAGGAAACAAGACTGACCTTGTGTAGAATTTACCAAGTGAGTCAGAAGGTTTTCCGCCTCATTATCCTTGAGGTCAACATTCTTTGCCAGCCTTATTTCCCGCTTTGCCAATGCTTCGGTGATTATAGGTTCAGTGAAATCATCGACAATCTGACGAAGGGGCTTCACGAGATCTCCTTTGAACTCGAAGAGCGGCCAAAAATCCCCCCTATTTGACCGCAAGTAAGATATGACTTGAGCCTCCGTAAAAGCGTTCAGGAAGCGATGAGAGGGGTGTTCGAAAAGCGAGGCCGGGTTGTTGTGTTCTGCGCCTGGTGGATAAGGAATGCCCGCGGAAAGGGAACCGACGTTCCGTCCGAAAAGAAATTCACAGGCAGAATCAAGAGTGAAACGGCCAACTAGGTCCTAAAAGCATATCTGTGTCAGGATCCAACATGCACTTACACCTAGATTGTTGGTAATCTACCTGGACATCGATTGAGTATCCCTCCGCAAGCCGCTTCTTCGAATGCGCAAAAGCTAAATCACAGTTGCGGTCATAAATATCGAAGTCGGTGATGCGTTCTCGTGTAAAGAAAGGTCGCGTCATATTCCGATGAAATCTGTCAGGTGCACTCAGCTGGTACGCGTATATAAGTCGATAGGGATGGGCTTACTTCCACATTTCACCTAGATGGATGCCATTAGCCTCAAAAAATGAATGCACCAGGGTACGAAGGCCTGACCGTCAACGTTGAACACTCCGGAGCCAAGTAGGGAGTGAAATGGTACAGTAAATGCAGGACCTTTCTCGAATGAATCGAATTGGGTTGCAAGAATCGCCTTGATCAGAGTCAATGTCAGCGAAGAAGAGAAACGTTTGTATGTATACATACCTTGATGTGTTCAGGCTCAGAGGTCACTACCTGTAATAAGGTCATGAAGGGGTCAAAACACAAAGAATAGAATGAGGTGCATACGAGATTATCAGGTGGGAGGTTCAACACATACGAGTGTCCGAACTCCTTGCCCCATTCACCAAAAATATCCACTACAGCATAGTTGCTTAATGTCAGTGCCAGTGGTTTATTGCGAGAGCACCGACGTACGCGGATAACCTGATTCGATTGAAGCCTCGGACTCGGCGATGACTTTCCAGGGAGAGATGGGTACATCGGTTGGGAGAACCGCACCATGGGCAGCTGCAGCCCTCTGGTCCACCCATCGCTTATAGCGCATGCCAGCCAGAAATAGAACAGGTCGGGCGATGATTGTCAGAATAGCCACGATCCATGAGGGAATGTTGACGCCAAATTGGTTTTTGCTGACAGTCAAGGAAGCGTAAACCAATGCCGAAGGTATCAAGAATGTGGGCAGGAGGCCGACAACAAATTTCAGGCCTGGTGAAAGCGCCATTGGCAAAGATGGTAAGTGCCAGAAGGGTTTCAGGCGTTCTTATATGGAATCAGCCTGTTGTCTGTGCGCAGCATAACGACCCTTACATGACTAAAGCCTAAGGTACTTAGTCTCCCTAAGGCACTGACTCCAACCTTCGTGTGAACACTGCTTCGGATATTCCGCGACTAATGGGCCAAAACGCTCAGCGCACAGGTGCGTTGATGACCCGTTCGGGCTGTTCGGGCTGCAGGGGCTCATGGTTGCAGGAGGGTATTTGAGAGCCTGAGTATGTTACAGAAACACAACACGCTTACAGTACAGGAACGCCGGTCGCAAGTTGTTGAGTCGACGCACCTCATCATGTATCATGTATGGACCTACAACGAATAAGTGCGGTCTTCCGAACTTTAAAATATGCAGCAGCTGGGAAATTTCGAGAGCTGCCGTGTAACTGTGAGTCTGCGATAAGTTATAACAGCAGTGGCGAATGAAACTTCTGCCACGCTCAGTCTTCTCCTTCGTTACCCTGATTTTGCGAAATGGATAAAGCTTTAAAGATAACGAGCATTTCCAGAGCAAGTTCAGACTAGGTTTGGAAGGCAATTCATACAAAGCCATTCCAGATGTCGATCCAGAAGCGGCTCAAATGCTGAAAGTAGCAATAGAGTCGAATTATTGCCATGTCACTTGCACTTGATATGTATGCCAACTCAAATCTCAGCCGCCTTCAAGTCGACTTCCTTCATCTTCACCCATAATCCACCCTAGGGTCGCCAGCAGAGGTTCAGTCCAAGGCTCACCGGCTGATCAAAATATTGGTACTCACCGTCACATACATCGTGAGATGTGCGCTTGCATAAACCTTCTCCGTTCCCTTGAGACCTTCACAGCCTGCCCATCCTGGCGGAGGCTTCACATTGCTGGCGCTATCAAGGGTAAAGCTTGTGAACTGTTGGAGGAGGCGGACGAGGTAGTAGGTTGCCTCGTGGTATGCGAACTGTTGTGCATGGGGCATTGTCTATGTCATTTAAATAGAGCGTGAAGGTGGAAACAGACCTGTTGGCCGAGACAAATCCTCGGCCCAGCATTGAAAGGACAGAAAATGTACGGGTTTGGGGTGAGGTATTTGTGCAACCGCTCGTCGAGGAAGCGATCAGGATCAAACACCAGGGCTACAGATAAAGACCAAGTTTGAGTTAGTGTTGACACGAGGGGGCGAAGATGCGCACCGTCAGGTCCCCAAAGGTCAGTCCTTCGTTGCATATTGATTACAGTGTACGCGCAACTACGAAATATAATTTATCGAGCGACCCAAGAAGGAATACGGGCAGACGTACAATGTATTAGCAGGGATATATATCGGCTTTTGGTTAGAATTTTTGGAGGGCCAGACTGTTGCCTTAGTGGAGGCCCTGACGTAGCGATTGGTGTTCAGTAGAGCTAGCAGCTGATTAATCCACTGACCTGCCGTCCGATGGACTAAAGAGATTCGTCAATTATGGGTGGGCAACATTTACAATAAAAGGAAGAAATGCCCACACTGGAGGGTAAAGCCGGAGAACCTCTGCGAGAAGAATGAATTAGGATACGTTCGAACGGACGAGATCTATCACAGACCATTTAAGAACGCTCTCGTGTACTTCATGTGTCGCATGTGTTCGTAGGTAGGTTTGCTAATAGGTCCAACGATATCCATAATCTCCTGACGGAGTCGTTGCTCAACATTGGGGTGTTCGGTGAGCATATACATGGAGAAGGTGAGGAGGGCTGTAGTAGTGTCGCGTCCTGCCACGAAAAGGTTGACGAGCTGCGGTTCTGTTAGAGAAGATGAGGACAACACAAGTTTCTCTATTCACCTCATCCTTGAGGATAGTTTGGTCTGTGATAGCATTGGCGTTTAGAGTCGACTGTGAGTGTCCGGGGTAATAGACTGACCTTGTGTAGAATTTACCAAGTGACTCAGAAGGTTGTCTACTTCGTTATCCTCAACATTGATATTCTTTGCCAGGCTTCTTTCCCGCTTTTCCAGCGCTTCGGCAATTATAGGTTCAGTGAATCCATCGACAATCTGACGAAGGGGCTTGACAAGATCTTCTTTGAACTCAAAGAGTGGCCAAATATCTCCCCTAGTCAACCGCACGTTAGATATGATTTGGGCTTTAGTAAAGGCGTCCAGGAAGATCTGTGACGGGTGCTCAAGGAGCGAGGCCGGGTTGTTGTGCTCTGCACCTGGTGGATAAGGAATACCCACGCGAAGGGAACCGACGTTCCGTCCGAAAAGGAATTCAGAAGTAGAGTCAAGAGTGAAACGGCCAACTAGGTCCTAAAAGCATAGCTGTGTCAAGATCCAATGTGTACACCTGGCTTGTTGATAATGTACCTGGAAATCGATTGAGTATCCCTCCGCAAGCCGCTTCTTCGAATGCGCAAAGGCTAAATCACAGTTGCGGTCATAAATATCAAAGTCGGTGATGCGTTCTCGTGTAAAGAAAGGTCGCGTCATATTCCGATGAAACCTATAAAACGCATCAGACGGTACCCAGCTGGTAAGTCGATAGGGATGGTCTCACTTCCACATTTCACCTAGATGGATAATGTTGGCTTCAGAAAAATGCATGTATTGGAGTATGAGAGACTGACCGTCAACGTTGAACACTCCAGAGCCAAGTAGGGAGTGAAATGGTTCAGTAAATGCAGAACCTTTCTCGAATATATCAAATTGTGTTGCAAGAATAGCCTAGATCAGAGTCAATAGCAGTGAAGTGTAGAAACATTTGTATACACACCTTAATGTGTTCAGGCTCAGTAGTCAATACCTGTAATAATGCCATGAAAAAGTGCAAGTACGGAGAGTGAAATGAGATGCATACAACATTGTAGGGTGGAAAGTTCAACACATATGGGTTTCCGAACTTCTTTGCCCATTCGTCATAAATTTCCACTACATCATAGTTGTTAAATTCAGTGCAGGTGGTTTATTACAAGGACACCAACGTACGTGGATAACCTGATTCGATGGATGCCTCTGACTCGACGAGGACTTTCCAGGGAGATAGTAACATATCACTGGGGAGAACCGCACCATGGGCAGCTGCAGCCCTCTGGTCCGCCCATCGCTTATAACGCATCTCAGCCAAGAATAGAACAGGTCGAGCGACGATAGTCAGAATAGCCACGATCCATGAGGGAATGCTAAAGCCAAATTGGTTCTTGCTGGCCGTTAACGAAGAATAAACCAATGCCGAAGGTATCAAGAATGTAGGCAGGAGGCCCACGACAAATTTCAGGCCTGGTGACAGCGCCATTTACGAGAACACTGAGAAGTGCCAAAAGGTTTTCAAGCATTCCATGGGTTCTTTATATGCAATCAGCCTGACCGTGCGCAGTATAACGACCCTTACATACATAACTGTCAACTGAGCGGGTTGTTCGGGCTGCAGGGGCTTATGGAGGCAATCACATTATCGAATCCAGAAGTAGAGCATGGAATACCCAGATTTCCAGCAGGACACCCTCAGAGTATAGGAGAGTATACGAGGCGATGTACTTCATCATGTATGGACCCACAACAAATAGGGATGATCTTCCGATCTTTTGAATATGCATCTGGGAAAACTGCTGTGAGCCTGCAATGACACTGTCGACTGAAATTCAGGATACGTTTTGCCCATGCTCAGTTTTTCTCCATCGCTACCCTGATTGCGATACATAGAAAGCGTCAAGATCGTGAGCGTGTCCTGACCGAGTCCAAACTACTTGGCTTTGGAGGGCAATTCGTACAAAGCCATTCTAGACGTTGATCCGGAAGCGGAGCGGCGCGGCGCATTTCCTACCATACTTGGTGACCAACCAGAAAACGTTGAAACCTGCTGCCAGTGCCAATTGGCTGGGTTGGAAGGAACGTGCGTAGAGGAGGCATCTGAGTCCTCTTTGCTCCAACCGATTTATGGATAAAGAGAGGTCGACTTGAAGCATCTGAAAGCTCAGCTGGCAAGGAGTCTTTCGTGGGACAGTTTTCAGAACAGCTGATCCAGCGCTTGTTGATGCCGAAGCGAGCCCCTAAGCGTTAGCCACCGCTTAAATACATAGAAAGTCCTTTGCGCGCTTAAATTGACAGAGGACATGAAATAATCCAGACTCTTTGACTGCAAGTCTGAGAGCGCTCGGGGACATCGAAACATCGACAGGTTAACAAAAGGAGAAAATCAAACCCCGACATGTCAGACTCATTTAGCAGACACG
>Ga0247735_1000717_pt1 | contig 12926 bp, 17 predicted proteins | sample UWRJL178409R2_FD_180934 | JGI IMG/M metagenome (GOLD analysis project Ga0247735, IMG submission 180934) | Plant litter microbial communities from Arlington Agricultural Research Station in Wisconsin, United States - UWRJ-L178-409R-2 | ecosystem: Environmental > Terrestrial > Plant litter >...
TACTTACACTGGATGAAGTAAGTCCTTTAACCCAGTCTCTCCTGACATTACATATTTACCCAATTCTACCTAGACCAAACATTTCTCTCTCCGCAACTTCCTCTCCCAATCTCATAAACCTTAACACCCATACAAAATACATACCGCCACACCCACAGCGTGGATCGCCTTACCACCGCTACGTGTGTCTGCTTCTCCTGCAGCCGCCAGTAGGTGGGGATCCTTGGATGTATTCGCGTGGACATGCGCATATGTTGGCGAATGCCGATGCCAACGATACTGCTGACCCTACCAAGAAATGTACATCCACACACCTCGACATCCCGGTCGTACGGGACGAAGAGCGGTTAGGCTTTGATGTAAGGGAGTTTGTGAATGGTTGGTGGGGATTGAGCGGCGACACCGAGAGTGTTCCTGCTGTGATTGGTGGAGGAGCACATATGTGGAGGGAGGTTTGGGATGAGGACGTCAGCAAGATCTACAAAGATGTTCTTGGTATGTTTTCCTTCTTCCATACCGCCTCTTTTTTTTCGTCCCCGTGTGTGAAGGAACGTCTGCTGACACTTCATTTTCCCTATCAGGCAAAGAAGAACCTCAATTCTCTCGTCCCCCCAAAGTCAACATCTACAACGAGTTGAAGGGCCAGAAGAAGTATATTCTTTAGACGGTTCATGTCACATCCGTTCGAAATCCATGCGCAGCTGCAGGGTGACAAGTAATATTATCTACTCGACGCTTAATCATAATCTCCTTTGCGACTATCGATTAATTACCCGGGCCACCCCATAGTGCGGTGCAAGAAGTCCACCAGAAAACGAGAATTCGGAAAATCAACAATGTGCTCTGGTGAAGAAGGGTCATGCAAGACGCGTAATCGCGAGTAAACATAGACTGGTCCCCTATGTATGTGTACCGATAATACGCGGTTATTTCAGGCGTAGTGTCACTGACATTGACAGCTATGCAGTCTATGCTCGATGCCTTCGGCTTCGACGCTATTTTGGTACCTCGAGCATATGCCGGTCTCATCGATAACCGCCTCGAGTTTGTCGGTATCAGTTGCTATGTTTTCTATCGCTGTGTTACGGAGGCCATCGATGAGGAAAGCATGTCGATCCCGGAACTTTGACGTGCTTCGTTAATGTATCCAATTTCCTGGCTATCTGATTCTCTGCTCGTGCCTTCACGCGCATGGTGCTCGTCGTTGCTCTGGCACGGATCAACAGTGCATTTGCTCTGTATATTTTCGACAATATGTTGGCATTTTGTTCATTGCTTCTTCCGAGTCCGAGGGCTATCTCTGAAACGCTGCTCCATTCGCGGTTGCTGCACTATGCACCCCGAATACATTTCATCTGATGCTCTCGATATTTCTGAACTGCATTTTCTGCAATGTGCAATGCGTCGCGCTGGTGCATTCTGGGACGTCGTCTGAAGATATCGTGTCGGCGGAACTTGGCCGCGATCGAGTGCCCCCCCTTCATACTGCGGTCTGCCCGAGGCTGCTCTGATATTTTCAACTGCATTTCTGTGCAGTGTGCAGTGCGTTGCACGTCGGGGAGGACGTCGCCGGGCTCCAAGTAGCTATTGTCATCTGCTTTACGGGGATGGTGCCCACTGGTGCTGTTTTATTTACAGTGAACATGTATTCCTCGATTCCATAAGCATTACATTACTTCCGCCTCATTTTTTAGCTTTTACGCTCCCGACTGGGTACTTCCTGCTCTACGGGGTTATAACCTTCTCAGTAGGCCCGCACCTGGCCGCACCCATCGAGAACCAGCGCCATCATTCAACAAAATCAAACAGACTTTTTCAACGAACCCCTCATCCAACTCCGAGGGCGAATGCCCGCGAATACTCAAGCATCTAGACACCCTGATCGTCGGCATCGGTCGTGTCGGTGGGTTAATTGAAGGTTTCGTTATACCCAAATTTTGAGCGTATTACAGCCGTACATGTGCCGTCTCTGTTCTCGTGTGGATCTTTGCCTGAGGGTCGATGCCGCACTGAACTTTACCCCTTGGAATTCTCAAGGCTTTGAAATTGCGATGCAATGTAAGCCAATGCCTGGATGCGTCATAGTCATGGAATGAGAACTACTGATGGAATAAGCTTTCCTTTGCAGGGTGATCTACCAAGATAAACAAGCAGTTGAATTCAAATAAGTCAGGATCCACCTGGATCCACTGGCAAGTGTAATAAATAGTTTGATTTCTATTACTAGCGGAGCTGCCAGCTGTTTAAATGCACTAATTAATCCCAGGTAAAAATATGACAGTGAATGGGAGTAAACTTATGGAGTGCTTATTTATGGAAAGTTGGTCAACATTTTGAACCAACTTACCCTCCAGTGTCCCGACGGATGGCTATTTCGGGATTGATCGCATGGTCGCACCAAAAGCGCCGTTGTCTTGTCTCTCGCGTGGCCATCGATCGGTACCGACGGATCAGATACCGATCAGCAACTTCAGCGATCTGTACAGACCATATGCTTGTTTTGGATCCACACACATACCCATTGCCAGAGATTGCAAGCGGTTGCAATGCTCGCGAAACTAGTCGCCACAGCACATGTGTCTCATGAAAATATTTGTTGTCCAACCGAGAAGATTCAACGAGCGAAGCGATCAGTGATGCTACTGTGATGTACATGAGGGCAGGTGGGAAGGACCTCACCCTCAAAGGGTAATCTGGGGAAAGTAGGTTGAAGTGTGCGCGAAAACCTCGGTTTCAGGGTTAGGGGTTACATGCGCCTTCGATGCGGATTATCCCAGGTGCCTTTAAGGGGTCTGAGAACGCATACACGAAGTTGCAGGGGAAGATAGGGGATGATTCACTACACGGTGACACCCGTGTCAGAGTTACACGGCGCCTGAAAATCACAGACGCGCCTCGTTGTAAACCGTATTCATAGGTAGCACCAGAGTGCACAGATACAAAAGGATTAACGCGGAATGCCAACGGACATAGACACCCACTATCGGGATCAAGCAACCTTGCATTTACAATAGGCAACCCTTGGTTGGCTGCAGTTGTAAGCATCTTGGGTGCGTTCGGAATACTAGCTGATCTGCGAAGGTTGTATTGGTTCCGGACTCCGGGCCAAACTCCTTCGATTCTATTGGTCGGCCGACATTGTAGCTCGCAAGGGAGCGCGCAGCAAGAAAGTCTCGTCGCGGCGTAGACTTACATTGTCAACGCCGCCCAAATATGATACTGCACTGCAACCTTGTGAGCTGCGCCGTGGCGACAGAGACAGCCATATGCAGATGTCAATTCTATAATCTGAGCAACGAACCTGCTTGATATAAGACTCATTTTCATGGATAGCTACCACCAATTCCGGTATCGTCTGTGAACACGCCACAAAGCTGAGCAATACGCCGTATGTTTTGATACCAGAGGGGGTCCGGGCGATGTACGGGGAAAGTAGGGTGTCACGCTGAGAATATACGTATTTCTTTAGGCTAGCCACCAGCCCGGGATGCATCCGTGAAATCGGGCGTTGTTGGTCGACGTGAAAGAGAAAGAAAGAAATTCCTGTTGTGGGGTATTACGACCGCGGTATTGTTGATGTTAGAAGCTTGGTAGAAGCTTGTCTCGTGCAGAATAGGTACCGCAGTTTCTCAAGGCACTCTCTGAGCTTCTCTAGGCGGGCATAGGAACCAGTAGTCGGTGTCCTTTCTATCCAGCTTCTTCGGAAATGCCCATTAAACATCACTGAGCGAGAGTTGAATACCGAGGCATAAGCCGTTATGACACTGGATTTTCAATGGATTTTCCGTGACGCAGAATTTGAATGTCAACTTAAATCTTTAACGCCGTGTATGATCTTATAAAGCTAATACTTTAAGAACACTTCGTAGGCCTGTGTATCTAATTTGAATGGCTCCAGAAAGTATGCTCCCATTGAAAGTCCATAAAATGGGTAAAACTGACTATTCCTTACTAGATTCTTCAATTACGATTTATGGACTAGGGTTCAAGGACATGAACCCGAGGTTTTCTTGACCGTGCTATTGTCTCATCCGACATATCTACCTCAAGCCCGGTATTCTAGTCTTAAAATGGCATAACTAACCCCAATCATAGGTACTCTTTGCCCGGAAAAACAATGGGTAAATCGTCGGATGAAGACTGAGTTGCTTGAGCGCCGTTCATGATGCCACACATAGCGGCCCCCATGTTGTGTCTGGATTGAGTCGGTGGCGCGTCGAAGTCTGCAGAATATTTCAGCTACAGTCAATGTCGAAGAGTGAAAAGCCGCGGGATGCTTTCTGTCAACCACAAGCTCTCGAGAAATAACATACTTACTACCGTTTCGTGTGTTTGAACGATCCATATCCACTCGCTATGGTAGTATTCCTTTTTAAACCATTCAATCATATTTCTGAATCTAGACATTTGCCAAAATTAGGAGGGCTCGCATAATACTGTTTGCTTGGAAGGTCCAACTTGAATTTAGGCGCCCATGATTAACACTAGTAGCTGGTCCGCACGTGCCAGGATTTGCACCTGGACGGAGCGCAAGGTCAACGTTTTGGAAATTTCGGAAACCTAATACTAGCAATAGCTATATTACAGCGTAGACCATGGTAAGTATCTCGAGAATAGTGGAGACAGCTTCCTGAAGGATCCTCGTCCCAAACCTCCAGTGCCAATCATAACAAACACTTTCATTAGTTCATTATAACAGGTAGGCAAAGCGGCCCAAACTGATCCAGTCTTTTTAAATGATTAAGTATGGACAGGAGGCGTATATTTCAGGTTTTCCCCGCAGGAGCACCCAGCGGGATGGCTTAGCGCACAGAAAACGAGCTCGCTATGAACAAACAATGTAGAACGAGAATTGGCTATGTCTAAGTCGTATGAACTGATATTGGTTTTGAACCCGCTTGAGTGGTGGTTTGAATCATAGACGCAGAAGTCCGATCAATCCGAGAAGGTGATTCCCTAATTTGTCGAGACTGACTTCACCTCCTACCACCACAACCGGTTCCACCACAGCCAATGTCCTTGATAACTAATGACGATTTCAACCACCAAATTGCAATCAAGCTCTCGAGGGTGATGAACACCATGAACCCTAATGACCTACTCGCTCAAACGGTCATTGAGTTTGCCAAAACCAATACAACGGCTGGATTCATCAAAGGTATTTTCTGCGCAGTGCTCATATCTTGGCTACTCAGCATATAATAAATTTATAGCGGCAAGCACATTTGGCAAGTTTCAGGACTCTTTTTTGTCAGAATTACATGCAGAAATCTTGTCGCATGCAAAACAGGAGGCTACTGGAGTTGCTTCTCAACCAGTGCCAGGTATCACCGTTCATGACAGCGATGTTCTTGTTCCGGAACCAGTTCGACCAGGCGGCCTTCTTCAGCGATCAGATACGGTACGCTCTATTGACGAATGGACGACGGCTGGCTCATAAAAGATTCCTCGATTTATAGCACCATACTTTTCGGGCACCAGCAAAACCGTTAGAACCTCCTACCCCAAGAACATCGGTCTTGGGACTAGACAGGCTTGCCAAAGAGAAACGCGCAGCTGCATCTGCAGAACGAGCCAACGGCGAGGGTAGTAGGAAGAAGCCACGATTGGATGACGGGGATGAGCCGTTTTTCAAAGGTGCGCCTCATAGATGTGGATGTGGGACATATACTTACTCAAAGCAGTTCCAAGTCTTCCGGCTCCAAAATCTGCGAACATCCGACAAAGAGGAGAAGAAACGCCATCCCATCCTGGGGGTTTGTCTGAAGTTGGTCGTCAGCGATTAGAGGAACATCGTCGAAATCGGGAGAAGCAACGTGGTAAGTGGTATAGTTGATTCCAAAGACAAAGCTTTGCTCAAATGCACTTCAGAGGGTATAACTGCTGCAAAAGAACCACGATCAGATGCCCCAAAAGGCCTGGGAGATTTCCAACGACGGTTGAACCGTGACAGAGACAGAGGTTGGGGTGGTCGGCGCGACTACGAGGAACAGCGCGGCTCAGGAGCCACACCGCAAAGCTCTCGTGGATCTTCTCGGGATGCGCCCAGTGTTCGCGTCCCTAATGTTGGATGGGATTCTACACCGCGGGACTCTCGAGGCGAGGAAGGGAGTGGATGGGGCAGGCAAAGGAATCGCGGGTGGGACGCCCCAACTCCTAGAGTGGCTAGAGGCGGAAGTCCCGATGAGGGGGCAATTGGTTTGGATGCACGAGAATGGGAGGAGGAGCAAGTCAAACTGGATCGTGATTGGTATACAGGCGCTGAGGAGGGTGGTGTGGCTGGAGATGAGGAACATAATCCTCTGGCTCAATACGAAGACCTCAGCATACTGAAAGAGGCAGAGATTGCAACTAAACAAGTCGTAAGCGCAGTCTGTTTCCTACGCTGAAAGGCTGCTTACACTATATATAGAAAAAGATATCAGCCAAGCAAGCGCAATACGTGAGTACCTTGTAATTGCTGTTGATGTATTTTGATCGACTTATTCCCCCATAGAATGCTGACAATGACCTTTGGGAAGCCAACCGAATGGTTACCTCTGGTGTTGCAACACGCAAAGCATTAGACCTCGATTTTGAAGACGACTCAGAGTCAACGGTTCATGTCATGGTCCACGATTTGAAACCACCTTTTCTGGACGGCCGAACAGTTTTTACAAAACAATTGGAACCCATCAACCCAATTCGTGACCCTACCAGCGACATGGCCATCTTCTCCAAGAAAGGTAGCGCCTTGGTCAAGGAGAAGCGGGAGCAGGCAGAACGCGCCAAAGCGGCTGCTAAACTTGCCGCGCTCAGTGGAACCGCGTTGGGCAACATCATGGGTGTGAAGAACGAGGAAGCAGAGGCAGAAGGTGCGTCAAGTTCGGCCCTGAGAACCTTTTTCACAAAATTGGACATTCACATAGCTATTTTTTCTTCTCAGCTGAGGCCGAGAAACAAGAAAAAGAGGCAAAAGCCAAAGGGGACACCGACTACAAAGGCGACTCTAAATTCGCTGAGCACCTTAAATCGACCACTGGAGTCAGTTCGTTCGCTAGAAACCGAACCCTCAAACAACAAAGAGAGTATCTTCCGGCATTTGCTTGCCGAGAGGAACTTATGAAGGTTATTCGAGAGAACCAAGGTTGGTACCAATGTTTTTGGGCGAAGAGTTTTATCTCAATTTTAACAATTCTCAGTCGTCATCGTTGTGGGGGAAACTGGTTCAGGAAAGACAACCCAGCTGGCACAATTCCTATACGAGGATGGCTATTGTCAACATGGTCTCGTCGGTTGTACACAACCTCGACGTGTCGCGGCCATGTCAGTCGCCAAGCGTGTTAGTGAGGAAATGGAGGTCAGTATGCTATTTTTGAATGCGTGCTTCACTCACTTTGTTTTAGTGCAAATTAGGCTCAACTGTTGGATATGCCATCCGTTTTGAGGACTGTACCTCTGCCGAAACGAAGATCAAATGTGAGTCCTATCCTTTGCTGACGGGTACATGCTCAATGGTTTTGCAGATATGACGGACGGTGTGCTTCTCCGAGAATCACTCAACGAAGGAGACCTCGATAGGTATAGCGTCATCATTCTCGACGAAGCCCACGAACGCTCCTTGAGTACAGATGTCCTTATGGGACTGCTACGCAAAAGTGGGTAAAGCTCTCATTATATGTATGCAGATACTGAGATGTTATTTTAAGTTCTTACAAGGAGACGAGACCTGAAACTTATCGTGACATCTGCAACCATGAATGCCGACAAGGTAGCTCACAGTGAAAATTGTTTTGAGATAAAACTGATCTTGTCTCAAGTTCTCAAATTTCTATGGTATGGCCCCCTGCTACACGATTCCTGGTCGAACCTTCCCTGTCGAGATTTTCCATGCGAAGTCTCCTTGCGAAGACTACGTTGACAGCGCTGTCAAACAAGTACTTCAAATCCACCTGTCGCTGCCTCCTGGCGATATCCTTGTGTTTATGACTGGCCAAGAGGACATCGAAATTACGTGCCAGGTTGTTCAAGGTTTGCCGCCACTCTTTAGAGATCCAAGTAGACGCTGACTGCCAAGTGCAGAACGACTCGACCAGCTTGACGAGCCAGCACCTCTTTCTGTACTTCCAATCTATTCTCAGATGCCTGCAGATCTACAGGCCAAGATCTTCGATGCTACGAGCGACGGTCGGCGAAAGGTCATAGTCGCCACCAATATCGCCGAGACCTCATTGACGGGTGAGTTCATTGTGGTCTTTGTCCCTGGTCTTCTAATGAATATATTCGCTCTCTAGTCGATGGAATTTTATTTGTTGTCGACGCTGGGTACTCCAAACTCAAAGTGTACAACCCCAAAGTGGGTATGGATGCCCTTCAGATCACACCTATTAGTCAAGCCAATGCGAATCAACGCACTGGTCGTGCTGGTCGGACTGGAAGCGGGTAACTGGATTCCTCGTATCAAGTAACAAGACTCTAACTTCCTTCCCTATCCTTAGATTTTGCTACCGCCTTTACACGGAAATGGCATTTCGTAACGAGTTCTTCGAGAACACCATCCCGGAGATTCAGAGAACCAACCTGGCAAACACGGTGTTACTCCTCAAGTCATTAGGTGTCAAAAATCTGCTCGAGTTTGACTTCATGGACCCCCCGCCGCAGGTAAGGCACTCTATTTACATACTTATTATGTGTTGCTGAGACTGGATCCTTTAGGCGAATATTCTCAATTCGATGTACCAACTCTGGGTCCTCGGTGCCTTGGACAACATCGGCGATCTGACGTCCGTAGGGCGCAAGATGTCGGAATTCCCCATGGAACCCTCAATGGCGAAGATGCTCATCGCATCTGTTGAGTATAAGTGCTCTGCAGAGATGCTTACAATTGTGTCGATGTTGTCGGTGCCCAGTGTGTTTTACAGGCCAAAGGAGAGGATGGAAGAATCTGACGCGGCGAGAGAAAAGTTTAATGTGCCGGAGAGTGACCATTTGACGCTACTGAATGTGTTCAATCAATGGAAGAGCCATGGGTGAGTTTCGAGCTTTCCTGATCGTGTGTACTGAAACTGAATCACACCGCTGTCCCCGATTGCAGGTTTAGGGATGATTGGGCGATGCGGCACTTCTTACACCCCAAACTGCTGCGTAAGGCGCGAGAAGTCCGTGTCCAACTGGAGGATATCATGAAGTTCCAGAAGATGGACATCATCTCCACAGGAACAGATTTCGATGTCGTAAGGTGTGTGCCGACCATCTATCTTATCTTCCACAGTCCAATCTTATCTGACATTATTCGCATCACCAGGAAAGCGATTACAGCAGGCTACTTCCACCAAGCCGCCCGAGTGAAGGGCATCGGAGAATTTGTCAACATCCGATCTGGTCTGCCTACCCACCTTCACCCGACGAGCGCTCTCTATGGTCTAGGATGTAAGCTGCCATCCCCCACATTCGAAGTTTATATGATTGTTGATCAATCCACTGGTTGTTCCTTTTTCTTTGTGATGCTACACAGACACGCCGTCTCATATCGTCTACCACGAGCTTATCTTGACCTCGAAAGAGTATATGACCCAAGTGACTGCTATTGACCCATACTGGTTAGGTGAGTTGATGATGCGCTGAGTTTCTGATGAAGACATGTTGAAACGAATTGGTTTAGCTGAATTGGGATCTGTGTTCTACTCCGTCAAAGAAAAGAACTTTGACGAGCGGGGGAATCGACGCCAGGCAGATAGAGAGTTCTCCAAGAAGGCCGAGATTGAGACTGAGATGGCGCGTCAAAGGGAGGAGTGAGTCATCTAGATTCTCTCTGATTCATTCGGCTTACAAAACAAATTCCTTTTCTTACAGATCGGCCAGGAAGGAGGCAGAAGCTGCATTGGCGGCTCAAACTTCGAGCGGAAGTAAGGCGAAGGTTATCGCACCCGGCACCCCAAGACATACTGGTATTGGTGCTGGCCAAAGGGTCACGCAGACTCCGCGAAGGCGAGTAGGCATTTAGTTTAACCGCTCGCCCCGACCAGTACGGTCGACACACACGCGACCTTCGCATCATGATGAAGTCATGTCCTTTCATATGTCAAGGCGTCGTTTCTGTATAGGTCGATACACAAACTATATAGACTTCTATTGTCCCCTCCGATGCATGATGAACCTTCGCGGAGCTCGGGGTCAATGTCTGTCCGTGTCATGATACCGCCGACCCCCATGGAGCTTCATCAACCCTCTTTTTGGTCTCTTGTTGATTGCTCGTTGGTGTGTGTCTGTGTCTGTTGGCCTCTATTGGCATAAAGTCTATTCGACTTGTAGATCATTACTGGAATTGAGCGGGTAGGCACGGACATCGTTGTCAACGCGATACCATGTGTGATGCTCGTGAGCGCTAATTAACTTTGAAATCAGGGACGCGTAAACAAGCGCTCGCGAATCACCGAAGGAGTGAGATAGGGGAGCATATTATAGTGGTGGTAAATTTCGAGAGCAGCGTGCGGCCCTCGTTGGTTTAGTGATCCTGATCTATTTACTTACACATGACGAGGACGTCGTGCTTTCTCAAGATAGACTGTCAGAAGTATCCATAGTAGGCTTCAGCTCCAGCTGGTCATTTTCTTATCAGCCGAGATCACATGAAGTGGAATATAGTTTCAACTTGTAGCCTCTCAAGCTTATTAACCCTCGATGGTCGGACTCGGTGTTATTATATGCAGATTCTGATACTAGATACAATGCACGAAAGCAGATGTAAAGCAGAAACGTAAAGATCATGAAAGCAGATCACGGAGGGTTGAAGTACTTGAAGCTGTGATGTTCGTAAAAGATAGATAAATAGATTTACGCAGCAGATCGTCAAAGACATCCACAAGGAATGTCAACGGTGGGGTCGTGAACGTTTGCGGAGGTAATCCTCCACAGTTAGTCTAGTGAAGCAGCAATTTCCATCCATGCAGTCCATCCTTTGTAGTGTGCACACTTTCTATTGTCGTTAGTAGGTTGCAAGAGCTAATGCTCTCTATCTTCGGTCATAGGAATGCGCGAGCTTGTAACATCCATATACGTGCGTACTCGCCCTGTTGGCGGAGCAGCTGGTCGTGCGTGCCTTCCTCCACGACGATCGAGTCGTTCATGTACCTGCACCCCATAAGCAAGAGCATAGAACGAGACAGGAGGACTCACAAAATCAAATCCGCATGCCTAGTCAGATTCCCAAACCGATGGGACGAAAACACCATCGTCTTGCTCCCCCTCAGCTTCCTCAGCCGCTCAAACAAATCATGCTCCGCCGTCGGATCAAGACTCGCGCTCGGCTCGTCGAATAATAAGAGCCCAACGCTGTCCTCTTCTGAAACGACAGAGCGCATGAACGTCCGGGAGAGGGCGATGCGCTGCATCTGCCCCCCGCTGAGGCCTCTGTTGCCGGAGTCTCCATCACCGATGCCGCCTCCGAGCGCCTCGCGAACACGGCCATAATCCACCGGCCGTCCAAAGAGGTTCGTCGTGCCCTCTGGGAGAGCGGCATAATAGTCCTGTACCGGCCGTTCGAGGTAGGTATCATATTTGTCTGGCAGGCGCTCGATGAAGGCGTCTGCTCCCCCAAGCTGGGCTGCTTGTTGGATTTTAGAGAGATCCGAGGCGTGTGGGGGATCGCCGAGGGAGATGTTGTCGCGGACCTGTACGAGTTGAGAGTGATTAGTGCAAAATGGGAGACGGGAAACGTACGGAGAGGGGAAAGTGCGTATAATCTTGGAATAGAACGGATATCGCTCGTCGTAGATCAGCTAACCGGAGCGTCTTGATATCTGCACCATTAATCAAAATCTCGCCTTCCGTGGGGTCATACAACCTCGCAATAAGCTTGAGGATCGTGCTCTTGCCCGAGCCATTATTGCCCACAATAACCTGACACAAATCAGCATTTCGTCCACACACCACCAACAGCACTCACACAAAGCTGGCCCCTCTGAATCATAAAACTCGTATCCCTCAACGCCCACGCGTCGCTACCTGGATACTTGAAGCTCACGCCCCGAAACTCGACACTAACACCCAACTCGAGGCTCTGGTCGTCCTCGGGGAACGGCACACCCAGCTTGGGATCGTCCTGGTCCAACACCTTTTCTGATTTAACGCGCACTCGATTCGGGATCTTGGTCACCTCGTACAGCTGCCTCACGGCGCCAAGCTTATCCGTGATCGATCCCGTCTCGTCCACGAGCGAGAAAGCGGCATAGGTAAACGACTGCGTGGTCTGCGTGATGAGGTTTAGCGAGGCGAGGGACAGGGGGATCGACGAGGGCTGTTGGACTGCACGGAGGGTGAACACGATCTCTGGAAGCCCACGTAGGAGCTCCTGCAGCAGCACCCCACCCGAGAACCCGTCCCGGCTGCGTGTGGTCGATGCGACGACTTCGTAAAAGTCTCCTGCACGGTCCGAGATTTTTGATACGGCGCGTTGGTATTCTGCAAGGAGGAACGGGGCGATACCGGCTGCGACGATCTCTTTGCGGTGGATGGGGTTGGCCACGGCGCGTTTAAGCCCCTCCGACTTGATATAATCCGCGTCGCTCGTCGTAGCCGCCCACACGCCATCGCTGATAAACGGTTTGTGGACTTTGGACCACTGCACAAAGGCATGGGCAAAGCTCAGGACGGCGAGCAGTGGGCCGTCGGGTTGGTTCCGCAGGAGCCTGATGAGGACGGAGAGCTGGGAGGTGAGTTGGATGGCGGTGGTGACGACGCGGAGGGTGGCGGAGACGGCGTCGAATGCGGTGCTGGAGTGGGAGTAGCGGGGAAAGGAGTGCTCGAGCTGGCGTTGGACGGCGGGGTCGTCAAAGGTGGGCACGTCGAGGCGGGCCATGGCATGGAAGATGTGGACCGAGTAGTATAGCTTGATCCGCACATGGAGGGGTGTTGCAATGCGTTGTTTCGCATAGCGCAGCAGACGACCA
>Ga0247735_1000720_pt1 | contig 12916 bp, 20 predicted proteins | sample UWRJL178409R2_FD_180934 | JGI IMG/M metagenome (GOLD analysis project Ga0247735, IMG submission 180934) | Plant litter microbial communities from Arlington Agricultural Research Station in Wisconsin, United States - UWRJ-L178-409R-2 | ecosystem: Environmental > Terrestrial > Plant litter >...
TTATTCTTCCACAAGTTTACATGTTCTCCGAACTTTGATATTGCCTCGAGGAGTCAATTTCGTCAGGCGATAGGGGAAGTCAGATCAAACGTGGTTTCAATAGTACTGATTCCGAGCCATGCGCGTGAGACCTTGAGAAATCTAGATGCCATGTAGATCCTTTACATTTTGTCAGTTCCCTCCATTTTCCAGCGGTTGGTAGAACCAGGTGAGCGCTTGAGCCCTCAACCGTAATTTTGAGCATGATGCATGATGCACTGCCATCGCGGAATGGCGCCTTCAACCTACATCTTACCTCATTTAGCCTGCATCTTATCTTATCTAACAACGTGAATATTTCTCTACCTCTTACTTCCAAGTTTCAAAGGACGCCTCCTAGCTCTGGGGAGGCAAGATTGGGAGGCAAGAGTGGTAGTCATTCTTTCTAACTCACATTGAATAGGAACAGGTCCGAACAGGTCCAAACCACGGGCTCCCGTAAGTGACCGCTACGGCCAAAATGCACATTCCTGGCAGAATCAATAACTATAACTTGCTTCAGGCATGGCCAACTACTCTTCTCTAATTGACCAGTCGATTCACACAATACCCCAATTTACCCTTGAGTGTGGTGCCGAACTCAAGGACGTCCCAATCGCGTACAAGACATGGGGCAAACTGAACAAGACTAAGGATAATGTCATGATCATCTGCCATGCGTTTACGGGGAGCGCAGACGTTGAAGACTGGTGAGTAACCTGCCCGAAACTTATCGGATGCACTCAAATGCTCAGGTGGGGTCCCATGATGGGTCGGGGAAAGGCATTCGACTCTAATCGGTTCTTCATCTTCTGCGCGAACGTCTTAGGTTCTCCCTACGGTTCAGCATCGCCTGTAACGACAAATAAGGAGACTGGAAGGCCGTACGGGCCAGAGTTCCCTCCGACAACGATACGGGACGATGTTCTGTATGTTCTTCCCATTAGAGCGTACAATTTTCTTCCAGGACTGATCAAACGAACCCCTTGTAGGATCCACAAGCTGGTCTTAGACCACCTCGGCGTCACCTCCGTCGCAGTCGTAATTGGAGGATCTATGGGTGGAATGGCTGTGCTCGAGTGGCCTCTCTGTAGTCCCCCCGGCTACGTCCGTCGAGTCATCCCACTTGCCACCTCTGCCCGCCACTCTGCATGGTGCATCAGCTGGGGTGAAGCCCAACGGCAGAGCATCTACAGCGACCCAGAATATCAGGACGGATATTACACCTCACAGCCATCGTCCGGGCTTGCAGCAGCCAGGATGAGCGCGCTACTGACTTACCGCTCGAGAGATTCGTTCGAGAGTCGTTTCGGCCGAAAGCCACAGCTGAATCACCTAGTACCGGGACCTAATACTCCTCCGGCTTCACCAAAACCCAAGGGCACACCCCTCGCTGATGATGCAGTAGCAGCTCACAACGAAGGCATGCGGAACCCCAGATCACCACCGCCACCACAGTCCCCCAGTGGGACGCGTGTGGATTCTGCGAAACAACCCATCTTTTCTGCTCAATCTTATCTCCGTTATCAAGGACAGAAATTCACCAGTCGGTTCGATGCAAACTGCTACATCCACATCACCCGCAAACTCGACACGCACGACATTGCTCGCGGCCGCGTGCCGGACGACTTCCAGGACGATGCAGGTCTCGCAAAGGTGCTCTCGACACTCCCCCCTCAGGCGCTAGTCATCAGCATCGCAACAGATGGCTTGTTCACCCCTTTCGAACAGCGAGAAATCGCGGAGCACATTCCCCAGGCCGAACTGGTTGTTATACCCTCTCCTGATGGGCATGATGGGTTCTTGTTGGAGTTTGAGCAGATAAACAGACATATCTTGAATTATCTCAAAAAGGAGTTCCCAGAGTTTTACGAAACAACGGATGAGCTCGTAGAAGGGGACTTCTCAGTGGTGAAAACGAGTGTGTTCGGTGAGGCAGAGGTGGATATCACCCAATGGTAGTTTAGTGATAACATGGTTGTATTGCGCAAAAAGTAGAACATATACAATGCGAAGAAATACAATTTGTTTGAATAATTATACATTTGGCGTTGATACTCAAATAAGAGATATTATGGTAGTAATAAGTATAAGGCATAGAAGATCTGGGTTGGTTATCGTGATGCATACTGAGAGACATCAAGGGAGAGACTCCTGGCAAATGCAGGATTGCCATAAGACTTTTTATAGCTTACGTTGCGTAACGAGTTGGTGCGACTGCCAACATATCCAAGCAGCGGGGTGCTCTCAACGCAGACGACGTTCTGAGCTTGGTTCTGCGGCCGCCACAACTCGACGATTCTAAGTACCAGGCAACACCATTCAGGATGTCAGACTAGACCACGAAAGAAGAGTAGGCACCAGAATGCACTTACCCTGTCATAACACTGCCAATAAAGGGATTCGTCCTTGAGACCTCGATCTTAGTATGATTGTCTTGATACTGATCAGTCTCATCGACGATCTCCTCGGATATCATTTCCTAGAGTACAATCAATATTCAGATTCTTTTCACTTGATAAAGAAGAGGAGGCTTACTTCGATTATATCTATTCATAGGTATATGTATGAGTGACTGCGGTTCGAAATAAGACAAGTACAGACCTTCGAGAGTAATCACACCGATAGCACCACCCGCTTTCCCAGGCGTTCGGCTCACTAAGAGGAGGTGGGCACGGCCGGTTTGGCTGTAGCTCTCCGTTAGCTCTTGATGCATCTACGGAAACAGACCTGAGCTCACAAATAATCCAACGCCTCAAAACAATTGATCGTTGGGTGTGCTTCGGGGAGAATGGACAGTGGGAATGCTGACACAGGGAGTGCTTTGCTGGGGTCGTATGTCAATAGCTATAGCACCGCGTCAGTGCCTATTCCACCTCGTATAAAGAATTGAGTGGTGTACCCTTTTCACGAGCAACAATCCAATAAATGTGGTTGGTTTTCCAGGTTCGTGCACGGGGAAACGGGAGTAGCCACTTTGGATGCTGACGAAGCGATCGGAGCGTAAGAATCCAGAACCACAAAATTGAGGTGAAGAAACGAACATGGCTTCTATGGCTTTCTCGTCAAGTATGTCATCCGAGCTCAGTGTCACAACGTCCTATGCAACGATGAGTCCATACCCAGTTGATCATGACAGCGCAGACGCCACATACCCTGAGAGGCGTCATGATAGCCTCGACGTTTTTGGCGTTCAACTCCAACACACCGTTGAGGATCGCAAGCTCGTCATTACGGAGGGGTTCCTCTCCAATGGAATGGAATTGAAGGAAAGACTTGAGTTCCGCCTTTTTGTATAATTGAGGGTGATCAGCGCCGAGGACGTAGTCGAGTAGTTTCGCAATTGGGTATGCGATGGGTGCTTGAGTGAACGTCAGGAAGGACGTTCTGCTAAGATGAGAAAAGACGAACCAAGTATGTACATCAATCCTAAAACCATCGGCGCACATGTTGCCCCAACGATGAGTCCGTAGCGAACACTGATGGCTTGTGGAATGATTCTAAATATATGTCATTCAAAGAATGGAACGGTTATCAAAAAGCGAGATAGCTTACTCTCTGATGGAGCGATCAACGTGAGTGAGCGTGTCAGCTTTCGTGATGATTAGCATCAGAACTCACCCGAAGATCACTAAACATTGTGGGAGAATCGTAAGTAGCCATTGAGCCTGTTGACGATTAAGTCACGTACCTATGGCGGCGGTAGAAATTGCGATGGCTGCAACGCCACCTCCGAGCTATGACAGATCGGCGATTATTCAAACATTCTATGCGGAGAGAGAAGAGCAATTACAGCGTTGTCCAAGAAGATTGGCAGACTTTCGTTGATAATCTGAAGTGAGCACATCAGGGTAGATCAACACCTGTGCGTGGGCTGACATACAACGTTGCCTAGTAAAAGAACCTGGTCCTTCTTGAGTCTTTGCTCATAGAGAAGAACTGGTAATCGACTCACTACCAGTACCCAGTGTCTGCGGTTCTGTATCAGCTTCAAGACTGCTCTGTGTCAGCATGATCATTACTTGGTGGGCTATTAAAGGCAAACCTGTTTGAGCATTCCGCTTCTCGACGGGATCTTCTGACGAAATTGCCAGGACACGAAGATGGATTTCGTCCAAACCCATCAGACCGAGAGTGAGCCTAGCCACGGGAGCAAGGTCGTCAGTTATTTTAAAGTTCGGAGAATGACTGGGTCTCATACCCAGCAAAAACCCCGCCAGCTAGAACGAGGACCGCGCTAATGGCGATATGGTACCAAAAGCCAGGCGAGGTTGGTTCTGCGCCATCATTGTCGACAGTGGCAGTATTCATTATCGTACGAAGAGGGGATGCAAGGCATAGCCTGATGAGGAGCGTCAAGGTAAAGGTTTTGTTGCGGATGGCCATCAGGTATGAGCAACTTGGATACGAAACCGACTAGCTTTATATGACGACAGATACCAAGCACCCACTCCGCGGGTCTATCTTCTTGACGTGCAAGCGAGCGAGATATCTATAAGAAGATATTTCGTCAACGACAGAAATGATTGAATTAGAGCCCATTAGCGAAATCATCGCAGAGGGGTTTAGATGAGGGAATTTGGCCCGCGCCAAGATACCCCCGCGCCCCGCGCTTTCTCTATTTTGAAGGTGGTTTTCTTATCATAGAGGTAATTTCGCTTAAATACTTGGCAAAGAGAACCAATAGAGATGGCTTGGGGCTTTTAGACTCGGATCCCAGAGGCGTAGAGAAGACATTTTGAGCGGATAATGGGCAGAAGCTGATTTGCCAAGCCAGGAGGTACCAGACAGGTGAAGTGTCCTTGACTTTGCTGTGGTGGCTTCTGATTGATAGAGGTCGCATATCCAGATAATAGGTACGTCGAAGAGGCTCTTGAGGGCGCTTCCAGGTGTTCACTCATCTCAATAGATACTTGGCGGAGTCCCTCCCGGGGTCTACGGCATAGGCGAAGTCAGCAATATGTAAATATGACGTTCGGTCAATCTTACTCCGAAGCCCATTGTAGGGTCCACTAGCTTTCAGTTTCTGCAGATCTCGTGTGGTTCTTGAAAGTGTCGCGTTGTTGGAATCTAGTTGGTATGTCTCAAGATAGACGATTCTATAGTGAAGCTAAAACCACAATATTTGAAGCCTTGAGAAAACCGTGTACACCTTAGATGAATAATATGCTGTTGTGGAAGAGGACCAACGTTTAACTTGCAAGTTGAAGAAGCAAGAGAAACGATTGGGAAGGCACGGTCATGTGACTTGGAATTTGTAAAGTTAGGGGGTTCTCCCATCGGAATGTTGGTAAATGGTTTGCGCGACAGATTTCTGCTGGAATATTTGAATTTAGATTGCTCTCGAAATGAACACCCAAGTCCTCAGCGATGAAAGGGTAAGTCACACTAGACATATCGATCAGCTACTGACCCAGTGCGGTTGTAGGCTAAGCGTACAGTGGTTCGTCGATGAGTCACTGCTCATCACCTGGAAAGGGCGATCTTGGCTTGCCATCCAGACGTGAGCAAGAACAATTAGGCGTGCGCTTAAGAATTTCAGGGTAACATGTACCGAATTCGGATACTGTCCTGTTTTAATCTTTAATTTGTAATTTATCTGTAAATCGAGCGTTTCATAGGTCATGAGAGTCATAAATCTAATTTTACATGCCTCTAGAATCTACACGAAAACTGGTTGTTAGGATGGTCTCATCGCCTAATTCCAGCTCTGAATTGTCCCACAGACGTTGAATTGGAAGTGTGACCGAAGTCAACTGAGGGCGGGTTTTATTTTCTTCGCCCATTATACGCTACCGTAAGGCACGATGCGTGCTTCCATCGATGCTGAACGCCCACGTATCCGTTCAATGAGAGACGATGTCTCCGTTGATGAGCCATTAGTGTACCGAGTTTCAACAATCCTTTCAGGAAGTGGGTGGCGTGGTTGAGTAGACGAGAGAGAGAAAAAAATTAAAAAGGGGGACTCACCCGCCGATAGACCCAGCATACCGTGTCCGTCGTACGCGCTTCTTACTGTGGTTATCCACATATTGGTCTGTTTCGTCGACTATTTCTTCCGAAATGATTTCCTATGAACGTTGTTAGCAACGGCTTTAAGACTGCATATGTGTGCTCAACCTCGATGATATCTGTAAAACAACATCAACGTCTTGAAATTATCAATGAAAAATCCAAAAGATGCGTACCCTCCAGAGTTATAACACCCAATGCGCCTCCAGGCTTTCCGGGCGTTCGGCTAATGAGAAGTAAATGGGCTCTTCCTGTCTGGCTAAGGCGAATACAAATAGTTATTTAAGCCACTAGCAAAGATGCTGGTGCCTGAATATTAGTGCTTACAAGTAATCCAGTGCTTGGAAGCAGTTAATGGATGGCCACGCTTCAGGCAGCACCGAAAGAGGAAATGAGGATACCGGTAGCGCCATTTTTGGATCATACGTCAAAAGCTGGCAGAGAACGCGGGTGAGTGATGAAATTGACCATCCATCCACGGCTGGGATCTGGATCGACAGCTACGTACTGTTTTGACTAGTAATATCCCGATAAAGGAATCTTTGTTACCTATTTCGTGTACTGGGAAGCGCGAATAACCGCTCTGGACTCTACGTATGTGAGACCAATTACGAGAGTGAGCAGTAATTTTTAGGACTGGACATCCACTCACATGGCATGAACTGCTGCATAATCTAAAATATCGTCAGCGGCGAGAACCACAGTGTCCTAATGAGGCAATTTCAAAATGGGGAATGTTTGGAGAAACGGAAAATTAAGCGCACTTTGAGCGGAGTCATGATCGTTTCTACACTTTTCGTGTTCAGCTCAAGAACGCCATTCAGGATAGTGATCTCGTCGTCTCTGAGGGGTTCATCTCCAGTTCGATGGAATTGAAGGAACGACTTGAGTTCGGCTTTCTTGTAGGTGTGTTGCTCGTTGGTGCCGAGTACTGCATCGAGAATTTTGGCTATGGGCCATGCAACTGGGGCTGGGCGCTGTTAAGTTACGAGGTACTAACTGGGGGGGAGGGGTAACATACCGAGGATGTACATCATCAGAAGGACAAGCGGGGAGCATCTCGCTCCTATTGCAAGTCCGTATCGTACACTTACTGCTTGTGGAATGATTCTACACCGAGGTCAGCGATGCTCCGCAAACGCGTTAAAGTTAATAGCTTACTCTCTGAAATAGACTCATAGTACCACAACGATATAGTGGATAAGGAGCTGCTTACCCAAATATAACTGTACCACTTCAATCAGGTGCCAGACGATGAGTGATATAAGGTGCTCACCAATCGCCGTCGTTGAAATTCCAATAGCCAAGAAACCACCACCGAGCTAAATATGTTTTTGAATTTGGGAACTAGTCACGAACGTTTGTCCTGACGTACTGCAGTATCGAGATAGATGGGGAGACTCTCGTTGACGATCTGTCGATGGTCATGAAAATATGAGGTGGAGAGGTGCAGGGGTGCATACCACATTTCCCAGCAGAAGAACCTGTTCGGCTGTTAGGAGACAAGCGTGGTTCATGAAAAACACGAAAACACGAACCACAAGAACCCAGTGCTTTCCTTTCTGCATCAGCTTCAAGACTACCTCAGCAGGTAAGAGCCATTCTCACATTCCAATACCAGATGAATGTTCACCTTTCTGTGCATTGCGCATCTGAGTTATGTCTTCGGAAGATGTCGCCAGTACACGAAGATGCAGCTCGTCCAGTCCCATTAGACCGAGTGTTAATCTGAACGCAAAGGTTATTTATTGCGCAATACCTTCGATCGGTGGAATGTACCCGGCAAATACACCACCAGCCAGAACTAGACAGATGCTAACACCGAGATGGTACCAGAACTCAGGGGACCCTCTTTCAACTCCTGGATGACCCGTCTTGTGCTTCTGAGTGCTGACATCCGTAATAAATGGTGAAGCGCCTACAACACGCAAGAGCAGTATGAGAGTCGGTATCCTGAGGCGCATGGTCGTTGAAGGAGAGTAAAAGTTGCAGCCAGGGTCAAGTGGGCAGCCACCCTCAATTCGGCTTTTGGTTCCGGCGGGACTCTCGGACCGCTCCGTGGTAATTCCATTTGTTGGCTCTTAGCGCTTATGCTATTTTGAGACGCAAATGAGTTGTTGAAGATAGAAGCATGTCAGGCGACAAAAAATGAAGATGAGGGGATGGGGGGAAAGAACATAATCCCCCTCACCCGGCTGTCTTACGTTCCCAGAAATCTCATTGGACAAAGAGCGTGGGTGTTTTGTCAGACCCATGTTAGTGGGAACATCGAAAAAAGCGGAAAGATGGCCCCAGAGTTCCTGATATCCCACGACAAAGGGCGACAAGATTATTGTAGTGGCAGCCTGCCTGTCTGTCCGTTAGAATTTCTGAAGGCCCTAACCAATTGAGACATTCCGACTCATTTGATTCCCGGGTCAGCCTAGAGAAAGAGCTCAGCTGACAACAGCCAACAATGCCAATATTGATCTACTCTCTTGTTGCTCCAAGATAACTCAGTCATAGAGATTCTGTGGATCTTGAAATGAGCGCACATGATCGGATCGTAGATCACCCACGCCCACTATCTATATATGGTGACTGTCAACCTAATCCCAAATGTAAGACTTCGCCAACATTACTACGCTCAAGTTGCCCTAATCAACCCATCAACACACCCCATGGTTGCCACTTCTCGTAAAGGTTCGGAGACGCAGTGTATTTCCTCGACAGGCCTTCCAACACAGAGGTCTCAAAGAACTCCGGGACTTCAGTAATCGGTGACAGCTGCCTGCAAGCTTCAGGAAAGGAACATTTTGACGGCTTCTGGAAAATAATCCGTTATTCTAAAGGGTGCAGGAAGTCATTCCACATCTGAACAGCTTGACCTGCCAACTATTCAACTGTATAGGATCGGCATTTGTATATAATACTGGCGCTCGTGAAGTACGGGGGTGACACACCGAGGCGAGCCTTTTCACTGAGAGCTAAATTCTTCCTCCACGCTCACAGCACCTTGTCCCTGCAATTCATATGTTTCTAGATGTCTTCATTGTTTTGCTCCCCTTATCTATCGCCAGAATCTATATCTTGTTGACTTCTCTCCATGTAAAATGCCCGCCAGCGCCAGCACCATATAATCTCAGGACTACCCAGAGGTGCCCGACTTCACTCACTTTCCAGTCGAACGCCAATGTCCGAGTCCTACACCGATATGGTAGACGCTACATCCGTCTTGAATATGAAATATATGTTCGTCGGGATGGTTTTTGCATGCTCGTGCGTTCTTATCCGCTTTGCCCGTTGTGTTCTGTGCGAGACTAAAACCCCTTGCCATCCAGGTTGCTTGGTGTGGTACTGTGTCAGGCAGGATGGTACCTCGTTCATTTTGGAAATGATAAACGGTTCTTAAAAACCTGGGTAAGGGAACCTCTACACAAATATTCGCACAGATTCTGATTCATACAACAGGTTATCTTACTCTCCATCGTTGAGTATCATCTCGGACACCCTTCATTAAATCCCATTGACCAAGATGCAGATGGAACTCACCAGCTTTTCCCTCATGATTGAGCAAATGGAAAATTACCTTATCGACCGGGGTATAGGCGAAGAGGAGGAACATTTTCGGCTCTGTGCGACGTGGTATGTACAACGGGTACCAATTTGAACAAGCTTTGAGTCGATTATAGGAGCTACTTTGTGAGTACGCACTGCTCCTGGTCGTGTCATCGACCTTACCAGAAGTGACTGGAAATAAAGGCTAACAATATCGCGACCGAGCTTTGCTGTTTCCTGGTCGAAAGGTGCGTTGCTCCATCATGCTTCGGTTGATCGTCAATCAGACTGACGCGCCTCGAAGCTTCTTCATTTTCCGAATGTGGAATTGTAGGTCCATCATGATTCCTGGGGCCCAGATTTGATCCACTGACTTCGTAAAAGTGGTGAACCGCAAAAAAATTGCGCTAATGGCTGTATGGTCCTGTTATCTCTTGCTGCACGAACAAGGATTCTAATCGTCTCCATGAAGTTGGTACCATTCTCCATTGGGTGGGGTACGCATTGACGTTTCTGACTCCGCACGACATCCCACTGATTTCCACACTCATGACAGCAATTCATATTGGTATGTCTTGAATACCGGAGGCTTGAGCTTATCTAACACTCTGGTATCTCTGGCGCCAGCATTCACTGCGATATCGTGGGTGTCGTTCCCACCAATATGTATCCAATATGTTCCTGACAATCTTCACACCCAGACTTCAAATACCCTGCTGGCCAGAGTTGACAACCAAAACCGTGTGTCTAACTTAGCTTTTTAGAGGGATTTTCAAACTCAGGACCTTTTAGCAACTATATCTCTTCTTGTCGTATGGCTGTAGAACCCTCACGGACGGAACCATTGCGGCAACCATGAGTTACACACTGTATGAAAGAGGTAGCTACGTATCTCGACAGTGAGTAACTGCAATAGCTCCCTCCCTTTCCAACGATGACTCCCTTTACTGGAAAGCTCCAACACTTTAGCGGTAATCAAGAAGTTGATCATATCCTCCATGGCTACTGGCGTAACAATGTGGTGGGTCAATTTTTTTTTGGATGCGTAATGTGGAACTTACCGATGATGATAGGATTTTTACAATTGCTTACATCTCTACGGTGAGTGAGACGTTTTTCCATCATTAACCTTGGACGTGGATCTTCTTCCTTCAGTATGTTATCTTTCCAACAAAAACGATATCCACCGGAATACACTTTGTACGCGCTGGAGGTATACTAATTTCCTAAGATTTTTTGTCACTGTCTGACGAAGTCCCATTTTACTCCAGTCTATGCAAACGCGATGCTTGCTGCGTGAGTAGACCCATATAGCTCCTGCTGAAGCTCGACTCATCATATTGGAGAAGGCTGAACCATAGAGGCATGTTTCGCACCCTAGGAGACAAAACCATGCCAGTCACAATGGTTCTCGAGAGAGATCTTGGGCGAGAAGATTATTTTTCGTACGTTATGCTATCCCCGGCGGACAGGAGAGTCGACATCCACTGATACATCTCGCAGAGTTACAGTATACCAAACGGATAATATCCAAATGACTGAAGAGGATATCCAAAATAGATCGGCGGCCAGCTACCGTCAATAAGTACCTTGAACATAGCATCGAACAGTAAGGCAGATGGACAATTGGGACTGTAGTATTACTTAGAAGAAATTCATTCACAACCTCGCATTTATTGGAAGTGGATCTATGTTGTATATGAGAGGCTTAAGCATCCTCGCCACTGGCAGGTGCTAGAACGACATCCCCCGAAGCATCTTGCAGTTTAGCGGCACCACCAGGGTGCTCTTTGTCTAGTGCACGAACTAGACTCTGAAGAAGGCGTAAATAATGAGTCTACGCAATTGAAAAAATATTCCCCCTACCTCAAGCGCATAGAGGTGGGAGTCGTAAGAATTGGGCGAAAGCTCCCGGACCGACTCTGCTAACTTGTGTAGATACTCCTAAAAGTCGTGTGTCACAAACCAGAACGGGTGAGAGGATTAAGAGGGACAGCGCCCTGACCTTGTTTGGCCCTGACGGACCTACAGATTCCCATATTCGGCGGGAAAGCGGTTCAAGAGGTTCCGAACCGACTAAAGGATCAGTCAGTCACATGAAGTTGGCTAGAAGACTGATGAGAACTTACTGAACGAGGGATTGTCGTTACGACCGACGTAACACTGGACGGAACGGTAAGATTAAGTTTCTGCTATCAATTTCGAAAGAATTACGAAAGCCTTTGAAATTGTCAATGTTAACGATTTTAAAAGACGACGGATGGACAGACATCGTGAATAATCACGCCCTCTTTCCCATCAGAATCAATTCCGTAGATCTCAAGAGTTTCCATAGTGTATCCGTCCTTCTCCCGGTAGTCTGTCCGCAGATATCAATTGGGATCCGGATCGTATTTAAAGGCATATACCTAAGTAGTCCCGGACCTCAGCCTCGTAGACTGGATCTATAGTATAGGCAACGCCTAAAATTGCATTAGTCTGATTCAGATATTATAAAGAACATCATGATACCCCATACAACGTCATCATCCGGGAATTCGTCCTTTCACCACCGTTCAATTCAATTCCCCTCGAGATTCCATGATGGAAGACCTACCGACTGCGAGAATTTATCCCAATCTTCCTTGTGTACAAGGGTGACGACTCGACCGGGGTTCTGAGAATATAGTTTACCATCAGCAACGTCAAAGAATGTTAATTTGACCTATGGCTACCTCAGGCGTTCCACGATGATCATGCGATTTCTGAGCAAATCGGCGGACGTAGCCTTTTAGAAAACCGGGGACTGCACAAAAATTGACTCTGAGCTGCAAAAAATTAAATACAGCGTATTATTACCCACCTTGCTTTATAAAGTGAGGTGGAGGCTGTAAATTTACTTTAGTCATCAAAGGTACTTCCTGTGCGGGACGAGAAACTCACCTTGAAGATGAGTGATCCATAGCCAAATACGACGAACGGTGCGCTCATGAGGTAAGAAACAGGTAAAATGGAAGAAAGAAAAAATCTATATGAATACGGGCTTTCTGAAAGGCGAGAGGGAGAGATTCAATTGCGCCATGACTCGCGTGCTTGAGCATGAGTAGCCCCTGATGATCTCATTACGTAATCGCCAAAAATGCAAGGGCCAATAGCGCTTGCTCTTTGACAAAAACCTCCTCAGCGTCTAAATCTGCTACTGACGATGTCGTTCTGAAGCAGCGAGTCTCTGTGGGGCGCATGCGATTCTTTACTATCTCCAGACGTCTACTCGGCCACTGTCGTCCATTAACATCGACTTTCACAATCCAAGTCCATCGAGGTCACCAGTTACACTTGAACACATATTTTACGCGTCAAATGTCGGCTT
>Ga0247735_1000723_pt1 | contig 12911 bp, 11 predicted proteins | sample UWRJL178409R2_FD_180934 | JGI IMG/M metagenome (GOLD analysis project Ga0247735, IMG submission 180934) | Plant litter microbial communities from Arlington Agricultural Research Station in Wisconsin, United States - UWRJ-L178-409R-2 | ecosystem: Environmental > Terrestrial > Plant litter >...
TCGGCCAGGGGCGCTCCGGGTTGACGTGATCGGGCGTGAGCGGGCTGACCCCGCCCCAGTCGTCGATACCCGCGCGCACCAGCATCCCGAGCTCGGTCTCGTCGGTGAGGTTCGGTGGCGCCTGCAGCCGCAGACCCGGTCCGAGCACGACGCGGGAGACGGCGACGGCGGCGATGTACTCCTCGAGCGGCAGGTCGTCGCGGCGCATCATCGCGGTGGACATCTTCGACCGGAAGTTCTGGATGATCACCTCCTGGATGTGCCCGTGGCGGCGGGCGGCGGCGCGGATGGCGAACATCCCGTCGACGCGCTCGGCGTAGGTCTCGCCGATGCCGAGCAGCAGGCCGGTGGTGAAGGGCACATTGCTGCGGCCGGCGTCTTCGATGACGCGCAGACGGATGTCCGGGTCCTTATCCGGCGACCCATAGTGCGCCTGCCCCATCTGCTCGAACAGGCGGCGCGAGGTCGTCTCCAGCATCATGCCCATCGACGGGGAGACGGGCTTCAGACGCTGGATCTCCTCCCAGGTCATCACGCCCGGGTTCATGTGCACCAGCAGGCCGGTCTCCTCCATGATGCGGATCGCCATCGCCCGCAGGTACTGCACGGTGGAGTCGTAGCCGTTGGCGTCGAGCCACTCGGCGGCCTCCGGCCAGCGCTCCTCCGGGCGGTCGCCGAGGGTGAACAGCACCTCCTTGCAGCCGAGCGCAGCACCCTGCTTCGCGACCTCGAGGATCTCGTCGGGAGACATGAACATCTCCTTGCCCGCGCGCTTCAGCTGGGCCGGCGTCTTGACGAAGGCGCAGTAGTGGCAGCGGTCCTGGCAGAGGTGGGTGACCGGGATGAACACCTTGCGCGAGTAGGTGATCACGCCGGGGCGGCCGGTGCGCTCGAGGCCCGCATCGCGGATGCGCGAGGCGACGACGAGCAGACGATCGAGGTCGGCGCCGCGGGCGTGCAGCAGGATCTCGGCCTCGGTGGCGTCGACGGTCACGCCGGTCTCGGCGCGCTTCAGCGCCCGGGAGAGGGCGGAGGCGGTGGGGACGAACGGTTCGGTGATTTCGGGCTCAGCGTTTTCGGGCATGGCGGCGCTTTCTCGTGGAGAAGATGCCGCCCATAGCCGGGCGTGGAACCGGATTCGAGAACCAGCCTACTTCGTTGGTCGAGTAGCGCGCGAGGAACGAGCACGCGTATCGAGGCCCGCACAGGGCAGGTTTCGATACGCGGACGCGCCAGAGCGCGTGCGCTACTCAACCGGCGACAGCGAGGGCGAGCGCGTCGGCGGCGAGCTGTGCGCTGGTGTCGGCGTCGCGCATCCAGAGTGGGGCGGCGGCGGCCCTGATGCCCAGAGCCTCGATGTCGGGCAGGGACGCGGCATCCGTCTCGTCCACCAGCCAGGCATCGAGCAGTCCGCCGTCACGCTGATCACTGCTGTGGCGCGCGCCGTAGTGCTCCGCCACCGCGACGGCGGACGTTTCGACCCCGATCGTGGTGAGGCAGGCATCGGCCATGCCCCGCACGACCGCACCCGAGATGATCGGCGAGACGCCGACGACGGGGGCGGATGTCTGGGCCAACACCTCACGGATGCCAGGGATGCTCAGCACCGTGCCGACCGACACGACCGGGTTCGAGGGGGCGATCAGCACGACATCCGCATCGGCGATCGCCTCGAGCACGCCCGGAGCGGGGGTCGCTGCAGCGAGGTTCTGCTGCACGAAGGCCTGCGCCGTGAGCTTCGCGCGGTGCTTGGTCCACCACTCCTGGAAGTGCATGGTGCCCTCGTCGGTGACCACATGCGTCTCGACCTCGTCGTCGGTGGCGGGGATGAGCTCGACACCCAGCGGCCAGCGCGCGGTGATCAGGCGCGTCGCTTCGCTGAGCGGCAGGCCGGAGCGCAGGTAGTGACTGCGGGTGATGTGCGTGCCGAGGTCGAGGTCGCCCAGGGTGAACCACGGCCAGCCGACGCCGTACGCGCGGAGCTCTGCACTGACGCGCTCGGTCTCGCCGATGCGCCCCCAGCCGCGCACCTCGTCGTTTTCGCCGGCGAGGGTGTACATCACCGAATCGAGGTCGGGCGCGATGCGCAGTCCGGTGAGCCACATGTCGTCGCCGGTGTTGACGATGGCGGTGAGCTCTGCGCCGTGGACATCCATGCCGTTCAGGTAAGACCCGGGCAGAGCTCGTCGCACGTGCTCACGCAGCCCGCGGGTGAAGCGGGCGCCGCCGACGCCGCCGGAGATGACTGTGATCTTCATCCGGTCAACGCTAACGGCCCAACGACAGGCTCAGGGACCGACTGGCACCGCGGCAAGCGCGGCGGATGACCCCAGCTCGAGCAGCCCGAGATCCGTGGCGATCGCGACGAAGGTGAACCCGAGCGACGCCAGCACCGCTCCCCGCGCGGGCTCGCCGCCGAAGGCTCCGGCGGCGATGCCGGCGGCGGATGCGGCGGCGAGGATGCGGCGAAGAGGGGCGGTGGGGGAGTCATCCGCGATCATCGCGTCCACCTGCAGGCCGAGGGCGATCGAGAGGTCGAACGGGCCGACGAACAGACCGTCGACGCCCGGGACGGCGGCGATCTGCTCCACGTTCTCCAGCGCGGCCGCGGTCTCGATCATCACCCAGACCCGCACCTCGGCGTTGGCGACGGCCGGGGTCGGCGGCACACGATCCGGTGCGCCCAGGTTGGGTCCCCAGCTGCGCACACCCACCGGGGGATAGCGCGACGCCGCGGCGGCGGACCGTGCCTGTTCGACCGTCTCCACCAGCGGCACGATCACCCCGGCTGCCCCCGCGTCGAGCGCGCGCCCGATCAGGCCGGGGTCGAGGGAGCGCACCCGCACGTAGATGGGAACCGCATCGTGTCTGCGGTGGGTGAGCACGGCATCCGTGCGCGCGTCGTCGAAGCGTCCGTGCTGATGGTCCAGGCACAGCCAGTCGAAGCCGAGTCCGGTCAGATGTGCCGCCATGAGGGGCTCGCCCGCGACCGCCCATGCTCCGCGTTGCACTGTCATTGCACTCCTCGAGTGGTCGGTCGGTGAATTGCGATCACAGTGATGATGCCAGCCGGACCTGACGAATGAAAAGTAATATGGCCTTTCTGCCTTAAGTAACATCGAGTTCACACGGCGTTACCTGACGGAATCGTTGCCCCGCCATGATGAGTCGACAGCCAGTTCCCGCCTGAGAAGAGGTCGCAGTGCCGCACCCCACTGGCGCCTATGCACCGAGATCATCGGGCATCCGCGAGATCCTCGACCTGGTGCTCACGTCGTCGATGGACATCGACCGGCTCGAAATCGGCGAGCCCGGCTTCGCCGCACCGCCGCATGTCGCCGAGGCCGCCGCGGTCGCGGCGCGGGGGGATGTCCGCTACACCCAGAGCGCCGGAACGCTGGCCCTGCGTGCCGCCCTGGTCGAATCGCTCGGGCTGCGCTACGGCGCGGAGATCGACCCCGGGTGCGTCGTCGTCAGCCAGGGCGGATCGCAGGGCATCGCGGCGGTGTTCGAGGCGCTGGTGCAGCCCGGCGACGAGGTGCTGCTGCCCGACCCGGCCTGGCCGAACTATGAGTCGATGACGCGCATCCGCGGGGCTAAGCCTGTGCGCTACCCGCTGCACCCCGAGGCGGGCTTCGTGCCCGATCCCGAGGAGGTGTTGGCGCTGATCGGTCCGCAGACCCGCATCGTGGTGCTGAACTCTCCCGGTAATCCCACCGGAGCGGTGCTCGCGCGCTCGGTGGTGCGCCGCATCGTCGAGGGCGCGGCCGAGCGTGGGGTCATCGTCGTCTCCGACGAGGTCTACGACGAGATCATCTTCGAGGGCGAGCCGGCCGGTGCGCACGAGTTCGGCGACAACGTCGTGTCGGTGTTCAGCTTCTCCAAGACCTACGCGATGACCGGCTGGCGGGTCGGCTACCTCGTGATGCCCGCGTGGCTGGCCACCCTTGTCGGGCACATCCAGGAGGCCCTGATCTCCTGCGTGTCCTCGGTCACTCAGGCCGCCGCGCTCGCCGCCCTGACCGGGCCACAGGATGCCGTGGCCGGCATGCGCGAGGCCTACCGGGAGCGCAGAGACCTCGCCCTCGCGCTGCTGTCCGGCGCGGGGATCCGCCCGCTGCGACCGTCCGGAGCGTTCTACCTGATGGTGCCGCTGACCTCGGGTGTCAGCTCGCGGGATGCTGCGCTGGAGCTGGTCGGGCGCGGGGTGTCTTTCGCCCCCGGAAGTGCGTTCGGCAGCGTCGCATCCGATCAGCTGCGGATGTCGCTGGCGAGCAGTCCCGAGACCATCGAACGCGGTCTTGGTCGTTTTCTCGACTGGCATGCCGAGAGCGATGGCGGCCGGCTGGCGCTCCGGCCACTCACTACACTGACCGAGGATCACCGCCGACGCTGAGCGCCCGGAAACGGGCGAGACCGGAAACAGGAGAGACGATGGCCAAGCGAAGTCACACCGCCGTTCTTGCCGGCGCCATCGAGCGTCCGCAGGACCGCGCCAAGATCGATGAGATCGACATGGCGCTGCTCCAGGAGCTCGCCCGGGACTCTCGGCAGTCGCAACGGGCGCTCGCCCGCCAGATCAACATGTCGGCGCCGGCGGTCGCGGAACGCATCGCGCGGCTCGAACGCAGCGGGGTGATCCGCCAGTATTCGATCGACATCGACTGGGATCGGCTCGGCCTCGACGTCGTGGTCTTCATGCCGATCACCCTCGAGTCGGGCGGCGATATCGAGCCGACCCTGGCGGCGTTCCGCGAGATTCCCGAGCTCGAGGAGCTCACCGTCGTGGCGGGGCGATACGACCTGCTCGCCCGGTTCCGGCTGAGCGACCAGCGGCACCTTCGCGAGCTGCTGCTCGACCGGGTCTGGCAGATCCCGAACGTCGCCAGGATCGAGACGATGCTCGGCCTCGGCAACCTGATTACCGAGGACTACGCGGCCCGCATGCTCGCGCCGCGCGATGGGGACGCGGATGCGGGCACCGCCGCGGCCGATGACCAGGGCGATACCGACTCCTGAGCCTGTTTGTGCTTGCAATTGAGTAGATAACCGCCGCTCACGCTATTCAGTTACACGTTCGAAACACAATTGAACCTTCCATGTGACTTTTATGCGGTTATATGTCGTCATGGACTCGAAGGCATCGTCACAGGCTCGTCCACGGCTCAATGGCGAGGCGACCGATCTGTGGGCGATCCAGCTCGACCTGTACCAGGGATTCCTCTCCGGCGACCGGGCACGTGTCGATCGGCACATCAGCGCTGACGGTACGATGTGGGACTCGGCCCACGAACCTCTCATCCACGGCCTGACCGGTCTGAATGAGGTTCGCGCCGCGCGCCCGACCGGCGCCGGCGCTCCGCAGGTCGACGACCTCGATGCCACGGAACCCGTGATCGACATCTGGGGCGATACCGCGCTCACCCGCCATCTGCTCACCGTCACCTTCAGCAACCCCGGACTTCCCGCGGAGCGCGTGCGGGTCACCGGAGTCTGGCGCCGCGTCGACGGCGAGTGGCTCAACGTTCACAACCACGAAGACGTCCTGCCCTGATCGTCGTCCCCTCGCACAAGCAGGGGCGGGCGACCACGAAACAGGACCGGCCTCGGCCGGAACACCGCAGCACCCGAAATGCAGCACCTCCAGCACACGCACCAACAGCACGCACGTTCCCTTCACCTCATCCCATGAAAGGACCACCATGAGAAATCGTGCACGTGGTACCGCCCTCCTCGCGGGCGCAGTCGGAGCAGCCCTTCTGCTCAGCGCCTGCAGCGGGGCAGCAGCACCCGAGAAGTCATCCGGTGGAACGCTGGTCATCGACAAGTCGTTCGACCTGAAGACCGCCGATCCGGCCCGCAACTTCGAGACCGCCGGCAACATCCTCGGCCGCGCCGTCTACGACACCCTGCTCACCTTCAAGAACGGCGACAGCGCCACACCGATCGCGATGCTCGCCACCAAGTGGGAAGGCAACGCCGACGCGACGAAGTACACATTCACGCTCCGGAACGATGCCAAGTTCTCCAACGGCGACAAGCTGACAGCGGATGACGTGGTCTTCTCGCTCACCCGCGTCACCAACATCAAGGGCAACGGTTCGTTCCTGATGGACGGCCTCACCGCGAAGAAGATCGATGACACAACCGTCGAGATCGATTCGGAGAAGTCGAACACCGCCATCCCGGCCATTGTCACCAGCCCGACCCTCGGCATCCTGAACTCCACGCTGGTCAAGAAGAACGGTGGTACCGATGCGGTCGGCGCCGACGAGAGCGACAAGGCCGAGAAGTTCCTCAACAAGACCTCGGCCGGCAGTGGTCCGTACGCGTTGAAGACCTTCAATACGACGACCGAGACCGTGATCGTGCCGAACAAGTACTACTGGGGTGACAAGCCCGCGTACGACAAGGTGGTGCTGCGCAACGCCACCGCGGCGACGCAGAACCAGGACATCACGTCGGGCACCGCGCAGGTGGCGCTCGACCTCGGCTCCGACCAGATCGCCTCGCTCAAGGGCAACACTGCGGTGGACATCACCACGGCCCCGTCGCCGACCCTGTTCTTCCTGTTCTCGAACGCCAACCCGGCGGTCTCCACGATCACCTCCGACCCGAAGTTCCGCGAGGCGGTGACATACGGGCTCGACTACAAGTCTCTGCTCGACCTCGCCGGTGACGGCGCGGTGCGTGCGGCCGGCGTCGTCCCGAACTCGTTCCTCGGAGCGCTGAAGGAGAGCGACGCGGTCGTCCGTGACGTCTCGAAGGCGAAGGCGGCGGTGGCGGCCCTCGGGTCCGCGCCGACGGTGAAGCTCGAGTACCCCAGTGACATCACCGTCGCCGGTCTCGACTTCGGCCCGATTGCGGAGCGCATCCAGGCCAACCTCAAGGAGGTGGGAATCACCGTGACGCTGGTTCCCTCGCCGGTGAGCACGGCCCTGGACAGCTACCGTGCCGGTACCGAGGAGATGGGCCTCTGGCTCTGGAACCCGGACTTCCCCGACCCGTCCGACTACCTCGTCTTCGGGCCTGGCGCAACCGTCGGCCTGCGTGCCGGCTGGGCGGCCGGCGCGGACTCGGCGGCAGAGAGCGTCGCCACGAAGGCATCGTCGACCGTCGACAACGACGAGCGCGGCGCCCTCTACGAGGACTTCCAGAAGGACCTCAACAAGGCCGGCGTCTTCAACCCGTTGTTCCAGCCCGCCGCGTCGATCGTCTCGTCCAGTACGGTCGGCAAGGTGACCTACAGCCCGGTCTACGGCCTGGACATCCCGGCCATCAAGTAGTCCGAACATCACGTAGTCCGAACATCCTCCCGGGCGGCCCTCGTCGGCCGCCCGGGAGTGCACCACCACCCGGATCCACCCACGGAGGACAGCATGCTCTGGCGATTCCTGCTGAAGCGGATCGGTGCCGCGCTGCTCCTCGGCATCGGCGTGATCATCGTCACCTTCGCGTTGACCTCCGTGCTTCCGGGTGACCCGGCCACGGCCCAGCTCGGCGATCGTGCCTCGGCCGACCCCGAGATCGTCGCGGCCTACAAGAAGGCGCACGGCCTCGACCAGCCGCTGTACGTGCAGTTCGGTCTGTACGTGGTCAATCTGCTGCACGGCGACCTGGGGCAATCGCTGCAGAGCCATCGCTCCGTCGCGACGGACCTCGCGCAGTTCGGTCCGGCATCCGCCGAACTCGCCATTGCCGCCACGCTGTTGGCCATCATCTTCGGGATCGGCCTCGGTATCGTGGCGGCCCTCCGCGCCAACCGTCCGATCGACCAGGCGCTGCGCCTGTTCAGTCTGGGCGGGGTCAGCATCCCCATCTTCTGGCTGTCGCTCGTCGCGATGTTCCTGTTCTCCACCCAGTTGCGCATCTTCCCGTCGTCGGGTCGGTTGAATCCCGGTGACACCCCACCTCCGACGGTCACAGGGCTGTACACGGTGGATGCCGTGCTCTCGGGTCAGTGGACCACCTTCGGTGTCGCGCTCTCGCACCTCATCCTGCCGGCGGTGGTGCTCTCTGCCCCGATGATCGGCCTGCTGCTGCGCTTCACCCGGTCGTCGATCCTCGAGGTTCTCGGCAACGACTACGTGCGGTCGGCCTACGCCAAGGGCCTGTCGCCCCGCACCATCATCGGCAAGCACGTGCTGCGCGCGGCGCTGGTGCCGATCATCACCGTTTTGGGCACCGCCTTCGCCTCGTTGCTCGCCGGCACCGTGCTGGTCGAGCAGATCTTCGCCTGGCCGGGTATCGGCCAGTACGCCTTCCGCAGTGCGACCAACCTCGATCTTCCGGCGATCGTCGGGGTGACGCTCTTCGTCGCGGCGGTCTTCATCGTGGTCAACCTCATCGTCGATGTGCTGTACGGCTTCGTCGACCCACGGATCCGTACGTCATGAGAGTGACGCCTAAGACCGGGAGCCCGGTATGAGCAGCCCCATCGTCGCCGACCCGATGCTCGTGCCGGACGACCCCTCCGCGACGCCGCGGCGACAGCGCAATCGGTGGAGCCTCCGTGTCCGGGTACCGAGGCCCTGGCGTCGTCCGCTCGCCTACGTCGGTGTGGCGATCATCGGGATCTGGGCTCTGGTAGCGATCTTCGCGCCGCTCATCGCCCCCTTCGACCCCCTGGCGCAGTCGTCCCCGCGCTTCCTCGCGCCCTCCGCCGCGCACCTGTTCGGAACGGATGCCGTCGGCCGCGACGTTCTCTCGCGCGTGATCTACGGCGCGCGCATCAGCCTGCCGATCGCCGTGGTGCTGGTCGCCCTGTCGCTCCTGGTCGGCGGCACCATCGGCGCCATCGCGGGTTATGTGGGCGGCGTGGTCGACAGCGTGCTGATGCGCATCGTCGACCTGTTCTTCGCCTTCCCGAGCATCATCCTGGCGATGGCCGTCTCGGCTGCCCTCGGCCCGTCGCTGCTGAACGCGGTGTTCGCGATCGTCGCCGTCTCCTGGCCGTCCTACGCCCGCGTGATGCGGTCTCTGGTGCTGACCCTCCGTGGCAGCAACTTCCTCGCCGCTTCCCGGCTGCTCGGCATCTCCTCGGCGCGGGCGCTCTGGCGCGAGATCGTGCCGAACGTGGCCGGCCCGATGCTCGTGCTGTCCACCCTCGAACTCGGTAGCGCGGTGCTGCTGCTCTCCGGGCTGTCGTTCCTCGGCCTCGGTGCCATCCCGCCGACACCGGAGTGGGGCGCCATGGTCTCCGACGGGGCCCGCGTCTTCTACTACTGGTGGATCGCCGTCTTCCCCGGCATCGCGATCTTCTCCGTCGTGATCGCCTTCAACTTCCTCGGCGACGTACTGCGCGACGGGCTCGACCCGCGTTCATCGCAGTCCCTCGCCACGACGGATCGGTAAGCCATGAGCCTTCTCGACATCGATGATTTGCGCATCTCTCTGCCCACCGATGGTGCGCCGCGCGTGCTGGTGGACGGCGTCTCCCTGCGTGTGAACGAGGGAGAGTTCGTCGGACTGGCGGGCGAGAGCGGCAGCGGCAAGACCGTCACCGCGCTCTCCGCCCTCGGCTTCCTGCCGAGCGGGTCCACCACCACCGGGCAGGTGCGGCTCGACGGCACCGACGTGCTCGGGATGTCGCCCAAGCAGCTGCGCGGTGTGCGCGGCCAGACCGTGGCGATGGTGTTCCAAGACCCGATGACCTCGCTGCACCCGATGCTCTCGATCGAGACGCAACTCACCGAGCAGCTGCGCGCGCACCAGACCATCAGCAAGAAGGCCGCCAAAGACCGCGCGGTACAGCTGCTCGAGCTGGTGCGCATCCCCAACGCCCGCCACGCCCTCTCCGCCTATCCGCATCACTTCTCCGGCGGGATGCGGCAGCGCATCGCCATCGCGAGCGCGCTGGCCTGCGACCCGCGGTTGCTCATCGCCGACGAGGTCACCACGGCGCTCGACGTCACGGTGCAGGCGGGCATTCTCGAACTGCTGCAGCAGATCCGCCGCGAGACCGGCATGGCGGTCGTCTTCATCACCCACGACCTCGGCGTCATGAACGTCACCGCCGACTCGCTCTACGTGATGTACAGCGGCAGGGTGGTCGAGCACGGGATCACCCGCGAGGTGCTCGCCGCCCCGCGGCATCCGTACACCCGCGCCCTGATCGACGCGCTGCCCGACGCCCACAACCTGGGCGAGCCGCTGGTCGCGATCCCGGGGGATGCGGCGACCGCCGAGAACCGGCCGAGCGGCTGCGCCTTCCACCCGCGCTGCGCGTTCGCGGTTGACGCGTGTCGTACCGAAGTGCCGGCGCTCAGGCCAGTGGCGCTGGAGCGCGAGCTCGCCTGCCACGTCGACCCCTTCGACCCGGCGGGCCGGCTCGAACTGCTCGTAGAAACCGGAGTGTGACCGTGGCCCTCTTGGATGTGCAGGATGCCGTGGTCGATTACCACGTGCCCGGTCGTGCCACGGTGCACGCCGTCGCCGGTGTCTCGATCAGCGTCGAGCCCGGCGAGATCGTGGGCCTCGTGGGGGAGTCGGGCTGCGGCAAGTCCACCCTCGGGCGCGCGATCGTCGGTCTGCAGAAGCTGACCTCCGGCACGGTGGCGCTCGACGGACATCCCGTCGCCCCGGTCGGTCGTGGCGCCCGGCCGGTACGCGATCGCGGGCTGCAGATGGTGTTTCAGGACCCGTACTCCTCGCTCAACCCGCGGCGCCGCATCGGCAGGCAGATCGCCGACGGCCTGCGTCGCGATGAACCGGGCGCGTCCACCGACCCGCGCCCGGTCGGCGAGCAGGTGACAGAGCTGCTCGAGTCGGTCGGTCTGGCGGCGAACGTCGCCACGCGCTTCCCGCACGAGTTCTCCGGCGGACAGCGGCAGCGCATCGCGATCGCGCGGGCGCTCGCGCCGAATCCGTCCATCATCGTCGCCGACGAGCCGGTCTCCGCTCTCGACGCCTCCACTCGCGCACAGGTGACGAACCTGCTCACCAGCCTCGCCGCCGAGCGCGGCATGGGGCTGCTGTTCATTTCGCACGACCTCTCCGGCGTGCGGCACATGGCAGACCGGGTCGCGGTGATGTATCTCGGGCGCATCGTCGAGAACTCGCCGACCGAGCCGCTCTGGGGCGACCCGCTGCACCCGTACTCCGAGGCGCTGATCAGGGCGATCCCGAAGTTGGGGATGGATGCCGCGGCTCCCGTCGCCCCGAGTGGCGAGGTGCCCGATCCCGCCAACCCACCCACCGGCTGCCGCTTCCATCCGCGCTGCCCCTACGCGATGGACCGCTGCATCACCGACGACCCCGCGCTGGTGCACATCGACGGCAGCAGGGAGGCGGCATGTTGGCTGCAGCCCGAGGACGGCCCTGCGCGACGGCTCCTGGACGTGAGTGTCGTTCAGAACAGTGCGGTCGGCCACCCGTGACCGTCAGCCTCCGCCTCAACAACGATGTCGAGTCATCCGCCCTGCTCGATCTGGCGCGCGCCGCGGAGTCGGCCGGCTTCGACCAGCTCTGGGTCTCGAACGACCTGATGATCCGGTCGGCGCCGGTGCTGCTGGGCGCACTCGCCACCGCGACCTCGCGCATCGAGCTGGGCATCGGCATCGCCAATCCGTACACCACGCATCCGGCGGAGATCGCGATGATGGCCGCCACGATGCAGGAGCTCTCCGGCGGACGCTTTCGCCTCGGACTCGCCGCGGGTGCCGCCGAGTTCCTCGGCTGGGTGGGAGTCCCGCAGCCGACGCCCCTGACCACCACACGGGAGGCGTTCCGGGCGATCAAGGCACTGCTCGAGGGCGGTCGACCGATCGACGTGCCCGGCGCGGGAAGCGGCTGGGCCGAAGAGGCGTACCTTCGCGTGCCGCCCGTGCCCACCCCGATCTCGATCGGCGCGATGAGCCCGAAGATGGTGGCCTTCGCCGCGCAGGAGGCCGATGGTGTGCTCGCCCTGCTGTTTCCACCCGAGCATTTCACTGTGGTCCGAGAGCAGGTGGAGGCGGCGGCAGCAGAGGTCGGGCGCGACCTGACCGGCTTCGATCTGCCCGCCTGCGTCTGGCTCTCCGTCGACGCGGATCAGGCGGTCGCGGACCGAGCGCTCGCGCACAAGCTCGCCTACTACGGCTCCGCCTTCTCGCCCTACCTTCTCGCCCGGGCCGGGCTCTCCCGCGACGACTTCGCCGGCATCGACGCAACGCTGCGGGCGGGCGACCCCGAGGGCGCGGCCGACCAGGTGACCCCGGCGATGCTGCGTCTCGGCATCTCCGGCGACCCGGATGCCGTGGTCGCCCGCTGCCTGACCCTGCTGGAATCCGGGGTGGAGCACCTGTCGTTCGGGCCGCCGCTCGGCGCGGATCCGGTGGCCGCCGTCGAACTGATCGGCGAGGCCGTTCTTCCCCGATTGACCCTTCGTTCTCGATCGACGGGAGTGACCGAATGACAACCGTCTCGGATCAGGTCGCCGACCTCGGCGCGCGCGTCTGGGCCTGGCGCGACGAGACCAGTTTCCGTTCTGCCGACGACATCCCCCGCATCGCCCACGATCCACTCTGGCTGCCGCGCATCGACGCGGACTCGATGGCCGACCGGATCGCCGCGATCACCGGATTCACCGGGGAGTGGCGCTCCCTCGACGTGACCTCCGAGCCGGTCGCGGTGCAGGTCGACTACCGCCTCATCGGCTCGACGCTGGCCCGAGCACAGTGGGACATCGAGGTGCTGCGCTCCTGGCAGCGCGACGCTAACTTCCTGCTCAGTCAGATCCTCGGGCCCTATGTCGACCTCCTCCTGCCGCTGCTGCCCTTCGGTGAGCGCCGGGTGCTCGGACTGATCGCCGCGCTGGATGCCGTTCCCGCGCAGGTCGCCATCGCCCAGGCGAATCTCACCGGCACCGGTGTCGCCGATCTTGCGGGTGCGGCAGTCTCGATGCTGGAGGGTATCGAGCAGCGGCTGGCGGC
>Ga0247735_1000724_pt1 | contig 12908 bp, 10 predicted proteins | sample UWRJL178409R2_FD_180934 | JGI IMG/M metagenome (GOLD analysis project Ga0247735, IMG submission 180934) | Plant litter microbial communities from Arlington Agricultural Research Station in Wisconsin, United States - UWRJ-L178-409R-2 | ecosystem: Environmental > Terrestrial > Plant litter >...
GACCAACTCGCCGGCATTGGCGGCCTGGGCGAGATCGGCCGAGCGGTTGCCGCTGCGGACCTTGCCGCCCTCGAACATCGTGTCCGCCGAGTTGAAGCCGAGCCGCTGCGCCACCGCCTCGCGCAGCTTCACGCAGGCGGCGTAGACGCCGGCGGTGGCATTGGCCGCGCCGAACTGGCCGCCCGAGCCGGCCGACACCGGGAAGTCCGAATCGCCGAGCTTCACCACCACCGCGTTGAGGGGCACGCCCATCATCTCGGCGGCGGTCTGCGCGATGATCGTGTAGCTGCCGGTGCCGATGTCGGTCATATCGGTCTCGACCGTGACGATACCGCCCTTGCCGAGCCGGACACGCGCAGCCGAGGTCATGTTCATATGGTCGCGGAACGCGGTGGCGACGCCCATGCCGATCAGCCAGCGCCCATCGCGGACTTGCGCGGGCTTGGCGTTGCGCTGCGACCAGCCGAAGCGCTTGGCGCCATCCTCGAGGCAGCGGACGAGCTGCCGTTCCGAATATTTGCGCTCGGGCTTCTCCGGATCGACCTGCGTGTCGTTCTTGATGCGGAAGGCGATCGGGTCCATGCCGAGCTTCTCGGCCATTTCGTCCATCGCGATTTCGAGCGCCATCAGCCCCGGCGCCTCGCCCGGCGCGCGCATCGCATTGCCTTCGGGGAGATCGATCTCGGCGAGGTGCATCGAGATCATCCGGTTGGCGCCGGCGTACAGCTTCTTGGTCTGGTTGACCGCCGTTTCCGGGCCGCCATCGGGCTGGTCGCCCGAGCCGCTGTCATGCGCGATCGCGGTGATGGTGCCGTCCTTGGTCGCGCCGATGCGGATATGCTGGCGCGTGGCAGGACGGTGGGTGGTGTTGTTGGCGATGAGCGGACGTTGCAGTGCGAGCTTGACCGGGCGCCCCGCCGCGCGCGCGCCGAGTGCTGCGAGCACCGCATCGGTGCGCAGGAACAGCTTCCCGCCGAAACCGCCGCCGATATAGGGCGATACCAGCCGGATCTTGTCCTTGGGAATGCCGAGCGTCTTGGCGAGATCGCCGCGACCCCAGTCGATCATCTGGTTCGAGGTCCACACTGTCAGCTCGTCGCCGCGCCACGCCGCAATCGACGCGAACGGTTCCATCATCGCGTGGCTCTGGTCGGGCGTGCTGTAGTGCGCGTCGAGCTTGACGGGGGCGGCGGCGAACGCCTGTTCGAACTGGCCGACCCGGTCGACCGCCGGCTTGCCGTCGTCGCTGTCGCCGCCGGTGAGCGGGGCGGTCTTGAGCGCTTCGTCGAGATCGAAGCGGCCCTCGGCGCGCGCATAGTCGACTCGGATCAGCGCTGCTGCCGCACGCGCCTGCTCGAACGTCTCGGCGACGACGATGGCGATCGCCTGATGATAATGGTCGATGTCGGGGCCGCCGAGCAGCTTGACGGTGTTGAACTTGCCCTTGCCAAGCTTGCCGGCGGTATCGGCGGTGACGATCGCCACCACGCCGGGCGCGGCCTTGGCGCGGGCGAGATCGATCGCGCTGATCCGGCCCTTGCCGATCGCCGCGCCGACGACATAGCCATAGGCCGGGTTGGCGATGTCGCGATGATGTTCATAGGCGTAGGGCGCGGTGCCGGTGGTCTTGAGCGGGCCGTCGATCCGATCGTGCGCGCGGCCGACCACCGTCATCCGGTCGATCGGGTTGGTGCCTTCGGGCGTTTCGAACTTCATGCGGTCGTCCTCGCTTCGGCCATCGCCGCCGCCAGCGTGCGTTCGGCGAGCGGCAGTTTGAACGCATTGTCGTGAGTGGGCTTGGCGCCGGCGAGCAGTTTGGCGGTGACCGCCCTCGCGCCGCGCGGCAGTTCCGCCTCTGCCGCGGCGTCGCGCCAGGGCTTGTGGGCGACACCGCCGAGCGCGACGCGACCGGTGCCGTCGGGCTGGATCACCGCCGCGACCGAGACCAATGCGAAGGCGTAGGAGGCGCGGTCGCGCACCTTCTCGTAGATGTGGCGGCCGCCAATCGGCTTGGGCAAGGTCACCGCCGTGATCAGCTCGCCGGGTGCGAGCGCGGTTTCGATATGCGGCGTATCGCCGGGCAAGCGGTGGAAATCGGCGATCGGGATCGCACGGGTCTCGCCGGCGGAATTGACCGTCTCCACCGTCGCGTCGAGCAGGCGCATCGCCACCGCCATGTCGGATGGATGCGTGGCGATGCATTTGTCGCTCGATCCGATCACCGCGAGCTGGCGCGAGATGCCGCCGATCGCCGCGCAACCCGAGCCGGGCTTGCGTTTGTTGCACGGCATGTTGGTGTCGTAGAAATATGCGCAGCGCGTGCGCTGGAGCAGATTGCCCGCCGTGGTCGCCTTGTTGCGGAGCTGGCCCGAGGCGCCCGCGACGATCGCGCGCGAGAGCACGCCGTAATCGCGGCGGACGCGGGAATCGGTGGCGAGATCGGTGTTGGTGACGAGCGCGCCGATGCGCAGGCCGCCGGCATCGGTCGGCTCGATCCGGTCGAGCTTGAGATCCTGCACGTCGACGAGGTGGACCGGGGTTTCCACCTCGATCTTCATCAGGTCGAGCAAATTGGTGCCGCCGGCGATGAAGCGCGCGCCAGGCCGGGCCGCCACCGCGCGCGCCGCCGCGACGGGATCATGCGCCCGCTCGTAGGTGAACGCCTTCATGCTTTTTCTCCGGCGACGTCGGCGATCGCCTCGGCGATGTTCGAATAGGCGCCACAGCGGCAGATGTTGCCGCTCATCCGCTCGCGCAGTTCGATGTTCGAGAAGGCGGGGCTTACCGCGATGTCGGCCTGCACATGGCTCGGCACGCCGCGCTTGATCTCGTCGAGTACACCGACCGCCGAGCAGATCTGCCCCGGCGTGCAATAGCCGCACTGATACCCGTCATGTTTGACGAACGCGGCTTGCAACGGGTGAAGCTTTTCGGGGGTGCCAAGCCCTTCGATCGTGGTCACGTCGTCGCCTTCGTGCATCACGGCGAGGCTGAGGCACGAATTGATCCGCACGCCATCCACCAGCACCGTGCAGGCGCCGCACTGGCCATGATCGCAGCCCTTCTTGGTGCCGGTGAGGTGGAGATGCTCGCGCAGCGCATCGAGCAACGTCGTGCGCGTATCGAGCGTCAGGTCATGCCGCTCGCCATTGACCTTGAACGAGACCTTCACCGGCGCGGGATCAGCGGCGGGCCTGTCGCCCGTCCGCGCGCTGGCGTGGCTTGTGGCGACGACGGCGGTGGCGGCGCCACCGGCAAGCACGCCGCGCCTCGACACTACCGGTTCCGGCATGTTCGGCATCGCATCGTCTCTCTTTGCTGTACGGGAATCGCGTTTCACAAAGGTCTAACGCACATCTCACGATTCTGTCACCGTGACTGCCGTTCATATCAGCAATGAGCGGGATTCATGAACGGGCGCGTCGGCGCTACGCCTTCAACCGGTCGATCAGCGCCATTGCGCCATGCGGCGCGCGGACCTTGGCGCCGTTGATGAAGAACACGAAAGTCTCGCGCGGGCGCTTGCCGGGCGATTCAGACGACGCATATGGCAGGCCGCCGGGCTGTTCGCCGCGCGCCCAGCGGCGCGATACGTCGGCCCAGTGATCGAGCGCGTCCGGGGCATAGCCCGCCGGCTCGTCTTCGGTCGCATTCTCCAGCCGCGCATAGACGAAGTCGCCGGTCACGTCAGCGATGGCGGGATAGTCGGCCGAGTCGGCATAGACCAGCGCCACGCCGGCCTCCCGCGCCATCGCGACGAACTCGGGCACCGCGAAGCTCTCGTGGCGCACCTGAACCGCGTGGCGCAGCGATACGCCGTCGTGGCTGGCCGGCAACAGCGCGAGGAAGGCGCGGAAATCGTCCGGGTCGAATGTCTTGGTGGCCATGAACTGCCACAGGATCGGGCCGAGCCGGTCGCCCAGCTCGACGATGCCCTGGCCGACAAACTTGGCGACCGATTCGCCAGCCTCGGCCAGCACCTTGCGGTTGGTGCAGTAGCGCGACGCCTTGAGCGTGAACACGAAACCGTCGGGCACCGCTTTCGCCCAGCTTGCGAAGGTCGCCGGCTTCTGGCTGCTGTAATAGGTGCCGTTGACCTCGATCGCGGTCAGCTTTCCCGCCGCATATTCGAGCTCGCGCTTGTGCGGCCATTTCTCGGGAAAGAAGCTGCCGCGCCACGGCTCGTAAGTCCAGCCGCCGATGCCGACGCGAATCGCAGGGGTGTCGCTCATGCCGGCAGTATAGCGCACGCTTGCGATGTCCGCCCGATGGTTCCCGCGCTGCCTGAAAATATCCAGGTGGAATGCCGAGCCTCGGATGCCTAGCTCAACCGCCTGACAGAACGGAGTTTCGACATGGCCGGATCGGCATTGGTGGTGGGCGCGAGCGGGATCGTCGGCAGCGCGACGGCGGCGTTACTCGATGCACAGGGATGGAGCGTGCACGGGCTGGCGCGACGCCCGCGCGAGCAAGCCCGTGTCACGCCGGTCGTCGCCGATCTTCAGGATGCGCAAGCGACCGCCTCGGCACTCGCCGGGCTGAGCGTCGATGCGGTGTTCATCACGACATGGCTGCGGCAGGACAGCGAGGCTGAGAACATCCGCGTCAATTCGGCGATGGTGCGCAACCTGCTCGACGGGCTGCGCGCCGCCAACGCCGGGGCGCGGCACGTCGCGCTGGTGACGGGCCTCAAACATTATCTCGGGCCGTTCGAATCCTACGGCAAGGGCACGCTGCCGCAGACGCCGTTCCGCGAGGAGCAGGGCCGGCTCGATGTCGAGAACTTCTATTACGCTCAGGAGGACGAACTGTTCGCCGCCGCGGCGCGCGATGGTTTCTCATGGAGCGTGCATCGCCCGCATACCGTGATCGGCAAGGCGGTCGGCAATGCGATGAACATGGGGACGACGCTCGCCGTCTATGCCACGCTCTGCCGCGAGACCGGGCGGCCGTTCCGCTTTCCGGGATCGCCTGCGCAATGGCATGGCCTCACCGACATGACCGATGCGAAGCTGCTCGCGCGCCATCTGCTGTGGGCGACCGAAACGCCCGCCGCCGCCAACGAAGCGTTCAACGTCGTCAACGGCGACGTTTTCCGCTGGAGCTGGATGTGGGGGCGAATCGCGGCGTGGTTCGGTTTGGAACCGGCGCCGTTCGACGGCGAGATCCTGCCGCTCGAAACGCAGATGGCGGACGATGCGGCGGTGTGGCGGCGGATCGCCGAGCGCGAGGGCCTTGCCGAACCCGATCTCGCCCGGCTCGCCTCACCGTGGCACACCGATGCCGATCTCGGTCGGCCCGTGGAAGTCGTCACCGATATGTCGAAGAGCCGGCGATTGGGCTTCACCGGCTATCAGCCGACCGACGACGCTTTCACCGATCTGTTCGCGCAGCTTCGCGCCGAACGGCTAATCCCGTGACGGCGCGCGCCTAGACCGTCACCTGTTCGCCGAGTTCCAGCACCTTGCCGGGCGGGATGTGGAAGAAGTCGGTCGGGTCGCTGGCGTTGCGTTGCAGGAACATGAAGATGCGGTCCTGCCAGATCGGCATGCCGACATCGGCGACGGGCTTGATCGTGTTGCGGCCGATGAAATAGCTCGTCTTGGCCGGGTTGAGCAGCTTGCGCGCGTCGGTACTTGCGAGGCCGAGATCGTGCGGCACGTCGGGCGATTCCATGAAGCCGTAGGTCAACACGACCGAGCTGAAATTGTCGTCAATCGGCTTGGCGCGGACGCGTTCTTCCGCATCGACGAAGGGGCGGTCGGCGGTGCGGATGCTGACGATCAGATTGCGTTCGTGAAGCACCTTGTTGTGCTTAAGGTTGTGGAGCAGCGCGCCGGGTGCGCCCTCGGCATTGGCGGTGAGGAACACCGCTGTCCCTTCCACGCGTTCGGGCGGACGCTTGGCGAGCGCGGCGGCGAGATCGGCGAGCGGGATGCTCTGCCGCTTCTCGAACGCGCGCACGATGCCGCGCCCGCGTACCCAGGTGTAGATCATGAAGCCGATGATCGCCGCCACCAGCAGCGGCACCCAGCCACCCTCGATCACGCGCAGGATATTGGCGCCGAAGAAGATCACGTCGAGCACAAGGAACGGCGCGATCAGCGGGATCGCGCGCAGCCGCGACCAGCCCCAGGTGTGCCGCACCACGATATAGGCGAGGCAGGTGGTGACGACCATCGTGCCGGTTACGGCGATGCCGTAGGCGGCCGCCATCGACGACGAGGTGCGGAACTGGACGACCAGGATCAGCACGCCGACCAGCAGCATCCAGTTGATCGACGGCAGGTAGATCTGCCCGGCCTGCGACGCCGAGGTCTGACGGATGCGCAGCCGTGGCAGCAGGCCGAGCTGGATCGCCTGTTGCGTCAGCGAAAACGCGCCGGTGATGACCGCCTGGCTGGCGATGATCGTCGCGAGCATCGCCAGGATCACCAGCACCGGCCGTACCGGCTCGGGCGCCATCAGGAAGAACCAGTCGCGGTCGCCGATGTCGCCGCCCGCCCTGTGCGCGGTTTCCAGCGCGCTCAGCACGAACGCGCCCTGCCCGAGATAGTTGAGGAACAGGCACGGCAGCACCAGCGCGAACCAGCCGATGCGAATCGGCCGCCGCCCGAAATGGCCCATGTCGGCGGTCAGCGCCTCGGCGCCGGTCACGGTCAGGAACACCGCGCCGAGCACGAACAGCCCGGTGACGCCATGCGTGAACAGGAAGATCGCGCCGTAATGCGGCAGGAACGCGCGCAGGATCGAGATTTCGTCGGTGATGTGCCACAGGCCGAGGCCGCCGATGCAGACGAACCACAGGATGCAGACCGGGCCGAACAGCTTGGACACCTGCGCGGTGCCGCGCGACTGGATCGCGAACAGCCCGATCAGGATCGCGATCGTCAGCAGCAGGATCAGATCGTCGCTGAACATATGGCCCGCGCCGGGCAGGGTCTTCAGCCCCTCGACCGCGGACAGGACCGACAGCGCCGGCGTGATGATCGCATCGCCGTAGAACAGCGCCGCACCCGACGCGCCGAGCACCAGCGCGATCCGCGACCGTTTGCCCAGCGCACGCCGCGCGAGCGCGGTCAGCGCGAGTACGCCGCCCTCGCCGTGGTTGTCGGCGCGCATCAGGAAGACGACGTATTTGATCGTCACGACGAAGATCAGCGACCACAAGGCGAGGCTCAGCACGCCGATCACCTCGTTCGCCTCGGCGCCGTCGGCGGTGGTGAGCGCGAGTGCGGTGCGGAACGCGTAGATCGGGCTGGTGCCGATATCGCCGAACACCACGCCGATCGCGCCGACCGTCGTCGCGACGAGCGCTGGATGCGGATGTGCGGGATGATCTGTCGCTTCAGGCACGGAGGACATGACGGACGTTGGACCTGACGGTTAGACGCGCGGCTGTACGCGCGCTGAACGAGCCTGCAAAGGGATTTGTTGCGCCGCGACATGCGCCGGCGCGAGCACGATCGCGCCCTTGATCCTCAAGCCGCTTTGGTCGCATAGCGGGGCATGGTTCGCTTTTCGTTCGCAGGTTTCGAGCTGGTCGCGCTCGCGCAAGGCGCGCTGTTCTGGCCGGCGCGCGCGGCGCTGATCGTCGCCGACCTGCACTTCGAGAAGGCGAGCTGGTTCGCGATGCGCGGGCAGATGCTGCCGCCGTATGATTCGCTGGCGACGCTGGCGGACCTCACCGCGCTGGCGACCGCGACCGACGCGGCGGAGATCTGGTGCCTCGGCGACAGCTTCCACGACAGCGCGGGGTGCGAGCGCCTGCCCAAAGCCGCGCAGGACATGCTGCGCACGCTGGCGGCCACGCGGCGCTGGACGTGGATCACCGGCAACCACGATTCCCGGCTGATCGATCGCTGCGGCGGCGAGGTCGTCGAGGAAGCGGTGGTCGACGGGCTGGTGCTGCGCCACGAGGCGGTTACGGGCGAGACGCGCGCCGAACTCTCGGGGCATTTCCACCCGAAGCTGCGGCTGCGCGTGCGCGGCCAGAGCATCTCGCGCCGCTGCTTCGTCGCGACGCCGACCAAGCTGATCCTGCCGGCGTTCGGCTCGCTCACCGGCGGGCTCGATGCGGGGCATCCCGAAATCGTCCGTGCGGTGGGCCTGGGTGCCGAAGCGCTGGTGCCGGTCGAGAACCGGCTGTTGCGGTTCCCGATCGCGGCCTGAAGCCCCCTGCCCCGTTCGTGCCGAGCCTGTCGAAGCACGGTGGCAAGCGTGGCATTCGTGGCCCGCACTTCGCCAAGCTCAGTGCGAACGGCGGGATTGCAGAGGTTCAGTCCTTCCACGCCCAGAACAGGTGCGCTGGGGGCACGTTCCACCATTCGAAGCCGTGATCGATCCGCTTGAAGTGGGGGGCGAGGAAATCCCGCACCCGTGCGCGGAACTGGTAGACGAGGAACGCGCCGCCCGACCGCAGCACGTTCTGCGTCGCGCTGGCGATCGACTCGCCAACGCCGGGCGGCAGCGTCGAGAAGGGCAGCCCGGACAACACGTAATCGGCCGACTCGAAGCCGTGCTCGGCGATGATCGCCTGTACGTCCGCCGCCGAGCCGAGATGCGCGATGAAGCGCGAATCACGGATTTCGTCCCGCAGATGCTCGATGAAATCGGGGTTTGTGTCGATCGCGATCAGCGTCGCGTCGGGCGCGAGCCGGTCGAGGATCGGCTGGCAGAAGGTGCCGACGCCGGGGCCGTATTCGACGAACAGCTTGGTCTTGTCCCACTCCACCCGCGACAGCATCTGCCGGATCAGCCGCTGCGAGGAGGGAACGACCGAACCCACCATCACCGGATGCTTGAGGAATCCGCGCAGGAACAGCGCCTGCTGCGATGGCCGGCGCGCCGGCACTGGCGATCGATCACCGGTGGTCGAGAGGGTCAACGGCATATCCTGTACTAATTGTCACATCCGCGTAACCAACACGTCGGCAAATCGGTTGCAAGCCCATTGCGTACGGCGCATCGCGCGGCCGCATGGACCAGGATCGCACCGGACAGACGCTCGTCATCTTCCTGTCGGCGCGCACCGCCGCCGATGACCCCGGCTACGCGGCGGCCGCGGCGGAAATGGCGGAACTCGCCGCGCGGCAACCCGGCTATCGCGGCGTCGAGAGCACGCGTGGGTCTGACGGGTTCGGCATCACCATCAGCTTCTGGGCCGACGCGGCGAGCGCGCTGGCCTGGCGTTCGCACTCGCGCCACTCTGAAATTCGCGAGCTTGGGCGGGGGCGGTGGTATGAATCCTATGAGGTGATCGTGGCGGAGGCGACGCGCGGACATCGCTGGCCGAAATGATCGTCGCCCCGGCGTAGGCCGGGGCCGGCATGGGGCGGGCGGATCGCCAGCCACACAGCGGCCCCGGCCTGCGCCGGGGCGACGTGTTATTTTTCGCGCGGGATCAATTGCCCCGGCGAGACGAAGCCGATCGGCTGGAGCGAGGATGCGTCCTGTTTCAGCCTTGCCCCGATCTGCTCATATTCGCGTTCCAGCTCGGGCGTCACCGACGCGCGCGACTCCTTGAGCGCTTCGTCGAAATGCGCCTGAGTCACCTTACCGATCGAAAGCGACTGGCGTAGCGCGACGAGGCCCGCGCGCCGCACCAGATCGCCGAGGTCGGCGCCGGTGAAACGGTCGGTCCGGCCGGCGAGATCGGCGAGATCGACGTCGTCCGCGAGCGGCATCTTCGCGCTCTGGATGCGCAGGATGCGCTCGCGCCCTTCGCGATCGGGCACGCCGACATAGATCAGCTCGTCGAACCGGCCCGGCCGCAGCAGCGCCGGGTCGATCAGGTTGGGCCGGTTGGTCGCGCCGATCACGACGACCGCCTGCAACTCCTCCAGCCCGTCCATCTCGGCGAGGATGGTGTTGACCACGCGCTCGGTCACCTGCGGTTCGCCCATGCCGCCGCCACGCGCGGGCACCAGCGAATCGAGTTCGTCGATGAAGATCACGCACGGCGCGACTTGCCGCGCGCGCGCGAACAGCTTGGCGATCTGCTGTTCGCTCTCGCCATACCATTTGCTGAGCAGGTCGCTCGATTTGGTGGCGATGAAGTTCGCCTCCGCCTCGCGCGCGACCGCTTTCGCCAGCAATGTCTTGCCGGTGCCGGGCGGGCCATAGAGCAGGAAGCCCTTGGCCGGGCGGATGCCGATGCGGCGGAACGCGTCGGGGTCTTTGAGCGGTAGCTCGACGCCTTCCTTGAGCCGCATTTGCGCATCGTCGAGCCCGCCGACATCCTCCCAGCGGACTCGCGGCGCCTCGACCATCACCTCGCGCATCGCGCTCGGCTGGACGCGCTTCAAAGCGCCGAGGAAATCCTCACGCGTGACCGCCAACGTATCGAGTACGTCAGCGGGGATCGTGCCTTCGGCGAGGTTGAGCCGCGGCATGATCCGACGCACCGCCTCGATCGCCGCCTCGCGCGCCAGCGCGGCGAGATCGGCACCGACGAAGCCGTAGGTGGTGCGCGCCAGTTCGGCGAGATCGACCTTGTCGCCGAGCGGCATGCCGCGCGTGTGGATGCCGAGGATCTCGCGCCGGCCACGCTCGTCGGGCACGCCGACGATGATCTCGCGGTCGAACCGGCCCGGTCGGCGCAGCGCCTCGTCGATCGCCTCGGGGCGGTTGGTCGCGGCGATCACCACGACATTGGCGCGCGCCTCCAGCCCGTCCATCAGCGTGAGGAGCTGAGCGACCAGCCGCTTCTCGGCCTCGCCCGAGACCTGACCGCGCTTGGGCGCGATCGAATCGATCTCGTCGATGAACACGATCGAGGGCGCGTTCTTGGCCGCTTCCTCGAACACGTCGCGGAGCCGCTTTTCCGATTCGCCATAGGCAGAGCCCATGATCTCGGGGCCGTTGATGAGGAAGAACTCGGCCGCGCTCTCGTTCGCGACGGCGCGCGCGAGCCGGGTCTTGCCGGTGCCGGGCGGCCCGTGCAGCAACACGCCCTTGGGCGGATCGACGCCCAAACGCTGGAACAATTCGGGGTAGCGCAGCGGCAGTTCGACCATTTCGCGCAACTGGTCGATCGTCGGCCCCATACCGCCGATATCGTCATAGGTGACGTCGGCGCGGCGCGCTTCCTTCGGCTCCTCATATTCGGGGCGAAGTTCAATTTCCGTATTCTCGTCCACATGGACGACGCCTTTCGGAGTCGTGCTGATGACGGCGAGGCGGATTTCCTGAAGCGCGTAGGCAGGCGAGCGCAGGAATTGCTGGACGCCCGGCGGCATGTTCTCGACGCGCTGCTGCCCTGCGGTGGCGACGACATCGCCCTGAGTCAGCGGACGGCCCAGGAAGGTGCGCTGGAGCGCGGCCGACGAGCCTTGCAGGCGCAGATTCTGTTGTGCAGGTGCGAAGACGACTCGGGTCGCCGGCTTGGATTCGACCTTGCGGATCTCGACGAAGTCACCCGAACCGACGCCGGCATTGGCGCGCTGGAGGCCGTCGATGCGGAGAATCTCGAGTCCCTCGTCCTCGGGATAGGGCGCGACCGCGCGCGCCGGCGTGATCGACTTGCCTTCGATCGCGATCACATCGCCTTCGGCCAGACCGAGCGCCGCCATCATCACGCGCGGCACATGCGCGAGCCCGCGCCCGCTATCCTCGGGGCGCGCGTTGGCGACCTGTACTTTCTTTCCCGCTGCCTCGCCGTCGGCCATCGTCCGCTCCCGTCGCACTGTCCAGCGCAGGAGATAGGATGACGGAACTTACAATGCGAGGGGTCCGCCCGAGCGGCGGATCGAACACAAAAAAAGGCCAGCCCCGAAGGACTGGCCGTGAAAGTTTTAGGAGAGGATGCCTGAAAGGCACCCCCTATGTGCAGCGCAGCACGATCTTGTGCAAGTGCGAAGAGATTGTGTTGGCGTGCAGAAATTGCAATCGCGACTCGCTTTTTGCATGATGAGGGTGGTAGATTCGATTCGAAGCAATTATGTTGCGCTGCACAAGGAACCCGGAGTTCGATGCGCAGACTGCCCCCTTTGACCGCGATCGAGGCGTTTGTTCAGGTCGCGCGGCTCGGCTCGATCAAGGCCGCGTCGCAGGAACTCGCCTTGTCCGCGCCCGCGCTCAGCCGCCGCGTGCAGGCGCTCGAACGCTTTATCGGCAAGCCTTTGTTCGAACGGCGGCATCAGGCGGTGGTGCTCAACGCCGACGGTGAACGGCTGCTTCAGCAGATCGCGCCCGCGCTCGACAGTCTCTCCGACGCGGTTGAGATCATGACCAGCGGCACCGAAATGCTGCGTCTGCGGCTCGGCATCATGCCGTTGTTCGCGTCGCAGCGGCTGTTCCCCAAGCTCGCCGAACTGCGCGAGAAGCATCCCGAGCTTCACCTCGACATCGATACCGCCGGCCACGGCTTCGCCCGGCTCGGCGAGGGGCTCGACGCGGTGATCGCGCTCGCCCGCGAGATGGACCCGGCGCTGTACGGCAAGCGGCTCGACCGCAATTCGATCTATGTGATCGGCGCGCGCGCGATGCTCGAAGGGCCGAAGCCGATCACCAAGCCCGAGCAGCTCGCCGGGCTGACCGCGCTCGTCCACAAGGACATGCCCGACCTGTTCACCGAATTCCGCGCGGCTGCGGGCCTTGAGAATACCCCGCCGCTCGCGATCGACCATTTCGATTCGGGGCCGCTGATGCTGGAGGCGGCCGCACAGGGGCTTGGCGTCGCGTTCATGCACGAAAGCCATTTCGAGGATGCGCGCGACCCGCGGCTGGTGCGGCTGTTCGATATCGAGATCGAGAGCCCGTATAGCTATTGGTTCGCCTGCCGCCCGCGCGCGATGTTGCAGCGGCCGGTGAAGCTGTTTCACGACTGGCTGGTTACGGCGATCGCCGATCCGAGCGTTTAGAGGCGGGAGGAAAAGTCCTCTCCCCTTGGGGGAGAGGATTTAGGA
>Ga0247735_1000725_pt1 | contig 12903 bp, 10 predicted proteins | sample UWRJL178409R2_FD_180934 | JGI IMG/M metagenome (GOLD analysis project Ga0247735, IMG submission 180934) | Plant litter microbial communities from Arlington Agricultural Research Station in Wisconsin, United States - UWRJ-L178-409R-2 | ecosystem: Environmental > Terrestrial > Plant litter >...
CCGACCTTGCTGAGACCCAGCGGCTTCTCAATATTCGCCCCAGAAGAACACTGGGTTATCTCAAGCCTTCTGACAAGCTAGATCAATTGATCAATGGTGTTGCGCTAACAACCTGAAACCGCCTCTATCGGAAGGACGGAACTTGACGCCTCACGCCGACTCACCCGCGACTTGCCGCGGACCTACCGCCCGGGCGGGGTGACCCGGCGGGCGAGGTAGGGCGCGGTCCGGCTGTTCGGGTCGGCCGCGACCTCGGCCGGGGTTCCCGCCGCGACGATCCGCCCGCCCTCATCGCCGCCGGACGGGCCGAGGTCGACGACCCAGTCGGCCGCTGCAACCACGTCCATCTCGTGCTCGACGACTACAACCGTGTTCCCAGCATCCACCAGCCGGTTCAGTTGGACCAGCAGCAACTGCACGTCCGCGGGATGCAGCCCGGTCGTCGGCTCGTCGAGCAGGTAGAGGGTGTGGCCGCGGCGGGCGCGCTGCAGTTCGGTGGCCAGCTTGATGCGCTGCGCCTCCCCGCCGGACAGTTCGGTCGCCGGCTGGCCGAGCCGCAGGTAGCCGAGCCCGACCTCGGCAAGGGTGTCGAGGCTGCGGGCGGCCGCGGGAACGTCTGCGAGGAAGGCGACGGCCGCATCCACGGTCATCCCGAGCACGTCGGCGATCGTTTTGTCGCGGTAGGTCACCTCGAGGGTCTCCGCGTTGTAGCGCGATCCGTGGCAGGTCGGGCAGGGTCCGTAACTGCCAGGCAAGAACAGCAATTCGACCGCGATGAAGCCCTCGCCGAGGCAGGTCTCGCAGCGACCGCCGGCCACGTTGAACGAGAACCGGCCGGCCCCGAAGCCGCGGCTGCGCGCAGCATCCGTCGCCGCGAACACCTTGCGCACCGCGTCGAACAGGCCGGTGTAGGTGGCGAGGTTCGAGCGCGGGGTGCGTCCGATCGGCTTCTGGTCGACCCGCACCAGCCGGTCGATGGCCTCGGCGCCGGCGACGCTGCGCACCCGCACCGCCGCGGTCGCCTCGGTCGCCGCGGTCGCCGCCGACTCGAGGGCGTCGCCAGTGTCGAGGGCATCGCTGGCATCGGCCGCGCCGGTCCCACTGCCGGATGCTCCGACACGGCGCCCCACAACATCCGCGAGTACCTGGCTGACCAGTGTCGATTTGCCGGAACCGGACACCCCGGTCACCGCGGTGAGGATTCCGAGCGGAATCCTCGCGGTCAGGTTGTGCAGGTTGTGGTGGTGGATGCCGGTCAGGGTCAGCCAGGATGCCGGCGACCGCAGTGCGCCGGGTGCGGCGGCGCTGCTCGCCTCCTCGAACAGGAACGGGCGGGTGACCGACGCATCCACCTCGGCAAGTCCGGCGACCGGTCCGCTATAGAGGATCGCGCCGCCGCCCTCGCCGGCGCGCGGGCCGACGTCGACGACCCAGTCGGCACGGCGCACGATGTCCATATTGTGCTCGACCACAAACACCGAGTTGCCGCTCGCCTTCAGCTGTTCGAGTACGGCGAGAAGCGGTTCGGCATCGGCCGGGTGCAGCCCGGCGGACGGTTCATCGAGCACATAGATGACCCCGAAAAGTCCTGAGCGCAGTTGCGTCGCGATGCGTAGCCGCTGCATCTCGCCGGGCGAAAGGGTCAGGGTGACCCGGGAAAGGCTGAGGTAGCCGAGGCCGAGTTCCAGCAGCACCTCGACGCGCAGCAGCAGGTCGCGCGAGATGGTGACGGCGACGCCGGCGTCTTCCACGTGCCCGTCCCCCGTCCCGGTGGACGCGACCGGCCGGAGTGCCGCGGCCAGCTCGAGCAGCGACAGCGCGTTCAGCTCCGCGATCGTGGAGCCCGCGAAAGTGACCGCGAGCGCCTCGGGCTTGAGGCCGCTTCCGCCGCAGGATTGGCAGGGCCCCGACCGCATAAAGCGCAGCGCGCGCTCCCGCTGCGGCTGGCTCTTGGTGTCGGCCAGGGTATGCAGGATGTAGCTTTTCGCACTCCAGAAGCGACCCATGTATGGCTTCGCCACCCGGTCGCGCTGCGGGGTCACCTTGACGCTCGGTTGCTCCTCCGTATAGAGGAGCCAGTCGCGGGACTTTTTGGGCAGCGAAGCCCACGGGATCTCGATGTTGTACCCGAGCTCCACGGTGACGTCGCGCAGGTTTTTGCCCTGCCAGGCGCCGGGCCAGGCGGCGATCGCGCCATCCCGGATGCTCAGGCTGGTGTCTGGCACCATCAGGTTTTCGTCGACGGTGTGTGCGATTCCGAGCCCATGGCACACCGGGCAGGCGCCGCTGGCGGTGTTGGGCGAGAAGTATTCCGAGTCGAGGTGCGCTGCCCCGGCGGGGTAGTCACCGGCGCGGGAGTAGAGCATCCGCATCGAGTTGGAGAGTGTGGTGAGGGTGCCGACCGTGGAGCGCGAGCTCGGGGTGCCGCGGCGCTGCTGCAGGGCGACCGCGGGCGGAAGGCCGCTGATTTCCTCGACGCGGGGGGTGTGGCCCTGTTGGATCAGCCGGCGGGCGTAGGGGGCCACCGATTCGAAGAACCGGCGCTGGGCCTCGGCGAAGATTGTGCCGAACGCGAGCGACGACTTTCCCGAGCCGGATACCCCGGTGAACGCCACGATCGCGTCGCGCGGGATGTCGACGTCCACGTTCTGCAGGTTGTTCTCCCGGGCGCCGCGCACCCGCACAAACCCGGCGACTGCGCCGCCCTGGCCTGTTGCTGGGGAGTTGGTCAAGCTTTGGTCCGTTTGCACCCGCCCGAGTCTAGAGGGCGTATAAATGGGAGTCCGGTGAGTTCGCTGTCCGCGGCGATCTTGTTCGGATGCTGCTTTTCTCGAGCGTGAGGACCACCATGACCATCCCAACCGCCGCACCGTCGCCGTTCGTCGCGATGGGAGACAAGGCTTTTGTGTCGCTGACCACCTTCCGCCGGAAGGGCAAGGGGGTGCCGACCGCGGTGTGGATCGCCCGCGACGGTGACACCCTGCTGGTGACTACCCCGGAGGAATCCGGCAAGGTCAAACGCCTTCGGAACAATTCGAAGGTCGAGCTGCGCCCCTGCACCCGCTCCGGCAAGGTGATCGGTGACGGTCCGCCCGTGGTTGGTCGGGTCGAATTCGAGGATGACCCGATGCAGGCCCGCTACTTCACCGACCTGATCCGCGCGAAGTACGGCCCCGAGTACCTGCTGACCATGTTTATCGAGCGCCTCGTTGCCAAACGCCAGAAGCCGCGCGTGATCCTGAAAATCACCGCGGCCTGAGTTCGCCAGCCATCGCGCTGGCAATTACCGCGTCCCCCAGGGCCGTCTTCCCCGGGGAACGCGGTAAGTCTTCTGGGTCGCCGGCGACCCGGTCAGCTCGCCGAAATGAGCTGCGCTTCGCGCGCAGCATCCGCCGCCTTCAACACGTCCGCCGCGATCTCGAGCCCCTCGATGCGACCGAGCGAGACGTCCTCGTGCTCGATGTTGACTGCCATCTCCGGATCGACCTCGTACAGTGCGGTGAGGAACTCCGTCCAATAGGCGGTGTTGTGGCCGCGGCCGAGCGCAACGAAGTCCCACGCGGAATTCTTCGGCCACTCGTTCGCCCACTCATCGCCGCCGAGGTTCGTGCGCGCCTCGTCGGGTCCGAGCTTGCGGAAGCTGTTGTCGAGCACCCCGTTGATCGCGGCGGCCGGATTGACCCGCACGTCCTTCGCGGCGGCGTGGAACACTAGCGGGCCGAGGTCGCGAACGACGGCGACCGGGTCCATCTGCTGCCAGAACAGGTGCGAGGCGTCGAGTTCGACGCCGATGTTGGTGAGGCCGCCCTGCTCGACGAGGCGCCGGATGGTCGCCGGGTTGAATACCACGTTCTGCGGGTGCAGCTCGAGGGCGACCTTGACGCCGCTGTCGCGGGCGAGCTGGTCGATCTCCTGCCAGAAGGTGACGGCAACCTCGAACTGGTAGTCGATGACGTCGAGGGCCGCGCTGTTCCAGGCGTTGACGATCCAGTTCGGGCGGGTGCCGCCCGGCTCACCGGCGGGCAGGCCGGACATGGTCACGACGCGGGTCTGGCCAAGGGCGGCGGCGGCCCGGATCGAGCGGCGGATGTCCTCGGCGTGCTTGTCACCGATCTCCTTCACTGGATGCAGCGGGTTGCCGTTGCAGTTCAGCCCGGCGATCTCGACCCCGGTTCCCTCGAAGACGCCGAGGTAGTCGGCGGCCGCCTTCGGCGAGGCGATGATGTTGTCGATCTGCTCGATGTGCACGGGAGGCAGGAAGCCGCCCGAGTTGATCTCGATGCCGGTCAGGCCGAGGTCGGCAATGACTTTCAGCGCTTCGGGCAGCGGGCGGTCGTGCAGGATCGCGTTGTAGACGCCGAGCTTCATCGGGCCAACTCCTTCTCTGCTGTTTCGAACCGTGCCACGTCGACGCTGGCGCCGCCGTTCTCTGCGGACCGGGTGGCTGCGGCCAAAATCTCCATGTTGTGCACGCCGTCCTCGAAGGTGGCGTTTGTGGGCAGGCCACCGTCGATTCCGGCGACCTCGTCGAGGAACGCGCGGGCCTGGTAGGCGAAGGCGTCGTTCTGGCCGAACCCGACGGAGGGAGCATCCATCGGAAGTCCGCCGGACAGGTAGGGGTGGCCGGGGCCGAGGATCACCTGGCGGAAACCGTTGGTGACGCTGGAGCCGCCGGAGAGGAACAGGCCGATCTCGGCGGGACGGCGCTGGTCGAAAACGGCCGAACCGTTCTCGCAGAACACCTCGAAGGTGAGGGAGTTGGCGTGGCCGGCGGCAACGCGGCTGACCTCGAGCTGGCCGACTCCGTTCGCGAATTGGGCGGAGAAGCCGGCGTAGTCGTCGTTCTCGACGTCTTCGTACACGTCGCTGACCTCGGCGTGGTCGTGCCCGATGACGGTGCCGATCGGCAGCGGACGGCGGCTGATCTCGGTCGCGAGGCGTCCGCCGTTGACACTCTGGATGTCGCCGGCGAGGAACTCGGCGACGTAGGCGAGGTGGCTGCCGACGTCGGCGAGGGCACCGGATCCGGCGCCGCCCTTAAAGCGCCAGCTCATCGGGCCCTGGGGGTCGGAGGCGTAGTCGGTCCAGTAGCGGCCGCTGAAGTGCAGCACCCGTCCGAGGGTTCCGTTCTGGATCAGTTCGCGGATGGCGGCGATGCCGGGGGTGCGGCGGAAGGTGAAGCCGACGCGGGCGATGCTTGAGGCGTTGGCGGCCGCTGCGGCCATCGAGCGCGCATCGTCGAGGCCGTCGCTGAGTGGCTTCTCGCAGAGAACATGCTTGCCGGCGGCCAGCAGGGCCTCCACAATCTCGCGGTGCAGGCGGTTCGCCACCACAACACTGACCACGTCGATGTCGGGGGCGTCCACGATGGCCTGCCAGGAGGAGTCGGTGCGCTCGTAACCGAAGCGCTTGGCGGTCGCAGCACCGAGGGTCTCGTTGACGTCACCGATCGAGACGTAACGCAGCTTGGGCAGAACCGGGTCGAACAGGGTGGGGGCGGTTCGGTACGCGGCAGCGTGGGCTTTGCCTGCCATGCCGGCGCCGATGACGGCGATTCCGATGGAGTCGGACAATTTCTATCTCCTTTGAAAGAAGACGACGCGATACGTCGCGGCGTCATTGCAGCAGAAGGCTTTTTGGAGCGCTCCAAGTTGTGGTGGGACAAGTATGCACGAACTGTTTCCGAATCGCTACCGATTTAATGATTCCTGGATCCTGATCCTCGCGATAGCCAGGTCCAGCCAGGAATCGGCGGTGGGAATGCTCGCGCCGGACGGAAGGCGGAGGGCAATCCGCCTCCCCCGGCCCGGAGCATCCCGCACGCTAACTTCGGCGGTTATTGCTGAAGATCACATCCACGGCGACCGCCAGGATGATGACCGCTCCCTTGAACAGGCCCTGCCAGTACGCGGCGACACCGAGCAGAACAAGGCCGCTGGTCAGAGCCGTCAGGATCAGCACCCCGATGATGGTGCGCGGCACGGAGCCGAACCCACCGCTGAGGCGGGTCCCACCGATGATGACGGCCGCGATCGCGTCCAGCTCGGCACCGGGCAGGGCCACCGGGGAGGACGTCCCGAGTCGTGCGGTGAGCACAATGCCGGCGGCGGCGGCGAGCACCGCGCAGATCACGTACGCCGAGGTCAGCACACTGTTGACCTTGATGCCGGCGAGGCGGCTGGCCTCGACGTTGCCACCCACGGCGTAGATGTGCCGCCCGAGGCGGGTGTAGGCGAGCACGATGTGGGTGATGATCGCGATCACGGCAAACCAGATAACGATCACCGGTAGGCCGAACACGTTGCCAGCGACCAGTGTGGTGAGCCACGTCGGAAGGTTGCTCACGGAGCCGCCGTCGTTCACCAGCAGCGCGACCGAGGTGAGGATCGTGTAAACGCCGAGGGTCACCACAAATGGGTTGACCCGCGCCCGCGAGATCAGCACACCGTTGACGAGACCGACCACGAGCCCACTGGCCAGCGCAAGGGGAATCGCCAGCACCGGCCCGAGCGGCGCAGCCAGGCCCACCACCATCCCGGCGACCACGGCGTTCCGGGCGACGGAGAGGTCGAAGCCACCGGTCAGCATCACCACGGTCTGGCCGACGGCGAGGATCCCGACCACGGAGGCACTGAGCAGGATGTTGCGGATATTAGCCTCGGACAGGAAGTCCGGCTGCACGATGGTGAAGACCACCAGCAGGATCGCGAAGAAAATGATCAGGCCGTTGCGGCGAAGGATGGGCCGGATCTGGTCTTTCCAGCTGGGTTTTTTGGTGACCGGCCCCGGCGCTTTGCCGAGGGTCATACTTTCGGTCGGGGACATGGCTGGGATACTCATTGCGGTGCTCCTTGGTCGGAGAGAGTCGATTGGGTGCGAGCCCGCAGGATCGCTTCTTCAGTGGCGTCCGTGCCCGGCATGGTCGCCACAACGCGGCCTTCGTCGAAGACGAAGACCCGGTGGCTCATACCCTGCAGTTCCGCGTGGTCGGCCGAGACGATGATCACGGCCATGCCGGTCGCGGTCATCTCCACGATCTGGTCGTAGATTTCACGCCGGGCGCCGACGTCGACCCCGAGCGTCGGCTCGTCGAGGATCAGTAGTTTCGGTTTCATCGCCGCCCATCGGGCAAGCAGGGCTTTCTGCTGGTTGCCGCCCGACAGGGTGGAGATTTCCTGGTTGGGGGATGCTGCGCGCACGTCGAATCGCGCGAGAAGCTCCAGGCCGAGCCGGCGTTCGGTGCGCGGGTTGATAAATCCCCACCGGGACAGCAGCTTCTCGCGCACCACCGTGATGTTGCGCCAGACCGACAGCACCGGAAATACCCCGTCGACCCCGCGGTCGCCGGAGACATAGCCAACACCGTCAAGGGTGGCCTGGTCCGGGCGGTTGTGGGTCAGCGTTTTTCCGGCAAGGGTCATGGTCCCGTGCCCGCGGTCCGCGCCGAAGATCACCCGGGCGAAGTTGCGCTGTCCGGCGCCGATGGCACCGGTCAGCCCGATGATCTCGCCCGCCCGCACTTCGAGCGAGACATCCCGGGCCAGGGAGCCCGAGACCTTTTCGGCCGAGAAAACCACTTCCTCAGACGGGGTCGCCTGCGGCGGGAAGAGGTCGGTGATCTGGCGACCGACCAGCAGCGGAATGATCTCGTCCGGAACGGCATGCTCGCGGTCGAGGGATCCGACGTAGGCCCCGTCCCGCAGCACAACCGCGCGGTCGCAGATCCTCGGGATCTCATCGAGCCGGTGGCTGACATACAGCACGGGGATGCCGCGGGCCTTGAGCGTGCCGATGATCTCGAACAATTCGTCGACCTCTTCGGCATTCAGTGCCGCCGTCGGCTCGTCGAGGATGATCAGGGTTCCCGCGTCCGCACTCGCCCGCACGATTTCTACAAGTTGGCGCTGGGCGACGGTGAGGTCGCCCACCAATGTGGCCAACGGCAGGTTGATGCCGGTGCGTTCCACGATGTCGCGGGCCGCACGCATGATCCCTTTCTGGCGCACCAGGAATGGGGCGCCGGAGATGCCGGGCTCGTGGCCCAGAACGAGGTTCTGGGCCACGGTGAGGTTCTCGGCGAGGCTGGAGTGCTGGTGCACGGTCGCGATTCCGAGGTCGAGGGCCTGGGCGGGCTCCTTGAACGAGACTTCCTCGCCCCGTACCCGGATGACCCCGCCGTCCGGCCGGTAGACGCCGCTCAGCACCTTGATCAGGGTGGACTTTCCCGCCCCGTTCTCGCCGAGCAGGCCAACCACCTCACCGGGCCAGAGGGCAAGGCTGACATCCTTCAGCGCGGCGAAACCACCGAAGAGTTTCCGGATTGCCACCAGTTCGATGAGGGGCGCACCGTTATGCTCCAGCGTGTTCGCGCCGGACGATCCAGTTTCGGTTGCCACGGGATTACCAGTCGCCGGGGTTGTCTGCAGCGTTCTCCTTCGTCACGATGACCGAGGGCACCACCACGGTGGGCTGGTCGCCGGAGTCGTCGACGTCGATATCCGTGCCGTTGATAATGTCAACAAGGGTCTGCACCGAGGTCCCGCCGTCTTCATTGGCTGACACCAGCACGGTACCGAAGATCGAGCCATCCTCGACCGCCTTCACACCGTCGGCGCTCCCACCGATGCTGACGATCTTGATCTTGTCAGCCACTCCCTGCTCCTGCAGTACCTTGGCGGCGGCCAGCGCCTCCGGGTCGGTCTGCACGGCGAGCACGTTCATGTCGGGGTGCGACTGCAGCAGGGTCTGGGTGAGGTCGATCGCCTTGGTTGGGTCGAAGTCGTTCGACTGGCGCTCGACGATCTCGATGTTCGGGCTGTCTTTGAGTCCGTTCTCGAGGCCGGTGGTGCGCTGCACCTCGGGGGTCGAACCGAGTGTGCCCTGCTCGAGGACCACTTTGCAGTCGGTGTCCCCGCAGGCCTGCTTGACGAGTTCTGCCTCGTTCTCGCCGTTCAGGATGTCGTTGAAGCCGGTGTGCAGGATGGGGTTGGCCCCGCCGATCCCGCCGTAGGTGGTGTCGAGCAGGCGGTTGGAGGTGATCAGCGGGATGCCCGCGTCGGTGGCGGCCTGCACAACGGAGGCGTTGGCCGTGGGGTCGACCGAGGCAATGGCAATGCCGTCGACGCCCTTGACGATCAGGGTGTTGACCTGGTCGTTCATGGTCTGCGCGTCGTTCTTGGCGTCCGTGAAAGTCACGGAGACTCCGAGTTCGTCTGCCTTTGCTTTGGCGCCGTTCATCCAGCCGGTCCAGAACAACTGGTTGCCGGCGGGAAGGGCGATACCGATGGTGATCCCATCGTCTGAACCGCCTGCAGCGCCGGAATCGCTACTGCAGCCGGCGAGGGCGAGTGTCGCTGCGGCGGCCGCGGCGACGAGGGTGAGGGAACGCTTCATTGCAGTCTTCTCCTGGGTGCGTCATTGGACAGGAGCAGTCCGGAAGTGACGAATTTTTATGCATCTTTGCGGTTCGTCTGGACTGCTCAAGCGATTATGTTCGCATGTCCTGACATAAACAAGAGTTTTTCCAAAAAAAGTTTGGAGCGGTCCTAAAATGTGATTATCTGGATGCTTCCGCGGATGAAGTCCGCACAATCAGGGTCGGCCGGATGAGGGTCGACCGCGGCACCAGTGTCGGGTCGTCGATCCGGGCGAGCAGTGCCGTCGCAACCTCGACGCCGACCGCGTAACTCTGGTCGTCGACCGTGGTCAATTCGACATACTTGGATGCCGCGAGCGGCGAGTTGTCGTAGCCGACTAACGACATGTCCTCCGGCACCCTCAGCCCGCGTTCACGCAGTGCCCCGAGGGCTCCGAAAGCCATGGTGTCGTTGGCCGCAAAAATCGCGGTGGTATCCGGGTGGGTGTCGAGCAGGTCGCGCGCGCCCTGATAGCCGGCCTGCTCGTCGATCGGCCGGTCGGCGGTGAACACCCAGGGCGGAAGGCCGTGTGTGCGCATCGTCGCCTCGTAGGAGACCCGGCGCCTGGCGGCCGACCCGCCGGCCCCGGTGAGGTGCCCGATGCGGGTGTGGCCGAGCCCGACCAGGTGTTCGACTACAAGCGCCGCGCCATATGCGTCGTCATTGGCGACCACGTCGGCGGCGTCGGGATGGGTCTCGCGCCCACCGGCGATCACGGTCGGGATCGACACCCGCTCGAGAGGAAGTCCTTCCGGCTCGGTCGCCACAACAATTCCTTCGACGTGCAGCGCGAGGAATGCACTGACGGCGTCGAGTCCCACACTTCCCGAGGAGTGCCGGTCACTCACGGTCACGGTGTAGCCGCGCTCGTCCATCACCTTGCGGATGCCGTCGAGCAGGTCAACGAACCACATGTTCCGGTAGTCGTCGATAACAACGCCGATACCGCGCGACCGGCTCCCGGCCAATGTCGCGGCCGCTTTGCTCGGAGCGTAGCCGAGCTCAACGATCGCCTTGAGTACGGCCGCCCGGCGTTTGTCACTGACGTTCGGCGACCCCTGCATCACCAGCGAAACGAGGGACTTCGACACGTTGGCCACCCGCGCCACGTCGTAGATCGTGGGGCGTGGAGCGTCGCTCGGGACAGTCAATGTACTCCTCGCTCGACACGGTACGGCGGCGGTCGCTGGTCACTCCCGGCGAGCGCAGCGGCTCAACGGTTGTGTGCGCTGCACCGCGTGTGAGCTGATTTTACCGCCGGATGCTGCAGCATCCGACCGCACCATCCCACTTCCGGATCCGACCGTACGAGGAAAGGTCAGGAACGAGTGCGACGCTGGAGCGTATGACTTCCACACCGATGTCCCTGCGTCATACCGTGTCGACCCTGGTCGCCGGCGGCGCTATCGCGATCTACTACGCCACCCCGGATTTCATTTCATCACGTGCCCTGCGCGGCTGGGCGAAGGCAGGATTGGGCGCCATCATGCTCGCCTCCTGCGCGCCGCGGTTCCATCCGGCTTCCCGGGCCATACCCATCGACCCCACCGAGCATCCCCAGCACACTGGTGAGGCACACGTCGATCCCGCCGGGTCCGACTCCTTCCCCGAGGCCTTCGCCACGCTGTCCGGGAACAAAAAGGCCCTGCTGTTCGGTGTCTCGGTTGGGGCGATCGCCCTGTCCGTTGTCTCGTTCGTGGTGGGCGAAAAGTGGATCTTCCGCCGCGGCCAGGCCAAAGCGGCGTCCGGGCAGAGCCTGCCGCACACGCGTGTAGGCCTCATCATCGGAGTCCTTGCTGCCACCACCGCACTTCTGCCGACGGCCACCCGGGCTCCCTGACGGAACCAACAACACCAACAACACCAACGACACAACGGCGACGGCGACCAGGACCGCGACCGGGTACTGGTGCCCGGATGGTGTGCGGTGTTCTCGGGATCAACCTCTTCGGAACAACCCGGCGGGTGCCTACGATGAATCATGGACGCAACGCTGAAGTTCCTGTTTCGCCGGGCGATTACCGGTGCGGTCGCCGGGGCTGCCGGGACGGCCACGATGAGCGCCGTATTTTTGGTCGGCGACCGCGCCACGGCAGCGAACACCAAGCCGCCGCGACTGCTCGTCGACCGGTTCGCGCCGAACCTGCCGGAGGAGACTGCCGACCGAGTGGCCGTCGGCGCACACTTCCTCTACGGCATCGCCGCCGGCAAGCTCTACACACTTGCCGTTCCGCCGCGCCGGCTCGGTGTCCTGACGGGCATCGCCTACGGGCTGGTCGTCTGGGTACTCGGTTATGAGGGGTGGATGTGCGCGTTAGCGGTCGTCCCACCCGCCCACCGGGACCGCCGCGGCCGCGCCCTCACGATCCTCGCGGCCCACATCGTCTACGGCGCGACCCTCGGCGGCCTGGCGAAGGCCACACGAGCGGGATCCTGATGCGATCACAGTCCGCGTCCCGCGACAACACTCGCTTCGCCAGACGGGATCCCCGTCACCCCGAAGCCCGTTACCTCGAGGGGGTATGGTGACACCAAAATTTGTGCCGGCGCCGGCGCCGAAACCGACCGGCACACCGGGCGACGCTGCACCGCTGCGGGTCGGAGTGATCGGGGTCGGCTGGGCCGGCGAACAGCACATCGAGGCCTATGCCGGCATGCCGGACGTGCACCTCGTGGCGATCGCCGGGCAGGAGTTCGACCTCGTCGCCGCGGCCTGCACGCGCTATTCCGTGCCGCACGCGTTCGCCGACTGGGGCGACCTGCTGGATCTGCCCGGCCTCGACGCGGTGAGCATCGCCACCCCCACGTTCCTGCACGCACCGATCGCGATCGCGGCCCTGGAGCGCGGCATCCACGTGCTGAGCGAAAAGCCGATCGCCCAGAATGCGGTCGAGGGCCAGACGATGGTGGATGCTGCGCGCCGGGCCAACCGGGTGCTCGACGTGGCCTTCAACCACCGCCAGCGCGGGGACATCCAGGCGCTGGCGGAAGTGATGCACCGCGGCGATATCGGCCGGCCGTACTACGCGCGGGCGGCGTGGCTGCGGCGACGCGGCATCCCGAAGCTCGGTAGCTGGTTCACCAACCTGGAGAAATCCGGCGGTGGCCCCCTCGTTGACATCGGGGTGCATGTGCTCGATTACGCGCTCTACCTGCTGGGTGAACCCACGGTCACCGCCGTCAGCGCGGTCGCATACTCCGAGCTCGGCCACCGCGGCCTCGGCGGTGACGACCGGCCCACCGCGAGCACCCTCGCGAGCTCGGCGTTCGAGGTGGAGGACTTCGCTGCCGCATTTTTGCGCCTGTCCGACGGCGGGACCCTTGTGCTCGAATCCTCCTGGGCGGTGTACCGAAGCCCGCTGGACCTGCTCGATTTCAGTGTGCTGGCCACCGAGGGTGGTGCCGACCTGCGCGCCGTCGGCGCTACCGCCGCGCGGGAGGTCGAGCTTCGGGTGTACCGCGACGTCGACGGGAAAATTGCGGACTA
>Ga0247735_1000726_pt1 | contig 12899 bp, 12 predicted proteins | sample UWRJL178409R2_FD_180934 | JGI IMG/M metagenome (GOLD analysis project Ga0247735, IMG submission 180934) | Plant litter microbial communities from Arlington Agricultural Research Station in Wisconsin, United States - UWRJ-L178-409R-2 | ecosystem: Environmental > Terrestrial > Plant litter >...
ATCGAAGCCCAACGCCTTGATGACGAGATCGGCAGGCACGTCGAAGCCGCCGGCGGGATCGATCTCGGGCGCGCGCCGGCCGCTGGCGTCGGGTTGGCCGAGTCGCATCCGGCTCGCCTTGACGCCGGTCACACGTTCGTCGGCGAGAAACGCCTCGGGCGCGGAGAGCCAGACGAATTCGACGCCCTCTTCCTCGGCGTTGGCGACTTCGCGCTGCGATCCCGGCATGTTGGCACGGTCGCGGCGGTAGAGGCATTTCACGCTCGCCGCACCCTGCCGGATCGCGGTGCGCACGCAATCCATCGCGGTATCACCGCCGCCGATCACGACGACATGCTTTCCCTCGGCATCGAGGCTGCCGTCGTCGAACGCCGGCACCGCATCGCCGAAGCTCTTACGATTGGAGGCGGTGAGATAGTCGAGTGAATCGACCACACCATCACTGGCAACGCCGGGCGCCTTGATCGCGCGCGGCTTGTAGACTCCGGTGGCGATCAGCACAGCGTCGTGGCGCTGGCGCAGTTCGTCGAGGCTGGCGTCGCGGCCGATCTCGAAATCGTTGTGGAAGACGATGCCACCCGCCGCGAGCCGCTCGACGCGGCGCGTGACGACGTACTTCTCCAGCTTGAAGCCGGGGATGCCGTAGGTGAGCAGCCCGCCCGAGCGATCGTAGCGATCATAGACGTGCACGTCGTAGCCGAAGCCGAGCAGATATTCGGCTGCGCTCAGCCCCGCCGGCCCGGCACCGATCACCGCGACCGACTGGCCCCGCGACGGACCGGGCACGAGCGGCTCGACCCAGCCTTCCTCCCATGCGGTATCGGTGATGAATTTTTCGACCGAGCCGATCGTCACCGCACCGTGGCCGGAGAATTCAATGACGCAATTGCCCTCGCACAACCGATCCTGCGGACAGATCCGGCCGCAGATCTCCGGCATGGTCGAGGTGCTGTTGGACAGCTCATACGCCTCGCGCAGCCGCCCCTCGGCGGTGAGGCGCAGCCAGTCGGGAATATGGTTGTGCAGCGGGCAATGCACCGAACAATAAGGCACGCCGCATTGCGAGCAGCGCCCGGCCTGATCCTCGGCGGCGGGCACTGAGTAGCGGTTCGCGATCTCGCGGAAATCCTCCGCACGATCCTCGGCATCACGCTTTGCGGGATAGCTCTGTGCGCGGTCGACAAATTTCAGAAGGTGATCGTTCGCCATCTTCGCCTGCTCTGGTTGCAGGCGCACCTATACGTGCGATTGTTGCGGCTGTCACGCATTTTTAGCCCAATAGGTAAGCATAATTTACCTATTGGGCTGTTCCGAAAAGGGCGGTCTAGGCGGGGACTTCATTCTTCAACGATATTAGGTACATTCCGGACCTATCTCGCCAGCAACCACATCAGCGCTGCCGCGCCGGCAAAGATCCGGTACCACGCGAAGGGCGAGAAGCCGCGCTTGGTGACGATGCCGACAAACCAGCGCACCACCAACAGCGCGACGATGAAGGCGACCACAAAGCCGATCGCGATGCCGCCAAACCCGACCCCACCCCCGGTCGCGAGCTCATGCCGATTTTTGACCAATTCCAACGCGGTAGCACCCAGCATCGTCGGGATGGCGAGGAAGAAGCTGAACTCCGCCGCCGTGCGCCGCTCGACCCCGAGGCTGAGCGCGCCGAGGATCGTTGCGCCCGAGCGGCTGACGCCGGGGATCATCGCGAGGCACTGGATGAAGCCGATACCGATCACTTTGGGCAGCGGGATATCTGCAACGCCGGCGATATCGCCCTCCTTCACCGTGCGCTCGATGAACAGGATCGCGACACCGCCGACGATCAACGCGACGCAGACCGTGACGGGCGACGCGAGCAGCGCCTCGATATATTTGTGCAGCACCAGCCCGATCACCGCCGCCGGCAGGAACGCGACGAGCAGATTGCGAACGAATCGGATTGACACCGGATCGACTCGCAACAGCCCGGAGATCACCGCCCAGAACGTCCGCCAATATAGCACGACGATCGCGAGGATCGCGCCGAGCTGGATGACGATGTTGAAAACTTCCCAATAGGCCGAATCATAGCCGAGCAGCGCCGAGGCGAGAATCAGGTGTCCGGTCGAAGAGACAGGCAGAAACTCGGTCACGCCTTCGACGATGCCGAGCAGGATGATGGTCAGTAGATCGGTCACGCAAATCCCCCTTTGCGGACGGCGCCAACGCGCCGCCGCTCGTCCACACCATCATGCTCCGCCAGTCAGGCGGCAGCGCGGGTGCCGAATCTCCCGTTGCGACGATAGCGGACCAGCCACGTCGGGGCGACCGCATCGAGCGGGGTTGGGGCAATTTTAAGATCGGCGAAGCCGACCGCCGCGCTCCCCACGACATTGTCGTGCTGGAGCATCTTCCATTGATCCTGCGTGATCGGGGCACCTGGCAGTGCGCCGCCCATCGCGATCAACCCGCCGATCGCATCGGGCAGTTCGAGAAACGTCGGTTTGCGGCCGATCGCCTGTGCGATCCAGCGCAGCAGCGCACCCATCGTCAGCACGTCCGGGCCACCGAGTTCGAAGGTCTTGCCCGCAGCCAGTTCGGGATCGGCGATCGCGGCGGCGACCGCTTCCGCCACATCGCCGACGAACACCGGCTGGAACCGGGCCTGCGCGCGCAACACCGGCACCAGCGGCGCGCTCGCGATCATGCCGGCGAACCGGTTGAGGAACTGGTCCTCGCGCCCGAACACGATCGAGGGGCGCAGGATCGTCGCCTGCGGGAAGGCAGCGCGTACCGCCGCCTCGCCCTCGCCCTTGGTGCGGCCATAAGCCGAGGTGCTCGCCGGATCAGCACCGATCGCGGAGATATGGACGAGCGTCTCGACGCCAGCCGCACGCGCCGCCTCGGCGACCACGCGCGCGCCAGCGACATGCACTCGCGCGAAATCGCCCGAGAGGATGCCGACCAGATTGACCACCGCATCGCTGCCCGCGACCGCATGCGCGACCGTCTCGGGCTTGGTGACGTCAGCGCCGACGAACTGGGTCTGCCCGAGGCTACCGAGCGACTTCAGGAACCAGGCCGCACGCGGGTCGCGCTGCGCGATCCGCACCCGCGCACCACGTGCCATCAGCGCCTGCGCGACATAGCGGCCCAGGAAGCCGCCGCCACCGATCACCGTCACTAGCGTGTTGTTCATGCCCGTTCGTTCCTCATGCCGATCGCTGGGTTCGCCTGTGCCCCAGCAACAGGCCTGTTGACAAGGCCGCTCCGCCTCCCCTAAAGGCCCGCCCCTACCCCGTGCCCAGATGGCGGAATTGGTAGACGCACCAGCTTCAGGTGCTGGCGATCGCAAGGTCGTGGAGGTTCGAGTCCTCTTCTGGGCACCAAGTACCCCCTAAGGGGTTGAGACCGTAGAAAATCCCGTAAAACCCGAGGCTTGCGCCGCCTCGGCCGGTACAAAATCCGGGACAAAACGGGTCATGGGCAAGTCTCTCGACTGGATCAGAGAAGAGAAAAACACGGGGCGACTTCTATTCCGCCGCACGTATCCCGAAGCCTTGCGCCCTCACATCGGAAAGCGGGAGTTGAAAATTCCGCTCGGCGCCCACCAGCGGATGACTGTTAGCGCATGGCGGACCTACGAGAACGCGCAGCGTCAGTTCGAGGAGGACGTGCGGCGTGCCCGCGCAGCCCTCACCGTTGCTCGAAAGGCGGACGCCGATTCGTTCGACCCGATCACCCCCGAGCTAATCACCTATCTAGTTGACGCGCATAACGCCGACGACCTCGCGAACGACGAAGAGGCGAGATGGCTTCCGCGTCCCATCGAGCAAAAGATTGCGGCCCATGCGTCCAATCGCGAGGCGATCCTTGAAGACTTGAAAGAGGCGCGAAATCTCCGGGCCCTCGGGGACCTCGAAGCTATCAAGCGCCTCTGGGGCTCCTTCGCCTTGGAGAGGGCCGCCGGGCTCGGCCTTCGGGTGTCCCCGAATGACCCCGCGATGAACTCGCTACTCAAGACATTTCACGACGGCCTGATTGCTACGTGGGAAGCGCTTTTAGCCCGACTAGACGGCGTAGACGTACCTACACCGGCGGAGCCGCCAGCACTCCACAGGCCCGCTAAGGCGCAGCCCGCGCCGATCTCGGGCGATGGATCATTCCAAGCGATCGTGGAGGGGCTATTCACAGCCACGCGCAACCCGATGACCGAAACGACAAAGGAAGGCGTCCGGACGGCCCTGCGGTTCTTTAGGGAGACTCACGGCACCCCGACGCCTGCCGAGATTACGCGGGCGATGGTGCACGACTGGCTGGACCTAGTGGCACAACGTCCCGCACGGGTGCCTTTGGCAGATCGCAGGGTGCCCCTTCCGGAGCTGGTGGAGAAATATCACGACCGACCCGAAGTAGCCCGCCTGAGCGCGAAGACCGTCGCACAGCACCTTAGCGCGTTGGCTGCGCGATGGCCGCAGGCGCGTAAGGCGGGGCGCATCCCTGTGGAGCTGTCCAACCCCTTTGAGGACCATGACTTAGAACGCGCCCCAGATCGCGAGGAGCCTCTCGGTTTCAGCGAAGCGGAAGCTAAAGCGATGTTCTCTCTGCCGATCTTCACTCGTGGAGTCCGCCCGCTCGGCGGCAAGGGCGAGGCGTCTTACTGGCTTCCGCTGATCCTACTGCATACCGGCGCACGCCCCGAGGAGATCGCCCAACTCCTAGTAGATGACGTGCAAGAGGACCCACTGACAGGCCGGTGGATGCTGCGAATAACGGATAAGGGCATCCATCCCCACAAGGGCCAACAGGTGCTAAAGACGGGCAAGAAGCAGATAGGCCGCCGAACCTTCCCGGTCCCTCAGGCGCTTCTCGACCTGGGGCTCCCGGAGTACGTTGCATATCTCCGCAAGTCGAAGGCTGTAGCGCTGTTCCCAGAACTCCGCACGAAGGGCAAACGCGGGATGCTCTATGCGGGACTGGGCGATTGGCTGCGGGATTATTTCAAGGCGAACGGTGCTGTACTGAAGGGCGAGGGCCGCCAGCCGGTCCGGGAGACTCGACATACGTGGAGTACCCAAGCGCGGCGCGACAAGCTCCCGAGGGAAGCGATGGCGTACATTCAGGGCCATGCGGTCCAAGATGCCACCGCCGGGGAAGGTTATGGCGACCGGAGCCCGCTCGGCGAGGAAATCACAAAGGTGCGCTTTCCGTGGTTCGACGGGCTAGGCGTCCAGAAGTGGCAGACACCAAAAAATTGAGGCAAATCTTCCTGCAAACTCTGATGACAAATTTTGGCGCATCCCTCCACATCAGTAGATATTCCACAGTTACGTCGCACTTGGGTTTCCAAGAGGTCACTTGATTTAATTTAATTCACAAGTGAAACGACCTCCCCGATACTTAAAGGGGGTTATATGACGGACCGTTACATAGAAGCACTGCTGCAAGCCACGAACGTTTTTTACGGAGGGCGCAAGGCCGGGCCGGGCGATCGACAGCTACGGGTCTTCCTTCATGTCGCACAGAGTGGACCCGAAACTGTAGAGCAGATCGCAGAGGCAACCCTTACGCCCAAGGGCACAGCTTACGATGACCTTCGAGCCCTCGGAAAGGGCGCAGAGAGCAAGCGCGGGCATCATCTGATCGACGAGATTGAGCCTGTCCATGATGGCCTGCCGATGCGCTACCGGCCGTCCAAGAAGGGCCATGATATGCTGGACCGAATGTCCTTCACGATGCAATCCGCGCTCCAGCCGGACGAGTTCGACGAGGAGAATGCGGCTTTCTTCGCCGCAATGGAGAACACCCGATGCTAATGGCGCTCGCGGGTGTCTCGCCGCCCGCTCCACTCCGCCGTGGCCCCAGCGGGAAGCGAAAGCAAACGAGTAGGTGGCGCAAAGTCACCTGTACGGCCGCCGGGTGCGACTTCGCGGCCCGCATGACGCGAACGGCCTTTGAACGCCGGGTGCTGCGGTGTCCCGATCCGGACTGCCGGGGTGCGTTGAGGATCGAATAGAGCTGCTAGGCCGTCCGTCGGGCGTCACATCGACCGCGGGCTCGGCCGGAGCCTGCTCCGAGCCGAACACGTCCGCCGCGCCCTCCAGCAGCTTCGCCCGCCATTGGTTGATCAGATTGGGATGGACGTCGAACTGCTGTGCCAACTCCGCCAGCGTCTTCTCGCCCTTCACCGCGGCCAACGCCACCTTCGCCTTGAATGCCCGACTGTGATTCCGTCGCGGTCGCTTGCTCATCATGCCTCCTGTGCGTCAGCCTTTCTGGCTGCCTTCAGGCCGATAATCCACTTATCCCGCTGTGCAGTTTCTCCGAGCCAACTCTGACTGTGGCAGGTCGGCGATGCGGGCAAGCACATCGGTGAGCCAGGCGAGCGGATCGCCGTCGAGCCTGGCGCCGCCGATCCGGCTATAGAGCATCGCAGCACGCTCGCTGCGACGATCCGAACCGACGAACAACCAAGCTTTCCTGCCGCGAGCGACGCTGCGCAATTCGCGCTCGGCCGCATTGTTCGTCAGGCAGATCCGCCCATCGGCGAGGAACGTCGTGGCGACAGCCTCCCTCGTTTCTCGCGCATCCAGGTTTCTAGAGCATGGCTAGGGAGCGACGCGCTCCCGGAGTACGCTCAGGCGCTCGGTGGCCGTCCGCCCGGTGATCTCGCGCTCTATAGCGAAGATCTGGTCGATCCAGGAAGTCGATTGGTAGGTGCCGGGTTGCGCGAGGTTGCTCAGTCAGGTCGCGTACGAGGGCGACCTTAAGGTGTTCGCGCTGACGCCCGTTGAAGCGACCGACGGGGCGCGGAAGGCGAATGCCAGCGGAGCAGCTTCTCTTCGCTCGGAAACGCCAGCGCGCCCTGTCACCACCTTCAATTCTGGGGACAATGTGGAGACAACGCCCCGCCGGGATCTCTGTCTACAGCGGCCTCGGCCCGAGACCGGCTTATATCGTTGATTTTCACTGAAAACGCTGGAGCGGGCGAAGGGATTCGAACCCTCGACCCCAACCTTGGCAAGGTTGTGCTCTACCCCTGAGCTACGCCCGCTCTGGCGACTGCCTTCCGATGTGAACCGGAAGGCGGGTGAGGCGCGGCTGATACCGATGGGTGGGCAGGCTGGCAAGCCCCTTCTTCACGCTTTTTGCATTGAACGTGAAAAGCCTTGGCTTGAGCGCCCGAGCGCCCACATAAGGCCCGACCCGACTTTCAGACCCCAACCTTCAAAGATTGGAGCGCATTTTGGCTACCCTGGGAATGAGCGCCGCCGAACGCGAGGCCGTCGAGAGCTTCCGCCGCGACGTGGTCGAGCCGTCGATGACCAAGCTCGTCATCATCGATTTCTGGGCGGAATGGTGCGGCCCGTGCAAAGCGCTGACCCCGATCCTCGAGAAGGTCTCGGCGGCCTATGCCGACAAGGGCGTGGTGCTCGCCAAGGTCGATACCGACAAGAACCAGTTCATCGCCGCGCAATTCCAGATCAAGTCGATCCCGACCGTCTATGCGATGTTCCAAGGCCAGCTCGTCGCCGATCTGACCAGTGCGCGCACCGAATCGCAATTGCGCGCGATGCTCGACCAGATCCTCAAGCAATTGCCGATCGAAAGCGAAGAGGCCTCGCTCGAAGCCGAGATCGAGCCGCTGCTGGCGATGGGCGAGCAGGTTCTCGCCGAGGGCGATGCCGAGCGGGCGGTGAGCGTCTTCGCGCAGATCGTCGAGATGGCGCCCGAACATCCTGGCGCGCTCGCCGGCCATGTCCGCGCATTGGTCGCCGCGCACCGCGTCGATGAGGCCGATACCGCGATCGCGGCGCTGCCCGAGGCGGTCGCCAAATCGCCCGAGATCGAGCGCGCCAAGGCCGCGCTGGCGCTCGCGCGCGACGCCAAGCCGGTCGATGATCTCGCGGCGCTCGCCGCCGAGGTCGCCGCCAACCCGCACGACATGGACAAGCGCTTCGAACTCGCCGGCGGCCAGATGGCGGCGGGCGACCGCGAAGCCGCCGCCGCCACGCTGCTCGCGATGATCGCCGAGGACAAGACGTGGAACGAGGCCGCCGCGCGCACCCAGTTGCTCAAGCTGTTCGAAGTGGTCGGCCTCGAAGACCCGTGGGTGTCGGCGCAGCGCCGCAAGCTGTCCGCGATCCTGTTCGGATGAGCGAGCGTGGCGCGGGTGAGGCGGTGAAGACCACGCGCCTGTCGGTCTTCCCGCTGCCGGGAGCGCTGCTGTTCCCGCGCATGCACCTGCCGCTCCACATCTTCGAGCCGCGCTACCGCGCGATGGTGTCTGACGCGATGGCGCGCGACCGGCGGATCGGCATGATCCAGCCGCGTACCGATAAGGTCGGGCGCAAGGACAACCCGCCGCTGTTCGAGATCGGCTGCGTCGGCAAGATCGGCGAGTTCGAGGCGAGCGAGGACGGGCGCTACAATCTGGTGCTGGAAGGCGTCGCGCTGTTCCGCGTCGTGCGCGAACTCGACGTGACGACGCCGTTCCGCCAGATCGAGGCCGAGCTGCTGCCGCTTGCCGCCGAGCCCGAGATGCTGTCGCTGCCGCGCCGATCACTGCTCGAAACCGAATCGCGCGCCTTCGCCGATGCGCAGGGCTATGCGGTCGATTGGGAGGCGGTGACCCGGCTCGACGACGAGGCGCTCGTCAACGGCATCGCCCAGATCGCGCCGTTCGACGTGGCGGCGAAACAGGCCTTGCTCGAATCGCCCGATATCGAGGACCGCGCCGAACTCATCATCCAGCTCATGCAATTCTTCGGCCGGCATGACGGCGAGGATTCGGTGACGCTGCAATAGCGAACTCCGTTCGTCCTGAGTAACCGCTGAGGTGCCCGCAGGGCGTATCGCGGTGTATCGAAGGACGCACCCGTGCTTCGATACGCGCTTTCGATACGGGCCTTCGGCCCTACGCAATCGCTACTCAGCACGAACGGGGAAGGTGCGCTACTTCGTCGCTGGCACCGCCGTTGCCGCAGGCGCTGGTCCTGGGGCCGGAGCCGGCTGCACCACCGGCGGCGCGGCGACCGTACCGGCCGCCTGCCCCGCCATCGCCGCCGATTCGAGAATGTCGAGCGCGTGGCGCGAGTCGATGTAGCGCCGTGCCGCGTCGGTCCAGCGGCCCGCATCGGCCGCGCCGGGCAGCCGCGCGACTTCGCCGAGCGCCGCCTCGATCCGCCCACCCTCGACCAGCCGGCGCGCGCGCACGAGCCGGTCGGCGGGCAGCGGTGACGGCGTGCCGGCGCGGTGCAGCGAAATCAGCCCGGTCAGTTCGCGCCGGAAGCTCGCGACCAGCCCGCCGCGAAACCCGCCCGTCACCAGATCGGGGCCGATCGCATCGAGGCCACCGCGCAGATCGTCGAGCGTGACCGGCTCGCGCGCGGCCTGAACGATCGTTGCGACCGCGCCGGGCTGGCTCGCGCCGAAGCGGTAGCGCAGCCGTTCCTCTAGATAGCCCAGCCCGACCCCGCGATCGAGCGCGCGCCGCGCCGCGAAGGCGATCAGCATCCCCTCGGCGCGCGTGGCATTGCTGGCGGCGGCTTGCGCATCGGCACCCACGCCGGCGGTGCGCTCCTCCAGCGTGTCGAGTTGCGCGGCGAGCGCCGCCTCGCGCGAGGAGAGCGCGTCGAGATCGATCGTCGCGCCTTGCGCGCCGCCCTTGGCGGGAACGATCACCACCGGCGATTGCGATCCGCCCGCGCCGTTGCTCACTGGCAGCGTCAGTGTTGTCGTCTTCGGCGCGGGGCCGAGCCCGAACACGCGGAACAGCGCGAACGCACCGGCGGCCCCGGCCAGAACCAGCAATATCGCGAGGAGCGTGATCGTTCGCCAGCCCGCGCGTCGGGCGGGAACCGGGGTCGGCGGCGCTTGATCCATGTCACCTTATTCCCGCCGAACGCGAGCCGGTCAACGCCCAAGCGCATCGATCGCCGCGAACAGCGCCGCATCGCTTGGGCTCGCCGCGATGGCGACCGCGCGCCAGCCCGATCCGGCGGCGGCGGCGATGGCCGCGCTGAACGCGCCGATCGTTACGCGCGCGCGCGGCACCTCCGCCGAATCGAGCAGCGCACCCAGCCGCGTCGCCGCGCGTGCCGAATGGAGCAGCGCGACGCTGCCGGCCAATCCGGCGACATCAACGGGCGCGACGGCGCGCGGCTCGCTCGCATAGACCGCAATCGCGCGCGTGACGCCCGCAACCGGAGTCCGCTCGCGACCGCCGAGGTGAAGCGCACGCGCGATGCCGCGTGCGGTGAGCAAGCCGCCTAGCGCCTCCGCGTCGCTGCTCCCCGTCGCCGCGACGCTCAGCCCGGCGGCGCGCGCGGCGGCGGCGGTCTGCTCGCCCACCGCGATCACCGGCAGCGAGGCGAGGTCGGTGAGCGCCGCGCCGGCCGCGCGCACGCTATTGGCGCTGGTCAGCACCAGCGCATCGTGATCGCGAACGTCGGGCGCCGACCAGTCGAGCGGGACCACCGCGAACAGCGGCAGCCGCAGCACCGCATATCCCGCCGCCGTGGCGCGTGCCGCCGTTGCCGCATTGCCCGGCTCGGGGCGCAGCACGGCGAGCGTAAGGCTCATCCCGCGAACAGCCGGCGGACCGATTCGGGCGCGCGCTCGAGCAGATCGTCCGCCAACGCCTCAGCCAGCGCCGCGCCGGGTTCGCCGCGCATTTCGCCGGTGACATGCGCGCTGCCATCCTCGGCGAGCAGTTCGGCGACGATGTGCATCACCCCGCCCTCGATCGTCGCCAGCGCCGCCACCGGCGAATGGCAATCCGCCACCAGCCGCGCGAGCAACGCCCGCTCCGCCCCCACGCACGCCTGCGTGACGCCGTCGCCGATCGCCTCGACCAGCGCGCCCGCCGAATCGTCATCGGCGCGCACCTCGATGCCGACCGCACCCTGCGCGGGTGCGGGCAGCAGCACGGCGGTATCGATCGCGACGCCGACATCGTCGCGCCCGAGCCGCTCCAGCCCCGCCGCCGCGAGCAGGGTCGCATCGGCTTCCCCCGCCGCGAGCTTGGCGAGCCGCGTGGCGACGTTGCCGCGAAACAGGATCGTCGTCACGTCGGGGCGAAGCCGCCTGACCTGCGCCGCACGGCGCGGGCTGCTGGTGCCGAGCACCGCGCCGGGGCGCAACGCGGCGATGCTGTCGGCGCCGACCAGCCGCTCGCGCACGTCGGCGCGCGGCAGCAGCGCGGCGATTCGGATCGCCTCCGGGCGAACCGTCTCGACATCCTTCATCGAATGCACCGCGCAATCGATCTCGCCGGCCAGAAGCGCGCGGTCGAGTTCCTTGGTCCACAGCGCCTTGCCGCCGATCTCGGCAAGTGCGCGATCCTGCACGCGGTCCCCGGTGGTGCGGATCACGACGATCTCGACGTCACTTTCGGGCCAGCCATGCGTGGCGCACAAGGCATCCCGCACCACATTGGCCTGGACGAGCGCGAGCGGTGAACCGCGGGTTCCGATACGGAAGATCATTCGGCTTCCCGAAAAAATGTGCGGCAGATCGGTCTTACTCCCGTTCGTCCCGAGCGAAGTCGAGGGACAAGCCCGAAGCGCAGGTGCCTCGACTTCGCTCGGCACGAACGGTTCTGGTTTGGGCGCTCGCTGTAAGGGAAAACGCCGCCCTTCGACAAGCGTGCGACGAAGCGTTAGGGACGAACGGATCATGACCAAGCTCATCCTCGGCCTCGAATCGAGTTGCGACGAGACCGCCGCCGCGATCGTCACCTCGGATCGCCGCGTGCTGTCGCACCGGCTCGCCGGGCAGGAAGCCGCGCACCGGCCCTATGGCGGCGTCGTCCCCGAAATCGCCGCGCGCGCGCATGTCGAGGCGCTGATCCCGCTGGTCGAAGGCGCGCTTGCCGATGCCGGCGTCACCCTCGCCGATGTCGATGCGGTCGCGGCGACGGCGGGGCCGGGGTTGATCGGCGGGGTGATGGTCGGGCTCGTCACCGGCAAGGCGCTGGCGCATGCGGCGGGCAAGCCTTTGGTCGCGGTCAACCATCTCGAAGGCCATGCGCTGTCGCCGCGTCTCGCCGATCCCGATCTCGATTTTCCCTATCTGCTGCTGCTCGTCTCGGGCGGGCATTGCCAGTTGCTGCTGGTCGAAGGCGTCGCGCGCTACCGCCGGCTCGCCACCACGATCGACGATGCGGCGGGCGAAGCGTTCGACAAGACCGCCAAGATCCTCGGTCTGGGCTTCCCCGGCGGCCCGGCGGTGGAACGCGCAGCCGCGCTTGGCAACCCCATCGCGGTGCCGCTGCCGCGCCCGCTAAAAGGGTCCGCCGAGCCGCATTTCTCCTTCGCTGGGCTGAAGAGCGCGGTGGTGCGCGCGCATGCAGCCGGGACGTGGAGCCCTGAGGACATCGCCGCGTCGTTCCAAGCGGCGGTGGTCGATTGCCTGATCGACCGCACCACGCGCGCACTTCACCGCGCCGAGGACGCCACGGCGCTGGTCGTCGCGGGCGGGGTCGCCGCGAACGGCGCGGTGCGCGCCAGTTTGCAAGCGCTGGCGAACGACAACGCGCTGCGCTTCGTCGCGCCGCCGCTATGGCTCTGCACCGACAATGCCGCGATGATCGCCTGGGCGGGCGCGGAACGCTTCGCCGCCGGCCTCACCGATCCGCTCGACATGCCAGCGCGTCCGCGCTGGCCGCTCGATCCGACGGCAGAGGCAGTGCGCGGCGCGGGGGTGAAGGCATGAACATCGGTATGCGTATCGGTATTTTGGGCGGCGGCGCATGGGGCACCGCGCTCGCGCAGGTGATGGCGGCGGGCGGACATGCGGTGCGGCTGTGGGCGCGCGAGGCCGAGGTGGTCGCGGCGATCAACGACACCCGCGCCAACCCGCTGTTCCTGCCGGGGATAGACCTTTCGCCCGCGATTTCGGCAAGCGACGATCTG
>Ga0247735_1000728_pt1 | contig 12870 bp, 11 predicted proteins | sample UWRJL178409R2_FD_180934 | JGI IMG/M metagenome (GOLD analysis project Ga0247735, IMG submission 180934) | Plant litter microbial communities from Arlington Agricultural Research Station in Wisconsin, United States - UWRJ-L178-409R-2 | ecosystem: Environmental > Terrestrial > Plant litter >...
TGTGGTGCCCCCTGGCAGATTCGAACTGCCGCTTCTACCTCCGGAGGGTAGCGCTCTATCCCCTGAGCTAAGGGGGCCCAGTACGTAGCAAGATTAGCAGTATGAGCGAGACACAAACCCTCCGTAGTCGCCTTCGGGCGCAAAAAGTGTTTGGCGGCGAGCTGCCGAAGTTCGACACGGACGTCGCCCCGGGCGCGCCGCTGCCCCTTCTGGTGGAGTGGTTGGAGGCGGCGATGGACGCCGGCGTGGTGCAACCGCACGCCATGGCGCTGGCCACCGTCTCTGGCGACGGGGACGTGTCGAACCGCACACTGCTGATGAAGGATGTGGATTCGACCGCCGTCTGGTTCGCCTCGCTTGACAACGGCCCGAAGGGTAAGGACATCCGCGAGAACCCGCGTGTGGCGCTCGCCCTGTACTGGCGCGAGCAGGGCCGCCAGGTGCGCATCGTTGGCCAGGCGTCCGAGGGGCCGCGGCAGACCAGTGAAAAAGATTTTCGCGAACGGCACCCGAATGCGCGCGCCATGGCGATCGCGGCGAAACAGAGTGAACCGATCGAGGATTATGACGAGCGGGTGGATGCTGCGCGACAGAAAATCGACGCCGATCCCGACTTCGTGCCGGAGTCGTGGACCGCGTACCGGGTGATCCCGGAGAGCATCGAATTCTGGCAGGCGGAACGCGAACGCGACCAGGTGCGCCTGCGCTACCGTCGAGTTGGCGACGGTTGGGAGAAGGACCTCCTCTGGCCGTAAAACCCGGCACGCGGCATCCGTGGTCGCCCACTCACCGCGCCCCAATCCGGGGCATCCGCAGCGCGACGCGCAGCGCGTTCAGCAACGGTTCAAACGCATGACATCATCGACGTATGCAGCGCACCGTTTCCGCCCACATTGAGCTCGATCTTCGCGGCGTGACGAACATGGTGTTCAGTATGAGCGCCGCACTCGGCGCCACCCTGGTGAGTGAGAAGATCCGCTTCGCGCTCGACGGGGTCGACCAGGATTTCAGCGAACTGACCGACGTGCACGGCGGTCGCCTTCACCAGTTCGTCACCGACAAAGGTCACATGGTTGTCGACTATGTCGCCGAGGTCGAGGGGCGTGCAGCGCCGGCACCCACCAGCGAACTCGACCTCATCACCTACCTGCGGCCGAGCCGCTACTGCCAGTCGGACAGCCTGTTCCCCACCGCCCGCAGCGAGTTTCGCGGACTGAGTGGACACAACCTGGTGCGCGCGGTCACCGACTGGGTCTGGACCCGCATCGCGTACGTTTCCGGATCGAGCCTGCCAACCGATGGTGCGACACGAACCCTGCTGAACCGCCAGGGAGTCTGCCGCGACTTCGCCCACGTCACCATCGCGATGCTGCGTGCCATGGACCTGCCGGCGCGGATGGTTGCCGTCTACGCTCCGGGCCTGTCGCCGATGGACTTCCACGCCGTGGTGGAGGCCTGGGTCGACGGGCAGTGGTGGGTGGTGGACGCCACCCGGCTCGCCCCGCGCCAGTCGCTTGTGCGTATCTCCACCGGTCGTGACGCCGCGGACACCGCCTGGCTGACCAGCAACTGGACGGACCTCGCGGTCACGTCGATGCTTGTCACCGTTTCCGCTGACGAGCTGCCGAAGGACGACCACGTGCAGCTGGTCCAGCTCGGCTAAAACCGGCACCACCGCCCCCGGCGCCTCCGACGGGAACGGGCGCACGCGCACCTCGGGTAGAATCGACCCCCGTGAATCCCGCCGAACTTTCTGCCTCCCTGCTCGCCATCGTCTCTGGTGTGCTTTTGCGCCGGGAGTCCGCCGAAACCCTCACCATTGCCGACGTCGCCCTCGAGCGCCCGCGCAACCGCGACCACGGCGACTGGGCGTCGAACATCGCCATGAAGCTGGCGAAACCGCTCGGCTCGAACCCGCGCGAAATCGCGACCGAGATCACCGCAGAGCTGGAGAAGGTGGACGGCATCGCGTCCGTCTCCATCGCCGGTCCCGGATTTATCAACATCACCCTGGATGCTGCGGCAGCCGGCGAAGTCGCCCGCACCATCATCGACGCCGGTGAGGCCTACGGCCGAAACACCGGACTTGTTGGCCAGACCATCAACCTCGAGTTCGTCTCGGCCAACCCCACCGGGCCACTGCACATCGGCCACACCCGCTGGGCGGCCCTCGGCGACTCCCTCGCCCGTGTGCTGCGCGCGTCGGGAGCAGAGCTCGCCACCGAGTTCTACATCAACGACGCCGGCAACCAGATGGACAACTTCGGCGCGTCGATCCTCGCCTCCGCGCGCGGCCTCGACACACCGGAGAACGGCTACCCCGGGCAGTACATCGCTGACCTCGCCGTGCGGGTGCTCGAGATCGAACCCACCCTGCTCGAGCTGTCGGACGAGGAGGCGCTCGCACTCGCGCGGGAGACCGGCTACCGCCTGCAGCTCGGCGAGATCCAGGCATCGCTCGAACGGTTCAACGTGCACTTCGACGTCTGGTTCAGCGAACGCGACCTGCACACCATCGACCCCGACGCCGGGAAGAGCGCCATCGATTCGGCCATCGACCGACTGCGGGTACAGGGTCACGTGTTCGACGAGGACGACGCCGTGTGGGTGCGCACCACCGACTTCGGTGACGACAAAGATCGTGTTATCCGCCGCGGAAACGGGATTTTCACCTACTTCGCCGCAGACGCCGCCTACTACCTGAGCAAAAGCGACCGCGGCTACGCGCACAAGATCTACCTGCTCGGCGCCGACCACCACGGCTACGTGCACCGCCTCCGCGCCCTCGCCGGCTCGGCCGGGGACGACCCGGACCGCGACATCGAGGTGCTTATCGGGCAGCTTGTCAGCATCAACGGGGCCCGCCTGTCCAAACGCGCAGGAAACATCATCGAGCTCAACGACCTGCAGGCCTGGCTCGGCACCGACGCGCTGCGCTACTCACTCGGCCGCTACCCGGCGGACTCGCCGCTGACGCTCGACCCTGAGCTTCTGCAGAAGCGCACCAACGACAACCCGGTCTTCTACGTGCAGTACGCCCACGCCCGCACCCACCAGGTTGCCCGCAATGCCGCAGCCTCCGGGGTCGACCGCTCCGTTTTCGACGCCAGCCTGCTGACGCACGAGACCGAGAGCATCCTGCTCGGAATCCTCGCGGAGTTCCCGCGGGTGGTGCTGCAGTCGGCGGAGCTTCGCGAACCGCACCGCATCGCCCGCTACAGCGAAGAGCTCGCCGGCGCGTACCACCGCTGGTACGACAACTGCCGCGTGACGCCGCTCGGCGACGAAACGGTCAGCGACGTGCACCGCACCCGGCTGTGGTTGAATGACGCGACGGGCGTGGTGCTGCGCAACGCGCTCGGCCTCCTCGGAGTGAGCGCGCCCGAGAGGATGTAACCATGTCGGACACCACCGAGCGTCTCGAACCTCTTGTGCCGGCGGCCCCGGCGAAACGTCGTGGCCCCCGCCGCGGCATCCTGATCGCCCTCGTTGTGGTGGTTGTTCTCGTTGTTGTCGGCTATTTCGTCGCCGAACGCCTGGTGCGCAACTATGCCGAAAACTACGTGCGCGAGCAGGTAGTCAGCGCCCTCGGGCTCTCGAACGGCGACGGTGTTGGTGTCGAGCTCGGCGCTGGGTCCTTCCTGCTGCAGGCGGCGGGCGGTTCGATCAACAACCTGCGCGTGACCATCGACCGCCTCGACGTGGGCGACCTCAGCGGCGCCGCCGTGTTGACCGGCACGGGTGTGCCTCTGGACAGCGCGAGCCCGGTGGAGAAACTCGACGTGTCGCTCAGCCTCGACGAAGACCAGCTCGCCGTACTGTCCGACAGCCTGAGCGGGTCCAACCTCGATGGTGTCGCCCTGAAGGACGGTCTCATCCGGATCACGGCGAACCTATCGGTCGGCCCGCTCAACCTCCCGGTCACGGTGGGCCTGCTGCCCGGTGTGGAGGACGGCGACATCGCCTTCACCCCGCAGGACATCACCGCCGCCGGCCAGACCCTGACAGCGGAGGCGCTGCGCGACGGCATTTTCGGTTCCGTCGCCGGTCCGCTGCTTCAAACCCGTTCATTCTGCATCGCCGACCAGCTTCCCGCGGCCCTGCTGCTGGACAGTGTGCAGGTCGACGGCAGGAAACTGGTGATCGGGTTCACCGGTGACGGCATCGTGCTCGGCAGCCCGAACGTGGCAGACAAGGGCAGCTGCTCCTAACCCCGGCGGTCGGTTCTGCTCAGCCGGCGAACCAGCCGAGGGTCCGGCCGGCGTCGAGCGCCAGCAGAACCCCGACGATGCCGATCACCCAGGCCGTGGTGCTCGCGGCGTTTTTGGTGAGCCAGCGGTCGAGACTCTTCAGCGGTGTGTCCAGGGCGCGCGCGGCGGTCAGGCGACCTGCCAGCAGGATCACCGCAGGCGCGATCATCACCAGGCAATAACCAAGCAGGAGCAGGCCGGACATCGGCCACGACGGGCCCTGGCTGGAAATCATCCCGATCCCGGCAAGGTACGGGATCATCGAGGCCAGCTCGATCAGCCCGGCGGTCAGTGCCAGCACCATCAATGCCACGAGTGATCCCCGTCGCCCCGTCCCGCCACCCATGGCCCGGGAGCGCCAGCTCGAGAGGCGGCCGCCGCCGGTGGCTGCCTGCTCGGCCGCCCGCGCCCGCGCCTTTTTCGAATCGAGTGGGAAGCTGATCGCGAGGAGCGCCGCGCCGAGCAGGAACTGCCCGATCACAAAACCGCGGGTCTCCAGCACCGCGCCGTACCGCCCGAGGAAGGCATCCGCGCCGAACATGATCAGCAGGCCCACAGCGAAGTAGAACAGCAGGATGGTCCCGAGGTAGCTCAGCACCCGCCCGGGCCGCACCCCGCCGGGGGCCATCAACAGCCACACCGGGATCAGCAGGGTGCCGAAGCTTGTGGCATCCACCAGCGCAAGCAGCACGAGTATTCCGACCAGCGCCGCCGGCGAGTCCGCGGCCACGGTGAATCCGTCGACCAGGCCGGGGCCGCCCGCTGTAATTTGTGTCATGCTCCCAGCGTCACGGCACGGGGGATGCTGCGCGTCGGCCAAACGAGTGATCAATCGGATACATCCTTTGGCGGACGTGCCGGGACCCCGCACTGTGGTGATACTGGGGGGGTGACTCTCTTCCGCCGCCGCGACGCCCTGTCCGCTGCGGTGACCGTCGCCCTCGGGATCCTGTTGATCGCCCTCGGGGTGGCCGGCCTCGATTCGCCACCGCTGCTGCCCGGGTGGGACGCGGAGCAAAGCTCACGGTGGTGGCACCTTGTGCCGCTGGCCGTGGGCGGTATCGCGATGCTGTTCGAACGCAAGCGCCCGCTGCTCAGCTTCGCCGTCGGGACCGCCGCCCTGCTCGGCGACTTCGCCATCGGCGGCAGCCTCGCCGTGCTGCTGGTCTGGTGGGACCTGCTCTACGCCGTCGGCCTCCACGCCTCCACCCGCGCCCGCAACATCATCACCGCGGTGATGGTGACCGGCACTCTCGCCGTGGCAACTGCCGCCGCAGAGCACGACCGGGATTTTGCCTCCTTCCTGCTGGTGGCGCTGCAGGTCGGGGCCGTTGTCCTTGTACCGCTGTGGTGGGCGTGGGGCGTGCGCCAGGGACACGAACTTGCCGCCGTTGCCAGTGAACGCGCGCGTCTGGAAGCCGAGCGGGCAACCACCCTCAGCCGTCTCGCCGAACTCGACAGGGCCGAGGCCGTCGCGGCCGAACGCTCCGCCATGGCCCGGGAACTGCACGACGTTATCTCCTCACACCTGTCCGCCATCGCCATCCACTCCGCCGCCGCCCTGGCCGCACCAGCCGACCGGGACCGCGACCGTGCCGCCCTCGGCCAGGTGCGCGCGGCGAGCCTCGCCTCCCTCGAGGAGATGCGCACCATGATCACCCTGCTGCGCTCCGACACCACCGCAGAGCCGCTCACCACCGGCGATGGGCTGTCGGCCCTGCCCGAACTGGTGGCCTGGGCGGGGGATGCCGGCCTCTCGGTCACCGTGACGAACCGGGGCGACCACAACTCCGTCCTTCCCACGGCCGTCGACCAGTCGGCACTGCGGATCATCAGGGAAGCCCTCACCAACGCCCTCAAATACGGCACAGGTACGGCGTCGCTTGCGATCGTTGCTGACGGAACCGCCGTCACCATCACCGTCGACAACCGGATCCCCACCGTCGCCACCCCGGCGACCGGGGGAGGCACCGGCCTTGTCTCGATGCAGGAACGCGCCGTCTCCCTCGGTGGAACCTTCTCCGCGGGGGAGCATGCCGGGCGGTGGACGGTCCAGGCGCGCCTGCCGGCCAGCAGGGCGGCACTGCGATGATCAGGGTGCTGCTGGCCGACGACCATGCCGCCATCCGTGCCGGCCTCACGGTTCTGCTGTCGCAGACCGAAGACATCGAGGTGATCGGTGAAGTCGCCGATGGCGACGCCGCGGTTGCCGCGGCCAGGCAGTGGCGCCCCGACGTGGTGGTGATGGACGTCCGGATGCCCGGAATGGACGGCATCCAGGCCACGGGGATCATCACCCGCGAGCGCCTTGCCGACGTGCTTGTGCTCACCACCTTCGACTTCGACGATGTTGTATTCGGAGCCTTGCGGGCCGGTGCCGCCGGATTCCTCCTCAAAACGGCCGAACCGGACGCCCTCATCGGCGCCATCCGATCGGTGGCCGCGGGAGACGGCGTTATCGCGCCCGAGGTCACCAGGCGCCTGCTCAGCGCCTTCATCGCCCACCCGCTGCCGCCGGCGTCGACCGGGGCGAACCAGGTCGCCGACCTGACGCCGCGCGAGCACCATATCCTCGCCGAACTCGGCCGCGGACTGTCCAACACCCAGATCGCCGCGGAACTGGTCATCACCGAAGCCACCGTGAAAACCCACGTTTCCCGGGTTCTCGCGAAACTCGGGGTGACCTCGCGCATGCAGGCCGCCATCATCGCCCGCGAAAAAGGACTGGCCTGAACAGCGCCGGGCTTGCCGGGGCAGTGACACCGGCACCCGCCTTCTGACGCTACTATTGGTACGGCTTCAGGGACCAAGCCGGGTTCGCTCGCCTCACTCAACCAATATTCCGTGAGGTCATACCCGTGCCTGCCAACCCCCTTGCCCCGTCCTGGCTCTCCGTGCCGGAGGATGCCAATGCGCTTCCCGCCGCCGTCTGGTCGACCAACGCCACCCGCGCGGCCTCCGGTGAGCTGACCGTCGCCGGTGTCGCCGCCTCCGACCTCGCCCGCGAGTTCGGCACCCCGCTCTACGTTGTGGACGAAGACGATGCCCGCGGTCGTGCCCGTGCCATCCGCGAATCCTTCGACCGCGAGTTCGCCCGCATCGGCTCCACCGTCAAGGTGTACTACGCCGGCAAAGCGTTCCTGTCCGTCGACATCGCCCGCTGGATGAACGAGGCGGGCCTGAACATCGACGTCTGCAGCGGGGGAGAGCTCGCCGTCGCCTTGGCCGCCGGGGTGGATGCTGCACGCCTCGGGCTGCACGGGAACAACAAGTCCCTGCGCGAGATCGACCGTGCCGTTGGGGTGGGAATCGGCGCCATCGTGCTGGACAGCCCGATCGAGATCGAACGCGTCGCCGAGGCCGCCGCGCGGCACGGCCGCATCCAGCCCGTTCGCCTTCGGGTCAACAGCGGGGTGCACGCCTCGACACACGAATACCTCGCGACGGCCCGCGAAGACCAGAAGTTCGGCATCCCGCTGCCGGAGGTGAGCGACCTTGTCGCCGTCATCCGCTCCCACCCTTCCCTGCAGTTCCTTGGGCTGCACTCCCACATCGGGTCCCAGATCTTCGGCACCGACGGGTTCGCAGAAGCGGCCCGCCGCCTGTTCGAGGTACACGCCGAACTGCTGGCAACCGGGCCAGTCCCCGAGCTGAACCTCGGCGGTGGTTTCGGAATCGCGTACACCAGCGTGGACGAGACATTCCCCATCAACGAGCTCGCCGCAAGTTTCGCCGACATCGTCTCCGCCGCCGCAGCACGGCTCGACGTGCCGGTGCCGATCCTCGCGATCGAGCCGGGGCGCTACATCATCGGCAACGCCGGCCACACCCTCTACGAAGTCGGCACCATTAAAGACGTACTCGTCGACGGCATCGCAATCCGCAAATACGTGAGCGTCGACGGCGGTATGAGCGACAACATCCGCCCCGCCCTCTACGCAGCGGATTACAGCGCCCGACTCGCCAACCGCAGCTCCAGCGCGGAACCGGCGCTGGTCCGCGTCGCCGGCAAGCACTGCGAGAGCGGCGACATCGTGGTGCTCGCCGAATACCTGCCCGCCGACGTCACCCCGGGCGACCTGCTGGCCGTGCCGGCGACCGGCGCCTACTGCTGGTCGATGGCCAGCAACTACAACTACCTCGGCCGCCCCCCGGTGGTCGCTGTCCGTAACGGTGCCGCCCGCGTATTGGTGCGCGGCGAGACCGAAGAAGACCTACTGCGTCGCGACGCAGGATTGGATGCCTCATGATCGAGTACCGCAACCTGCGGATCGCCCTCCTCGGCGGTGGCAGCGTTGGTGCCCAGGTCGCCGCCCTGCTGCTGCAGCACGGGGAGGAACTGGCGAACCGCGTCGGCGCCGGACTCGAGCTGGTCGGAGTCGCCGTGCGCGACCTCGACGCGCCCCGCACCACCGACATTCCCAAACACCTGCTGACCACCGATGCGGAATCGCTGATCCTCAGCGCCGACATCGTGATCGAACTCATCGGCGGAATCGAACCGGCACGCAGCTACATCCTGCAGGCCATCAACTCCGGCGCCGACGTCATCACCGCCAACAAGGCGCTGCTGGCCACTCACGGCCCTGAGCTCTTCGAGGCTGCCGAGCAGGTTGGTGCCCAGCTGTACTACGAGGCCGCCGTCGGCGGGGCGATCCCCATCATCCGCCCGCTGCGCGACAGCCTCGCCGGTGACCGGGTCGAACGCATCCTGGGAATCGTCAACGGCACAACCAACTTCATCCTCGACCTGATGGACACCAAGGGGGAAACGCTCGAGTCCGCACTCGCCACCGCGACGGCCCTCGGATACGCCGAGGCAGACCCGACAGCAGACATCGAAGGCTACGACGCGGCACAGAAGGCGGCCATCCTCGCCAGCCTCGCATTTCACACCACCGTCCCGCTGGACGCCGTCTACCGAGAAGGCATCACCGAGATCACTGCCGCGCAGGTTGAATCCGCGCGAAAGGGTGGTTTTGTTGTCAAACTGCTCGCCATCTGCGAGAGACTGACCGACCCGACCACCGGTGTTTCGGGTGTCAGCGCCCGTGTGCACCCCGCCCTCATTCCACTCAGCCACCCGCTGGCGTCCGTCCACGGCGCCAACAACGCGGTGTTCCTCGAAGCCGAGGCCGCCGGCAGCCTGATGTTCTATGGCGCCGGTGCCGGGGGAATCGAAACGGCCTCCGCCGTGCTCGGTGACCTCGTCTCCGCCGCACGCCGCCACGTTATCGGTGGCCCGGGCGTTGCCGAATCAACCAGCGCCGACCTTCCGGTCTTGCCCATCACCAGTGTGATCACCCGCTACCAGATGACCCTGTCGGTCATCGACCAGCCCGGTGTACTTGCGACCATCGCGACCCTGTTCAGCGATCATGGGGTGTCCGTCGAGGCGGTAGCACAGTCCGTGGGTCCCGCAGCGATTACGTTGGAAGGTACGAGCGACCCTCGCACCACCGCTACCCTAGTCATTGGCACTCACGAGGCCTCCGAGGCCGATCTCGCCGCAACCGTCGCGGCACTGAAATCCAGCGAAGTCGTGAGCGCCGTTGTGTCTGTTCTGAGAGTTGAGGGACTGTAAGTGGCCAACCAATGGCGCGGAGTACTCCGCGAATATGCCGATCGTCTGAACATCTCGGATGCGACGCCCATCATCACCCTGGGCGAAGGCGGAACCCCGCTGATTCCCGCACCGGCGCTGTCTGCCCGCACCGGTGCCCGGGTTTACGTCAAGTTTGAGGGAATGAACCCCACCGGATCCTTCAAGGACCGCGGGATGACGATGGCAATCTCCAAAGCCGTCGAACACGGCGCTAAGGCTGTCATCTGTGCCTCGACCGGAAACACTTCGGCGTCGGCAGCGGCCTATGCGGCCCATGCTGGCATCACCGCGGCCGTGCTTGTCCCCGAGGGCAAAATCGCCATGGGCAAACTGAGCCAGGCCATTGCGCACAACGCCGAACTGCTCCAGGTCCAGGGCAACTTCGACGACTGCCTCGACATCGCCCGCGACCTCGCTGCCAATTACCCGGTTCACCTGGTCAACTCGGTCAACCCCGACCGCATTGAGGGCCAGAAGACCGGTGCTTTCGAGGTTGTCGACGTTTTGGGCGACGCCCCGGACATCCACATCCTTCCCGTCGGCAACGCCGGCAACTACACCGCATACACCCGCGGTTACACCGAGGACGCCGAACGCGGCGCCACCACCAAACTTCCGCGGATGTTCGGCTTCCAGGCCGCGGGCAGCGCGCCCATCGTTCTTGGCCACGTCGTCAAGAACCCGGAAACGATCGCCAGTGCCATCCGGATCGGTAACCCGGCGTCCTGGGACCTTGCCATCGCCGCCCGGGAGGCGACCAACGGCTACTTCGGTTCCATTACCGATGACATGATCCTCGAAGCACACCGCATCCTGTCTGCGGAGGTGGGGATTTTTGTTGAGCCCGCCTCGGCCATCAGCGTCGCCGGCCTGCTCGAGCGTGCCGCCGCCGGCCAGATCCCCAAGGATTCCGTTGTTGTGCTGACAGTCACCGGCCACGGGTTGAAAGACCCGCAGTGGGCGTTGCGTGCCGCGGACGGTTCGGACATCACCCCAACCATCGTCCCGGTCGACACCGCAGAAGTTGCCGGTGTACTTGGGCTGAGTAAGGCATGAGCCTGCTCGGGCGTTCCGTCACGGTGAAGGTTCCGGCGACGACCGCGAACCTCGGGCCCGGTTTCGACACCCTCGGACTGGCACTGTCGCTCTACGACGAGCTCACCGTCACCGTTCGCGAGGAACCGGGTGCTTTTGTCGACGTCATCGGTGTTGGCGCCGGTGTTGTGCCGACCGACGCGTCCAACCTCGTTGTCACCGCGATCGCCCACACCTTCGCCGCGTACAACCAGGAACTCCCCGGCCTTAACCTCACAGCCCGTAACTCCATTCCGCACGGCCGCGGCATGGGGTCCTCCGGTGCGGCAATCGTTTCAGGCATCATGGCTGCCAAAGGCCTGCTCGAGGGAATCGTCGAGATCGACTCCGAAGCATTGCTCGCCCTCGCCACCCAGATGGAAGGGCACCCCGACAACGTCGCGCCCGCACTGTTCGGCGGACTGACAATCGCCTGGATGACCCCCTCAGGCCCCCAGCACAAAAAGTTGATTGTGCACCGCGGTGTCTCGCCATTGGTCTTCGTCCCGGAGACCACCATGTCGACCGCGCTCGCCCGAAGCCTGCAGCCGGCCTCGGTGCCGCACGAGGACGCAATCTTCAACGTCTCCCGTTCTGCCCTGCTGATTGCTGCCCTCATCCAGAGCCCGGAACTTCTCCTGGCGGCCACGGAAGACAAACTTCACCAGAGCTACCGGGCCAGTGCGATGCCGGAAACCGACTCCCTGATCCAGCTGCTGCGTGCAAACGACCTCGCCGCCGTTGTCTCCGGCGCTGGCCCGTCCCTCCTGGTGTTGTGCAGTGACCCGGCACAACGCCTTGTAGCAGCAGATCTCGTCGCTGGCAACTCCACAACACCATGGCTGCCGCTGATGCTGGCCGTCGACTTCAAAGGTGCTACTCTAGTTCCGCACCCGGTAGAAACTCTGGCCTAGCCAGACCGTATCTCGGTTGGGCGCATGCTCATCTGCCTATGTTCCAGTGTTAGGCAGCAAGTATGGTCCGGTCGGGTATTCCCTGGCTGCACTCTTAATAGCAATCGCTAACCCGCAGATCTGTTCCTGCACACCCGCGCAGGAATGCGAACGAGCGATCCGCTTACCTCTGAGATGTTCACTACTCAGAGTCGAAAGGAACCCTTCTTCGTGACTGATGTCAACATTCGTGCAACGAGCACGAATTCCCGCGCCACTCTGAGCGCCCTCCGCCTCCCCGAGCTTCAGGCCCTGGCGAGCGAACTGGGCCTCGCTGGCGCCTCCAAACTTCGTAAAGGAGCACTCGTGGATGCAATAAACGAGATCCAGAACCCCACCGCAGGCGACGCCCAGGTGTCGACCGGCACCCAGACCCTCGAGGCACCCGCCGTCGAGGCGCCTGCTGTCGCCGACGCTGCACCCGCAGCCACGGAAACAGACGCCGTGCAGGCCGTAACCGAGGCTGACGCGCCGTTCGTTGCCACCGAGGCTGCGCCCGCCGCTGAGGCCGTTGAAGCTGAACCGGCTGTTGTCCGCGCACCGGCACGCAAGCGTGCACCGCGCCGGGCGAACACCGCTGACGCCCTGGCGAAGGCCGCTGCTGCCGAAGCCGCTGCCGAGTCCACGTCGGCCGAGGCCGCCGAGACCAGCGAAGAGACCACTGTCTCCGCTCCCGTATCCGCCGTGTCGCACGTCGCCCGCGCCGAAGCCGGCGTTGAGACAGTGCCGCCCGCCGAGGAGGCAGCGCCCGCCGCCGATGCAGCATCCGCGGATTCTTCGTCCGACACTGCCGAGACGCCGACCGAAGCTCCCACCGGCCGCACGTCGCGTGGACGTAACCGCAGCCGTGGCGACCGCCAGGCCAACGCCGAGGCCCGCGCCGCTGAGAACCGCGCCGCAGAATCGCGCGGCGCCGACACCCGTGCCGCCGAGACGACCGAGCCGCAGCGTGCGAACAACACCCGCGGAACCGAGCCGCGCGAGAACT
>Ga0247735_1000731_pt1 | contig 12862 bp, 21 predicted proteins | sample UWRJL178409R2_FD_180934 | JGI IMG/M metagenome (GOLD analysis project Ga0247735, IMG submission 180934) | Plant litter microbial communities from Arlington Agricultural Research Station in Wisconsin, United States - UWRJ-L178-409R-2 | ecosystem: Environmental > Terrestrial > Plant litter >...
GGCTTTTAAAGCTCGCCTACCGATTCGGCCAGTTGGATGAGAGTGTTCGCGAGAAATACACCGATCCCTCCAGCAAATATAGGTACGCAGATCAGCAACCGTTACATACGTTGGCTTGACACATTTTTAGCTTTGGATGGTCTCATGGAAAGGTCTGCATTGATAAATATATATACCTCTCTGAACTCACGTTTAGAAACAGGAAATTATGAACGGCAGACCAGGTAATATCGCATGATAGCTTGGTACTAGACTGTAATTTTAACTACACACCAGACACCTTAAAGGGCTCATACTATGCGAATCCGATCGAAACCGACGTTACAGTCCCGGACGAGGAGAAGAAGCAATTCCCGGAGTACTACGGGGAGAATATATGTGAGTTTAATCTGTTGTATTTATTCATTCTCTTATTTCATTACAGGGCCAAAGAAGGATGAAAAGGGTGTCGAAGGCTTCGAAGAAGCATTCCTGAACCTTTCCCGGTAGCTGGTTTGCTTTAATAATTTATACAGTCACTTACACCCAACATAATAGCTTTATATTTGGAGTTGGATGCAAACTGGCCGTTGCATGCCAGCCGTTCAGTATGTCACATCCTTGCGCAAACGAGTATGCTGAAGACAATGAGCTGCTTAGCTTCCTCCCAGTTTTGGGACACTACTATCTCACTTTCGGATCTCATCGCTAAATCTCAGACCACGAAGGCTCGTCTGTTGCACTATTTCCCGCCTACTCCAGATGCCGCTTCTCCCGCCGAGGATGAACCAATCGACAGCTGGTGTGGATTCCACAAGGACCACTCGTTACTGACTGGCCTCTGCCCGGTATGTCTCCCACCATCGTCCTTGGCGGCCCTATCGATCTGACAGAATAACGTAGGCGATTTTCCTTCGTCGCGTCCCCTCCGGAGAGCCAGAAGTTATCAAGACACCTTCTCCGACGTCCGGGCTGTACATCCGGACTCGTGGAGGACAGCTGAGCAAAGTATCCATACCATCTGACTGCCTGGCCTTCCAGACAGGCGAAGCTCTTGAAGTTGCCACTAACGGGCGTCTGTTGGCCACTCCTCATTGTGTTCGAGTCGGAAGCTTCTCTGGAAACGACGAGATATCTCGAGAATCCTTCGCGCTCTTCATGGGGCCAAACACCGATCAATACTTGTCGCCCACTATGACCTATGGTCAATTCAGCAAGAAAATCTTCGAGGAACATTACGAGAGCACAATGTGATAATAGTAACGGGTTATGGGCACAAAAAGGGTTGGAGTATGTCCAGTGTGAAAGATTAAGTGTCTACAAATTACAACAGCTATAGTCATCTGTCTACAATATCTCGTGGACTAGGTTCATAGTGTGCGGCGTTGTTGAGGTGACCCTGGCGTAAAGGAATCTGGTAAAACGGACATCACCGCAGCAGTGAAGCTCGTACGTTTACGACTTTCGCTTGAACGCGACCCGACAGACGAGCGGCGGTCCTCTTGGTCTGAGATGACGCTCCAGTCTTCGCTTAGTGCGCCTTGCAAAGAACTAGAAGATCCAAACGAGCTTGGAGACAAGTTATCGTGGTTTCGAATGGTCGAATCTTCTGCGATCGCTTCCTCTTCTTCTTCAAAGTCTTCTAGAAGAGATCGTTGCTTAATGAGCGACCGTGCGTATTCCATATCACGATAAATGGACTCGATGGCAGTGGAGACACCATCCTCCTAGTGTACTCATTAGCGAAGAATTGGGCAATGGTATTCAAGGGCTTACCGCTCGAATGTGTTCTCCGATGGTTTTCGCGCGAGCAATCTGTTTCACGTCTGTCGTGGCTGAGACAAGAGCGTCAGATAATGAAGATATTGTGAGTTTCCTGACGCCAGTGCCAACACCCAGAGCTTCAACGCGGTCTGCCCAGAAGTATTGGTCGCCGAAGAAAGGGTGGATTATTGTGGGAATCCCAGCTGTTGACAGGTTAGTAAGATAGTGTCATTGTCGTATGCAAAGGGGTCCAATACCTCGTAAGCTAGCACCAGTAGTTCCTGCTCCACCGTGATGACAAGCTGCATCAATGCGCTGGAATAGCCAGTCGTGGGGAATCGATTTGATTGGATAAATCTGGGCCGGGAGCGGTTCCTCTGGCTCGGTCGCGTCGTTTTTGTTTTGCAGTCTGTCCGACCAACCTTTCGACAGAATTGCATAAACGCCACTCTTTCGCACAGCTTCAATAACAGCATGTGTCATAGCCTTGGGATCCGGAACAACGATACTTCCAAAACCAATATAGACGACTTTGTGACCGGAGTTGTGAGCCTTGTCAATGAAGGTAACAAGCGAGTCCGGAGGTGTCCATTTCTTCGCACTGACATCCGCATCATCGAGGAACCAATAGCCTGAAGATGATAATAAGTAAGGGCCACAACACTAAATATCATGAGCTTGCCCGTCACTCTGATCCATTCAGGCCAGTCCAGAGGAGGGGGAACCACATGAGGACTGAAGTTGTAGAGGAAAGGGATCTTGTGCGGTTCCATCTTGTCTAAGCTCGTTGGCGGCAAATGTAAGATATTTCGCCTCCAGCGGTTTATCTGACCAGCTGTTGCCCTCCAAAATACCTGATCGAACATAACATAGGACTGAGGAGTGAAAAGAATCAGGAAAGCACCCAAATCTATAGTGATCGCGGTTTACCATGTAATTATAACTGCCACCCATCTTACGCTCTGGTACAGCAAATGCGTGAGGATAAGCCCTACCGAGGGGTGTTTAGACATGAACAGAACATAAAAGGTGAGCACCCTACCGAGTCCGAGTCCATGTCATGGTGAACGCGCGGAAGTAAGGAATGCCCAATGCTTCGGCGATATGAAGACCTCCCATAGCACTGGGACTTTCGACCAAAACGTCAGCTCCTCGACAGGCTTCCCAAGACGTTTTGAGCAGGTCGTCCAACCAATCGCGGAACTGTGAATTGGTGTTATAACATGGCTTACAAATTGGAAAATGAACGTGCCTTAGATAACCCCTCCTTCAAGAAGGAAACCGTAAATGTCCCATTCTCGATACAAAGGCGCATCAATTCAGCGGGGTCACCCCCGATAAACCCAAACTCGATCCCATGCTTGATTAAAGGTTAGGATGTCAGCGTTGGCGTAGTAGGATAAAAACCTACAGATTCGATCCATTCTCGGAATTCACCGTGGGTTGCAATCTTGCATTTATGACCATCTGCCATCAGACCTTTAGACAAAGCAATATAGGGTTGCACATCGCCACGCGAGCCAATCGTTAGGAAAGTGAACCGAAGAGATTTCCTCGGCTTGAAGGTCAGGAAGGTTGATGAAGCAGAGGTAAACATAACGGCAGGAAGAGAATCAGCCATCGTATCAGTCAGAGGTACGGGGTCTGATTCTGCACTCGGGGAGGTTGGAGCCTCAAACTCCTCCAAGATGAGGGCTTCGTGTTTCCCAGCTGTAGGGGTGGGCGCATCTCCAGCTTCCAGCCTGCGACGAACATCTTCCATCTGGCGTTCGAGAAGTGTCACGAAGGCATTACGCTTGTCCTCAGCGTTGAACTCAAAGAACAATTCTTCGTGTCCTTTGATGATGATAATCAAGCCATGGTGTCCAAAACGTGTGGCTTTGGACTTCTCTGAGGCTAGAATATCTCGTATGGGCAGCGTCATCTGCCAGAAAAGTTAGTTGTAGAATATTGAGAGACCTGTAATGCAAACCCTTGTTTTAGCAGCCAAGGCCCCACTAGATTTGAAGCAGAAGTAGTTTGTAGAGACATAGAGCTTTCCGTAAACTGGCAGTAGTCTGTAAATGTAGCCAGGGAAGTCTGTGGGGCATATTCAAGGAGGATCAAGAAGGATAATGAAGTACGCACATCCAAGCAAGGTTTCCCTCTCGTCGTATGCAAATGACGCACGGAACTTGTCAGTCGCTTCCTGATCTGGCAACATATCTGGCGTGTCGAGCACGCTAAAGGCCAAATCTCCCAGCCCACTTGAACGACTAACTGGACCAGCGGAGGACGCAGCAGACGAATACATCTCCTTGACCGGCCCGGCATTGTATATGGCATGTGTTTCTGTTGTCGCTGTCGATCCGCCAAAGACCTTGCGAGGGGCCTTGAGCCACGACGGGACGCCAACAGCCCAAGAACTACTGCTATCTCTGCTCAAGGAAGAATGATTAGGATATATTGACGAACTGGAAGTGGAGGGTGGGTACGTGTGTTCTGGTGTTGGTAAGGACTGCGTCGATTGCATGGTTCCTCCTTGGACCGGATCAGCGCCTGGACGATGGAGAGGGGGTTCCATGGGCTTCGGAGAGGTGGTTATAGGAACAAACGAGGAAGAACCAGGCTTGCGGAGGATATGAGTATATTCTTCAGAGCGGGGGTCCGTGATTGCAGGTGCCGAAGCCCTGGCGGCACTATTGGAGTCCGAGAATGGCCGGAATAACGAAGATAATCTGAACCCTGAAGACGCTCTTGGTGAAACTGGCTCGATTCCGGTGGTAGTGCGCTCTGGTGATGAAGGGGTACGAGCAATAGTGGTGTCTACCACAATTGGGGGAGTTCCGGGTTCGGGAACAGAGTTCAGGGTGCGATACATGCGAACAGCGTCGCGAATCTGATCCAACGCTCCTGCAATATCCTGGAAGTAGGCAAAGAAGTAGGAATCCACGGCAAATTTGTCCTCATTGTCGACAACTTTGACTTCGATGGTCTCGCTAAAGTCCATTGCACTCGACCGTTCAACGTCAAGAACTGCAGAGTAAGGAATTGCAATCTGAATATCAAGATAGTGCTCAGCAGTTATTTTATGGAGATGCATGTTCCGCATAAATTTACCTTAACGCTGTCGCCCATATTCTGTGCCTTAAAGATGACCTTACGAATGGCCTTGACCCACTCTTCGCGACTTGGGATGGAGTCCGCGGACAAGTGAACAGTCTTAGAATTTGTTCGCAACCGGAAGCCTTTCTCTCCAGTGGGCTCACATGAGACAGCATACCGAAGGTCGACAATGCCGTGAGGGAAATAGGGGTCCTACAGGATACTAGTCAGACAAGGAAAGACAAGCTAACAAGAATCTTACTGAAGAAGATTGATACCAGGAAAGTGCGTCATTCTTGAGCACGAACCAGTGCTTAATCCATCGTTTGGTCCTTTGAGCTTTCTTATTAAGCGAACCTGATTTCAAAATTTGATCCTGGTTGGACGTTAACAATTATCCATCAACGGTGTCAGATTGCATCATACCTCTCTCGAAGGCATATGTGCAAAGAAGCACAGATGTGAGTTTGTCAGATACATGTATCCTTGGAGCACTGAAGGAACGTCAGTTTTGATCAAAGAGCGGAGAGTGTGTCCTTACGGACTGAGCGCAAGAGCCAACACGGCATTTCTGTTATTATAGAGTGTCAGTAGCTTGGAAGAGTGATGAGCAATGCATTACGCACCTGCCCAGACCTCCTTAATATCGTCAAGTTCATAAACTTCTTTCAATTTCTCGGCCAGACGTGTACGCCTATAAATCCGAATTGTAGCCATACTTGGAGCGCGTTCGCGCATACCATCAAAGGGACTGGCTAGGTCCGTAGTATTCAACACCGCATTCCCTTTGGGCTGCAGCTGTTTGGGGACCACCGTGGGCATTCTTGGTGTTTCCTCAAAGTCATTCTCAAGGTCCTCCTCAGATCCTGGAGTGTCGTCTATGTGCTCCTCTTCCATCGTTCCTAGTGGCTGTAGTTTAGAATTAGGTATAGGAATCCGGAGTGACCTTGCGAGAGGTCGATGGATAGTGTGAATAGACGAGGACATGCGATTCACTGCGGATAATCAGTTACGGCACATATAAGACGTGCATAGAGACGTACTTTGTGGCCTCTCTTCCTCATCGCTCTCGGACTCTGCTTCACAATGTTCGTCTTCAGGATCACTGTCCATCCAGGGCAGAGCTTGTAAAGCTTGGATTAAAGTCTGTGTTCCTGCGCGCATCTACATCGACTGGGGTCAACAAGAGAACAAAATGAGGAAGGTTGTACTCGTACAGAGCCATCGCCCCGAAAAGAGCCTGCCACGTTTGGCCGTACGGGTGGAGATGGTGGTCGGATGAAAGGATCATCTTCACTCGGGGCAGTAGCAGCCATGGATCGGTTAGGCTGGGAAATAGTTTGGCTTGAGTCTGATGTCGAGGGGGGAGCTGCGGTTCTGTTAGCGACAATCGGAGGTAAGAGAGAGATACAACTCACTGGCAGGTTCGGCAGCCAGATTGGAGGTTCTCGACCTGCGACTCTTGCTGAAAACGCGTCTCTTTCCCGGCGATGTTGGTTGGGAGCCTGCTGAAGACGCCGATGACGATCCGCTAACGCTCCTGCTCAACTTGTCTACGGTCTTTTCGACAGCTATCGACAGGCGCTTGACCCTGCTTTGTGAAGACTCTCTGCGCAGAGGGGAGGTCTTATTCTCTGGGGTTCGAGGTGGGGATGCGGAGTTAGGCTGTGGATTAGTGGCCATGGCGGAGAAGAGAGGGGAGTCAGCTCGCCTACAAGAGCGCATCCCGGCAACGGCTGCATTACGTACCATTTGGGTACATGAGCTGCTTATGTCAGAAACACGTTCAAATCGCGAGTTCAACCTGAACGTCTGCGATAAAACGAATCTTGCCTCCAGCAGCAGGCTGCCATCTCTTTTCTCAACTTCATCATGCGCGGAGAAGTTTGCGTTGGCTTTGCCTCGGTGCTCTCGTACGTTTTGCGGTCTCGCTTCTAGCTCAACCACTCACAGCTTCCTAGATTCGTGTCGGTGCTCTTGCTCATCTTCGTCCATGTTCGTCATTTTGCAAATCAGCGAATCCGTCTGCTTATCTTGTCTAGGTTGGACAAATAAACACATCTACGATACCACGCAAAATCTCTATGGTAAGCGACGTCAAGTACGTAGTTGACTATACAGCTCATCACCCTTCCTCAGGTCAAAGTTAACGCGAGTGGTTATGGGTTCGTACCACCTACACACGACCCGCATGCCTACTTACGTCGACTCCAGTAATGCTATGGAGCAACTAATTCTCCAACCCGCATATGGACTATACACGAACAACGCAAGCGCTCCACTCCATGCTGAGGCTGGCATGCGACAAACCTACGACTGGGGGCTGTACTCTTATTGTGCATACGTCGCCGACGGAAAGGGAATATGCAGCAATGAAACTGCCGGACAACGTTTTACACCTTATGACACTATCGCAGCAGATATGTTCTCCAACTATTCGATCACATCCTTCTCCTTCGTTCCGGAGAACACATTTCGCGACTCAAAATATCTGGGAGACTCAGCAAAAGCTTCATATTGGATGATCCTCTTGGGCACCATTTGTGCTGCCTTGGCTCTCCTCACGTAAGTTTATCCTGTACATCTGTGCATTGTTATTAACGTGCTTTGTAGTGGCATCGCCAAGAATCACTACACGTTCTTCGTGTCAACAATGTTCTCCCTCGCAGGAAGTGCTCTGCTCTTGATTGGAGCTAGCATATGGACTGCGGCGATCAACAAGTCGAAGGTAGTCAACGACATCGTCCTCACGCTATCGAAGACAAATACTGCAGTGAGCCTGGGATTTACTGTGTCTGCAGGAAGTGGACTCTATCTCTTATGGGCATCGTTTGTGTGTCTGCTTTTGTCTGTGATTCCTTACATGATTAGGTGCGTCTCATATATGATGCAGCAATCTGGTTCACTGACTTTTGCGTCCCAGTTGTTGCACGTTCCGAGGATGAATGAGGCACCAAAAATGAACATAGCTATGAAATATTTACGACTCATGATGGATTGAATCCCTGCTGTTTATACGTACTAAAGTAACTAGACGCTAGTAAATACTTATTGATTTTGGACCCGGACTGCACGGCCTTGCGCAACGTTTTCGCCAAGTTTTTGCGCCCTCAGAGCCTCGAGGTTCAGACTGCCCAATCACAACCTCGCTTCAATAGATCAAGGGACGCCCGCGCGACGCCGGGCGCTGGCTGGGCTTGGCCAACCGGAGTTTAAATTAATTAGCCCGCAGGCAACAGAATCACATCCCCCTGAAGGACAAAAATTCAGCCCTTGTCTCCTTACCACATCTTTCTTCGCTTGCCAGCAACCTGCCAGCATATATAAGCTCATCCTCTCTTTAACTAGTGCCCCACCTTCCTCCTTCCATAATGCTCGGGTCATTGCGAGCCCCAGTGCTCCTCACCCTCCTTAGTGGCCTTGTAGCAACCGGCGTGCAAGCTCTTCCCAAAATCACCCGTACAGGAAAGTTCCTCTACGACGAGTCTGGTACCAGGTTCTACATCAAGGGAGTTGCATACCAGGAGCAAGGTACGTGGTGATACTTTTGCTCGATGTTGAGCGCGCTTGACGCGGGGGATATAGGTATTGTTGTTGCATCGGATGACAATGCCTTTGGTGAACCCTCCAACTTCGTCGACCCCCTCGCACTGGGGGAGGCCTGCAAGCGTGATCTTCCATTCCTTCAACAACTCGGTGTCAATGCTATTCGTGTCTACAGCGTCAACTCGTCCCTGAACCACGATGATTGCATGAGCCAGCTTAGTTCAGCCGGCATTTACACTATGTGTGTTATCTTGCCTTCATTTGTGATATAGTGGGCTAAACTATTTGCAGCATTGATCTCGCATTGCCGCTTAATGGTTCCATTGACCGTGTCACTCCTTCATGGTCAACGAACCTCCTGAACCAGTACATTGCCACCATCGATGCTTTCAGCAAATATGACAACGTTCTAGCCTACAACGTGGGAAATGAGGTTGCCATTGGAACGTCCACCCCAGCCTCCCCTTATGTCAAAGCAGCTGCTCGTGATATCCGAGCTTATCTGTGAGTTCACTGCAACCTCCTGAGATTCATAAATTTACCTAGGTCTTTAGGAAATCCAAGAGCTCCTCCGCTCTTGTCGGCTATGCTGCAATCAACGGTGCAACCAACTTCCGAGAGCCATTGGCAAACTTCCTCTCGTGCGATCCCTCTGGTGCCAATTCAGACTCCACCGCGATTGATCTCTACGGCCTGAACGACTAGTGAGTTCAGATTCTTTGAGAATATTTCCGTAAGACTCACAAATACGACCAGCGAATGGTGTGGAGAGTCATCTTTCCAGTCCTCGTATGCCGCAACGACAAGCGAATTTGCACAGTATAACGTCGCCGCCTACTTCAGTGAATACGGATGCATCAGTTCGCCTCCTCGTCTCTGGACCGAAGCTGTTGCGCTCTTCAGCTCTGACATGACGCCTGTCTGGTCCGGCGGAATTGCGTTCTCCTACTTCCCCGCTCAGAGTGTCCAAGGTCAATTCGGAATGGTCACTATCTCTACCGACTCCAAGACTGTCACCACCTCCGATGACTTCGACAGACTCAAGACTGAATATGGTAAAGTTACGTTCATCAATTCTCCATCAAGGTCTTCTGCCTCCAGCTCTTATCCCTCTTGCCCTGCCAAGAGTGCCGCCTTCGATGCCTCGACCACCCTTCCCCCAACTCCTAATGAGGCTGCTTGCAATTGCCTTGAAAGCACACTGAGCTGCCAGTTCACCCCCAAGGATAGAAACTACACTGCTATTGTTGGTGACCTGATTGGTAGTGGCTGTGGTCTCCTCAGCCAGGCTGGAGGGAATTGTGACGATATCGGTGGAAATGGAAGCACGGGTGTCTATGGCCGCCTTTCTGGCTGCGACCCCAGTACGTGTTTGCCTCGCTTCTACTTCACCTCATCTGATCGACTATTTTAGCCATCAAGCTGTCGTATGTCATGAGCCAGTACTACCAGGCCACGAACAGAGCCGCCACATCATGCAATTTTGGCGGTAACGCGACCGTCAACCCTAACGCACCTTCTTCCGCTTCAGGTGCCGCTAGCGCCGTCAGCTCGTGTATCGCAAACCCCGGTGCTGTCTTCACTCCCACTGCAGGCGCCACTGGTGGTGGTGGTGGCTCTCCGACTGGCAAGCCAACATCTACTGGCAAGAGCGGTGCAGTCTCTCTGTCCTTAGATACCAACGCCTTCTTCGGCCTGGGTGTCGCTTCCATTTTCTCCCTCATTGGTGCTGTCTGGACCTTGGTTTAAGCTTCCCTGTTGGGCAGCCTGGACCAGGGATGGCATGATATGAAAAGCATCTGTATTAATTTGACGGAGTAATTTTTTGTGACGTTGGACATTTTGGGGGGAGGGGGGTGGTGGGATGTTAACCTTGACGATTTGTTTGCATTGGACCTTACTACATTCTCAGAGACTATTTTCGATAGCCATAGCATTGTTCTATTCCTAATTACTTCCGCACATCCTCATAGTTTGTGTGTACACGAAGCGTGGAGCTCGCAATTGCTAAGAGACTGATATACCCACAGGCTGCGACGGGAAGTCAACAGTTGGAACCTACAGTTTATGAATGTGTGATCACAAAGCTTTGAATGATAATGCCACATGCGATGGTTTTGACGTTGTCCCTTTTGGTGGAGGTACCAGTCTGAGTAAGGTACCGGACCGTACTTGTCACGTGCGATGGTCGAAATTTCTGAGGTGCTAGAACTTGCATCTACGAACTCGAATGCACGTCTTACCAAGTGACGGCCATTCGCAAGATATTGAAGCTGTTTTATTCAACTACACCCGCATCCTCCATCGCGATTCTTATCTTCCTCTTCAACAAGGGTTCGGCAACGATTGGTCTGTAGGATGTCGAACGAAGCCTTTCAACTACTTTCAAGGGGAGGCGTAGCCTTCAACAAATCGAGATCGGAGTTTCAGCTGTTCAATGTAACTATACGCCTATTACGATACTCTCACTATACAACTTATCAATTGCAGAAAACAAAACGCGTGAAGGACCCTTCTGAGCAAACCCATGCCGTCAGCGGAGAAATTCCTGCAGAGCTTGACTTCTTCAAGTATACGCAGGGAACCCATGGAAAACGGAAACCTACAGACAAGGATGGGTCTGGTGATGCAAAGAGAAGAAAGACAAGCGACGATGAACATGAGGATGAGGAGGCGCCGGATATTTCGCCAACAAAATCGCTACGAACTGCGCATCGCGTTACAACGAAAGGCACGAATATACCACCACACATCAATTCATTTGAAGAAATGAAAAAATATGCTGTGCCTTCGCATCTATTCTCTAACCTGGCGTCAAGCGGATACCAAGAACCAACGGGGATTCAGTCACATTGCGTCCCGATGTTACTCGAGGTGTGTATCTCGTTTCTTATATACGTTGGATCTTTGTTTAACGTCAGCAGGATCGTGATCTAGTAGCAATATCTCCTACCGGTACAGGAAAAACCCTAGCATATCTCCTCCCCATATTTTCGAAACTCAGTGCACCCGCTGCAACTTCTAGTACAGAGACCTGCTCGGGTGTACGAGCAGTGGTTATCGTCCCCACCCGCGAGCTTGCTCATCAAATTCACAATGAGTGCCTGAAGTTGGCTCAAGGGCGGAAGTGGAAGGTTGTATTATTTAGCAAGGCAACAGCGAATGCGCTCTCGCAGAAGGCAGCCCGAGACAAAGTAGGTAAGTACCATCCTCGGAAAACGCAGTCTTTGAGGGGGGAAAGCTGAATTACCCTCAGACATCATAATCAGCACACCCCTCAGGCTAGTTGCATCTTTGCAGGAGGGGAAACTTGAGCTAAACAAGTGGGTGATCTTAGCTATGAGATACCTATTTAACCTAAGGAAGAGTCTCACAGCGTTCGACATCTCATTCTGGATGAAGCCGACCGGATGCTCGACGTTGAGTTCATGGACCAAATACGAGAAATAGTCACTGCTTGCTCGCACCCACGACTACAAAAGGCTCTGTTTAGTGCCACCCTGCCGGCCGGTGCAGAGAATATTGCAATGGAAATGCTTCAGGATCCCATTCGTGTCGTCGTGGGTCTCAAGTAAGCACATATTTTCAGTCTATACGATTTGATGTTGATTGCGCTCCATTCTACTATTCAGAGACACGCCTCTTCCTCTAATACAACAGTCCTTAACCTACGTTGCCGACGATGCATCAAAGCTTCCAGGCTTATTGACCTACTTTGCTCAACCTTACAACCCCCCAGTACTGATCTTCACCTCAACTCAGACTCGGGCATCTTCACTTGCTGAAGAACTGGTCTTGAACAGTATTCCTAACGTCGATTGCCTCCATGCTGGAATGACTCAAAAAGAGCGGGAGGACTCAATCAGTCGGATGCGCAAAGGGGAGAGTTGGGTGATGGTGACTACGGAGGTCATGGCGCGCGGTATGGACTTCAAAGGGGTCAGGGAGGTCATCAACTACGACTTTCCAACGACGATTCAAAGCTACGTCCATCGGATTGGTCGTACTGGCCGAGCTGGAAGGGAAGGGAAGGCAGTTACATTCTTCACAGACGAAGATGGGCCTTACCTGAAGATGTATGTGCACACAAGCATTCACATTCTGCTCTACTAACGATACGATCTAGGATTGCCAATGTTATTCTTCAATCTGGATTCACTGTTCCTGATTGGATTCTGAAGCTGCCAAAGCCTTCCAAAATGAAACGAAAGCAAATGGGCAAGATCAAGCGTCCAGAACTCGTCAACCCTGCCAGGAAGGTAGGTCGGAGGGATGCTATCAAGAAAAGGTACGTTGGGTATCTCATTATATATGCAGGATGCTCATCAGTGTGCTATTAGGGATATGGTACTTGGATCGAAACGACGTGTGGCAAAGGAAACAAGACCGGCTTCAGAAGAAGACCATTAGTATTAGTAATTTAGACTACGTTCATCGCTCACCTTCAACCGCTCCATCTACTTCTTGCGTGGTCGCTTTGAGACGGGCT
>Ga0247735_1000732_pt1 | contig 12854 bp, 2 predicted proteins | sample UWRJL178409R2_FD_180934 | JGI IMG/M metagenome (GOLD analysis project Ga0247735, IMG submission 180934) | Plant litter microbial communities from Arlington Agricultural Research Station in Wisconsin, United States - UWRJ-L178-409R-2 | ecosystem: Environmental > Terrestrial > Plant litter >...
GACCGTACCTGTCTTTAGCTAGAGGTTTGTAACAACGTAATAATTGCCCAGAGAGACGTCGATAGGTAGACTTGCAGGTATCGGTCTACCAATTATGGCACCTGGGGTAGTGATCATTGTCCCATCTGTGTGCGCATCAAGGCGGTAAAAAGCAAACTAATCGCAAGGCTCGCCCCTTGCAGGCCTAAGTCGTTTCGGTTGTTCTGTCGATGAAGGTGTCAGTTGTGAATGGTCTACGGAACAAAAGATCGACCGTCTTCTAGCTTGTTCTGGTACTGCCTGCTTACTACATCCCTGCCATCGTAGTAAGCAGTCATCCTACTCATCAACGTTATAGGTATAGCTGATTCAGTCATGACACGATGGCATACGATGGACGGATGAATTTTGGGGTTTGTCCCAGAAGAGTCTTACATGGTAACAATGACTTTAGTCTCCACTACTTCAGACTAGACCGACAATTAATGGGCTCTTCAAGCTGTGTAAGTGTTAGATATCCGCCACGCACGCTCTCTGAACTTAACTTTGCAGTACTATCACGATGGAAGATTTTTTCCATGTTACAATCGCCATTCTCTTTGGCTTGGTCGGTTTGTACATCATCATCAGTCGAATTTTGCTATCCAGACAAAAGGGCCCCCTTCCCCCCGGGCCCAAAGGCCTGCCCATTGTGGGCAATATTAATGATATGCCCAAACCTGGCGTTGTAGAAGCTTATCACTGGTTGAAGCATAAAGATCTATATGGTACGTGTGCTCGAATTATCCGCATACCACAGCGACTGAGAAGACATCGTGCAAGGATAGGCCCGCTCAGCTCAGTGACCACTTTCGGTCAAACCATCGTTCTGATCAACGACGCTGAATTGGCGACGGAGCTCCTCACGAACCGGGCTCCCATCCACTCATCACGCCCACGACTACTCTTCGCTGGTGAGATAGTCGGTTGGGCTGGATCGACAGCACTGTCGCCCAACACCCATCGGTGGAGGAAACTCCGTAAAAACATTGCCAAAGTTGTCACCTCCAGCTCGGCTGTCAAAGTCTTCAATAAGGTGCAAGATGCAGAGTCGGCACACTTTTTGCTCGACATACTAAAGACCCCACAAGATCTATATGATCATATTCGAAAGTGGGCACGATTACCTGCCCTGATTATGACCTCTGCTAATCGTTGCACTACAGGGAAGCTGCAGCCGTTGTTGCTATAACTATCTATGGATATACGCCTGAGCCCTACGGAACAGACCCACTTGTAGAGTTGGCGGGACGAGCCGGCCACACGTTCCAAGACGCTACGGTACCTGGGCGATGGTTGGTGGATACCTTGCCTTTCTGTAAGTACCATAGCATGGACTTGCTTTTTAAGCTGATAGAAATAAGTGAGATATCTTCCTAACGGGCTGCCGGGTACAGCCTTCAAGAGTACTGGTAAAGCGATGCGGGATGTCCTCACTCAGTGTATCGAGCAGCCAAACGCCTTTGTGAGGCAGCAGATGCGGGAAAAGCGACACAAAACTTCGTTCCTCTCCGAAGCGTTTGAGACTATCGGGACTGGTGTAGACGAGGAGCTCGTTCACAAGTGGGCTGCGAACTCACTCTTCACTGGCGGTTCTGACACAGTACATCCTCTCCCTTTGCTCATGCCTTTGCTTCCTTGCTTATTTGATCAGACAGTATCTTCGTTGCAATCCTTCTTCCTCGCCATGATGCTCTTCCCCGAGGTTCAAATAAAGGCACGCGAGGAGATCGATCGCGTCATCGGCTGCGAGCGCCTCCCTGTCAGCACCGATCGCGACAAACTCCCCTACCTCGTAGCTACCATGAAGGAGGCGCACCGCTGGCACCCCGTAGCCCCCATGGGCATAGCACACGCCAGCACGGCCGAGGACACCTGCAACGGCTACCTCATCCCCAAGGGCGCCACCCTCCTGGCCAATGTGTGGTGGTTCACGCACGACCCGGCCGTCTATCCGGATCCCATGACCTTCCGACCCGAGCGGTTCATCGAGACACCTACGCATTCGCCGGAGCGCGATCCGCGCGACTTCATCTTTGGATTCGGGAGACGTGTCTGCCCCGGACGGTACGTAGCCGATAATGCCGTGTTCGTCACGATTGCGCAGAGCCTGGCTGTGTTTGATATCTCAAAGCCAGTGGACCAGGCTGGGAATGTGATCGAGCCTGTGGTTGAGTTCGAGCCGGGCACTGCCAGTCACCCGGTACCTTACACGGCAGATATTAGACCGAGAAGCGAAAAACATGAAGCACTTATTAGGAAAAGTGAGGAAGTATATCCATGGGATCCTAGCGATGCCAAGGAATTCGAGAACGTAAAATGGCAATAAAAAGTAGAGACTATAATAGATGTCGTAGCAGAAAATAATGAGGAAAATAAAGTACAAGAATTATTCACCTGACAGTTACTCCCAAACGAAATTAACTTCTTTCCTTTACGCTGCTCCGTGCACATACAACATCCCTGTTCATCCGATTTCTTGTTAACGTCCTGTCTGTCTGTCTGGCTGATCGGGGAAGACTCGTGATAGGGGTGATGTTAGCTTGTTAGCTAATAGAATGTTAACGTCCTGTCTGTCTGTCTAGCTAATCGGGGAAGACTCGTGACAGGGATGATGTTAGCTTGTTAGCTAATAAAAGGTGTACGTGCTATGTTTACTAAGTTCTAAAATAAGATAACAAAATAATTAATAATAAACTTTAAAAATTATTATATTTTATATAAAGCTAGACAATAAGATTTTAAAGATAAGGTTATATATTAAGTAATAACTATAAAAAACTATTTATTATAAAGATTTTATTTCTTTATATACTTTTTAATAGTTAAGAGTTTATATTTACTAAAGTAAAAATTTATTATATGTTTTCTATATTCTTATTTACTAAGGTAAGAACTTATTATATAACTTAAAAGTATTTTTATTATATAAGGCAGGAACTATCTAAGGTTATAACTATTTAGAATATTAGCGCTAAGAAGTAATTAGCTTATGTATAGTTAAGTATAGTATAACCTTGTTAGTGCAATATAATATAGGCAGCAGATTTTTATTACAGTAACAAAATATTACTATAGTTAAATGCTAACGTTAGCTTTTCTTTACATTCTTAGTAGCTAATCTAAGTAAAACGTAGGCCTAATTTAACGTTTACTTATAACTTTAAATGTCTTCTTAGGTAAGCTATTGCTTTATAGCATATAAGTACTTTATATTATTAATTATAAAGCTTTTCTTTAACTTAAAAAAGAACTACAAAGTTATAAAAGCTTAATAAGCTTTATTAAGTAATAGTAAAAGTAAAGGTTTAATAGTCTTCTTAAGCTTAACTTTATTACTAACGTTGCTAGTGTAGTAATTAATAATATTCTATAGCACTACTTCTTACTTATTAAGCTTATTATCTTTACTCTTTGCTGCTATAAAGGTTTTAAAATTTCTAGCGTCTTTTACTACTTCTCTAACTTGTTATGCTTTGCGTAGTAAATTTATAAAATTCTTAAGTAGCTAAGAGTTATCTTCTTACTCTACTTAATTAAAGATTATTAATTTAGCCTAGTAATTGCAAATTATTTAAAGTGTAACTAGCGTTTACTATACTACTAACGTTTATTTAAGAGTATTATAGAAAGTAACAGTCTTAATAAAATCTTAACGCTGTTTATACGCGTTAATGCAGTAGCGCAGCTAGGCTCTGCAGTAGTAAGCCTTAAAATTTGTAATAATGCCTTAATTAAGTAGTTAATACGCAAAGGTGCTGTTCTTTAAAAGAAACTCTATATATACGTTAGTAAGTAGTAGCGTAATCTTTATTATAGTAATATAAGTAGAAAAGTTATTTATAAAAAGAAGCACGTTAAAGTTACTAACGTGCTTATAAAAGGCTTAAAGCTACTTTACTATAACATTTACGTTTATTTAGGCTTTTTTAAAGAACTTTTAAACAAGGCTAAGTACGCTTACGTTAACTCTTTAAAGAGCGTAAAGCATCTTTACTTTGCTAATAATTTATAAATTTATTTTATTAGTACTTGTACTACAGTAGTAAGTTAAGTTAAATTGTTAACTTGCAGCTATTTAATAACTAAAGGCTTAATACAATAAGATTAAGAATATAATCTCTTTAAGAGAGACAAGAGTAACAACAAGCTTTTAGTAGTGCTTACTATAGCAATTCTTTATATTTTACTATAAGAGAAAAGTTCTACTATAACGCATGTTTACTAATATTTTTATATAATTTTTTATAATGTTCTCTTCTTCTTTCTATTAGCTGTTCTTAATATATGTCCTCTAGCCTACTTACTAAAGCAACTTCTTGTTATAAGCCTAGAGAACTAGTTTATTTAATTAGACCTTAGCTACAAGAGCACTAAAATTCTATTAGGTAAGCTCTTTGCTACAGCGCAAACTTTCTCTACCTAAGTATAGTCCCCTTATGCTAATAAGAAAAGTTAAAATACTACTTACAAGATACTGCTATGTACTACACGTTTTAGTGCTAAAAACTAGAAAACAAAGAACAAAAAGAGATAATAAAGTTATAGAATAAAAAAGTAAGTTGTAATAGCAGCGTAGTAGTTACTTATTACGCTTATTTAATGCAGCTTAAATTACTTGCTTCTTTATATCTTATAGTTAAAGCTGTATAAGTTACTTAATAATATTTACCTTTTAAGTCTTTTTGTAATCTAGGGTGTACACCTTGTTGTTTTTAAAATATAACTTGTCTTTATAGGATAGTTGTTTTATAGCCTTGTAAATATTCTATGCGCGTATTACGTAAGTTTTAAACGTAGTATAGTACTTAGCTACTAACTTCTAGTACTTTTCTTTAGTTATCTTATTACTAAAGAGCTCTGCAAGTTTAAAGATAACTAATAGTGCATTTTATTTAACTTAATAGTAAATAGCTTTAAAGATATATAATGTAAACACTAGTAGTACTATACTTAAGAAAGAATTGTTAATTTCTCTATACTTATTAAGCTATTCTAAGAGAGAGTATAGTCTAGCAGTAAGGTTATAGTAGGCTTTAGCAAGCTCTATATAAGTACTTATAAGAGGATGTTTTATAGTCTTTATGTTATTATATACTTAAACAAACTATAGTAGCATAGTGCGCTGCTGCATAGTAGCTAGGCTGTCTAAACTATGTAGAAGGCGTAGATTAGAAATGCGTACTTTACTAGCTTAGCAAGAATTGTAAACCTAGTAAACTAAAGCCTCTAGTTTACCTTGTACTTTTAATAGAAAATTAATTAAATTTTTCTAAGCCTAAATATTACGCCCTTTTAGTAGACCTTGCTTTTCTTGCTACGCTTAGTACTAAGGTAATTTCTTATGCATTTCTAGCATTATAATAGTGCAGTTCTTCTTATTCTTATTGTCCTAGAACACACTACCTTAGATTATACTAGTAGTAGCATAGCTAGCAGCTGCAGCTTTAATGTTTAAATTAATGTGTTAGAATATAGTCTTGTCTCTAGGCTTAGCTATCTTAGTATAGTATAAGTATAAAATTAAACAAGCTTGTTAGCGCAGCAAAGCGTAAAGAGTATAGTAGTATACGTTTTCTTAAATTAGCTGTTGCATAATTAAGTAATACTATATGCAACTTTACCCTTAGTTTACTAAGCTATTCTTTAACTAGTAGTAGTAGTAATATATCTTATATTCTTTATTAAGAATGTTCTTTAGTACTAAGTTATTTACTACCTAGTTAAAGATTATTGCATTAACGTTGCTAGTCTTCTAGAATTCCTTTACAACATCTCTAAGCTTAAGAACTTTAATAACCTTATTATAGTTAATGTAGAGAAGTATGCGCTAGGGGAAGAATTAATAGCTAAGTAACGCATCTTTATTACGCTGCAGGCGCTAAAAAAGCTTAAAAATCTAATATAAGTTCTCTGTAACCTAAAAGTCTCTATACTTGTCTATGTTAAAGTAAAAATAAAATAATAAGTTTAGCAAGTTCTAGTAACTTACACCTTAAGTAGCTATTTTTATTTAGCTAGCTACTATTTAAGTGTAATTAAAATAAATAAACTTTAAACTCTTTAGCAAGCTTACTTACTTATACTATACTTCTAAGAAAGGCTAAAACTTATAGTTTTTAAAGTTCTTTGCACTAACCTTAAAAATAACCTCTTAAAATTCCTTTTTATAGCTACAAGGCTTTATTTCTTGCGTAAAAGAAGCGTTCTTATAGCTAATATTTTTATTAAATTTCTCCTCTTTATCTTAGTCTTAAGAGATAATTTTTTTCTTCGCCTTTCTTGTAATGCTAGGCTGCTAGCAAGTTACTTTTATAAGAAGGCAGGAATTGTCTTCTTCTAGTTTAATGTATAAGGCTAGCTGCGTATTTAGCTAATTCTTTGTAATAAAAGCGCGGCGAAGCAGGCGCATAGCTTTAGCAAAAAAAGCTTTAAGGCCTATATTATTAGTTACTTTTTTAATATTTATATTTAGCGCCTTGTTCTAGCTTCTAGTGTCTTTAACTACTTTCTTTATTACATTCCTAATTATATTAATTTAAAGAGGAATATCTAGATCTATTTTATCTAAAAGTGCTAATTAGTAAGAGCTACTAGCTGTTAAAGTAAGTAACATGTTTAAATTAAAGTAAACTTAGTTATGTTGCTTCTTTTTAAGTAATATAATATTGTTAAAGCGCCTGTTAAGGAGCCCTTCTATCTAAACTAGAATAATAAACTATATTAGTACGTAGAAAGTAAAGTAATAGTTAGTTATTTATTTTTATAAAACATTATAATAAATAAGTTTTTAGTTAAAAGTGCTGTTAGAATTTTTCTTTGCGTATAGCTTCTAGTTAGTGTTAGCCTATGCCTAGAAATTAAAGAATTTCTTTATATTATAAGTGTTTAGCTGCCTGCTATTTTACTTCCTTGCTTATGTCTTAAGGTTTATCTTAAGGTTAATAAAGTTAGCGCTAATTAAGTGCTGTTTATTTAACTTTTCTTTTGCTAAACTACTTACTTGTATAAGTAGAACCTTGTTTACAAACAAGGCTATTTACTTTAGGCTAAAAATCTAGTAAATATATTATAGTTACTTAAGAACTTTCTCCTGTAGCTACATGCTATAGAAGAAGGAAAGAACTACCTTATTATAAAACGCAGCGCCTTAGTTAGCTATAATTGTTCTCTATAAAGGCGCTATGCGTGCAGCACCTTTATTGCAAAATTTCTTAGTATTTTTAAAAACCTTATAGTTAGCAATAAACTTTTCTACTTTACTATATTTCTTTATTGCAGTTGTATTAGCAGTAGCATAGGCTTTAAGGGCTGCAAGGACATTTGCAACCTCTAATATATAAGCGCCTATGCCCTTAATAACTAACTTGTATACCTACGCCTAGGATGCTAGATTAAAGGTTTAAATAGTTTTTAAAAATTGTTTAATATTTTAGCAACCTAGTTCTAGCAAGTAGAAGTTTAAATACTAGTATATACTATTACTAAAAGAGGAAATAACATAGCCTGCAGTATATAGAATTATTACTTGCCCTTTAAGTAATGCGTTATTAGCTAAAATTTAAGGCTAAAGAGTAAGCACGTAAGCTTTATTAATACTTTCTATTCTATATTTTAGGTGCTTTAGTAAAGCTTTTTTCTTAGGTAGCGCTATTTTTTTGTTTACCCCCTTAGTCTATCTCTTACCTTGCCTAGACACAAGCTTAGTAAGTATTTAAGAATAACGTAGCTGCTCTAGTCTGTAAGGATAATTAATATTGCTGCTAATGCTGTTGTAATTTAGGGTTAAAGGTAGTAGGTAATTCTAAATAACTTAATAAAATTAAGAAGGTAGTGTACAGAAGTAAAAGTAGAAAAGCTTAAAAAAACCTTTTATATACTTGCTAAATTACTTGTTAACACTGCTTTCCCTTACCTCTAGTAGTAAAGTAATAGTATAAAGTAAAGTTAGTAAAGGTAAAGCTATAAAGTAGAGTAACTTCTTGTTATTCTTAAGGCAGTAAGGTAATAATGTTAAGTAAGTAAAGTTATAAATACTTCTTTTACTAGTACTAAGTAAAGTTAAAGGAAAGTACTAGTTATTTACTAGTAAAATAGTAGTGCTAGCGCAAGAAATATAGCTATATTTTAGTTTAGGAAATTAACTCTTAGCCTAGCTAATTAAATTTTAGAATTTCTCCTAGCCCTAAGCGCTAAAATCTAATTAGCTAAATTACGCGCGCTAGTCTTAAATTAAAAACTTATTAGAAATTAACTTTCTCCTGCAAATTTACTTTTTTTATTATTAATTTTTCTTTAAGGAGGTTGCTTTCTTTACTTTACAAGTCTAGGCTATAGTAAAGTAAAATTTCTAGGCTAGAGATTTTTATACTAGCAATAGTAGTAGCTTTAACTTCTTTCTTCTCTACCTTATTAGCTAACTTATAGCTAATAAAGTTAGTAGCCTATACTTTTTACTATGTTTAAATTTAGTTTTAATAGTTAGCTATTTTAAACTTAAATTAAGTAACTTATTATAGCAAGTATATTTATTCCTGTTAATAGGCTGTTTTATAATAATAACTTTTAGTTTTGTTTTCTTAGCTAGTTCGCGGTTTATAGAAAGCCTTAGTTAGAGTTTCCTTAACTGCTAGTGCTATACGTTAGCTTTAAAGTCTTTATTCTCTTTATTATATTTATTCTCCTCTTCTTCTAGTAGCTCTATATTTTAGTAACGCTTAAGCTACTTTGCTTTATTCTATAGTTTTATATTTTCTTTGTCTGTTTTAGCAATGTTCTTTATTAAGCGCTAGATAAACTTCTTAAGCTTATAACTTGCTATTATTTCTTTAAATAGTGTACTATCTAGCTCTTTAAGTTAATAGAGTGTACTATCTAGCTCTTTAAGTTAATAGTAATTCTAATCTTAAAATACTTTGTAAATTTAATAAAGTTCTAGCTACTACTTATAAAGCTTTTAATCTCTTAACATGTTAATTTCTTGTAATAAGTCCTAGAGTAAGACTAAGTCTCTAGCATTAATTTAGTTATAATTAATGTTCTTTATAGAGTTCTAGTACTCCTTGTTAGCACTACAAAGTCTTGCAATCCTTCTTATAGCCTTTTTTAAGTAAGCGTTCCTAAGATCTAGCTGCATTGTATAAATAGTAATAAGCTAATTTTAGAATTTTACTTTATTCTAGGGCAGCGTTTACTATATTAGAATACATAGTTTAATAAGTAGTACTAGGTTTTAGCTTATTACTAGCTAGATAGGCGAATATCTTGTTAATTTATAAATAAAATAGCAGTTAGCTTATAGTACTATATAGAAATTATTTACTTAGTTTCCTTTTAGTTTAGCTAAGGCGTTAATTACTAGTTTGTGTTCTTCTTTAATTAGACTTTATACTTAAGAGTTTTATCTAGATATCTGCACTTAATATATTCTATAAATAGTAGTAAAAGCCTTTAACACTTTTTTATTCTCTAGGCCTTTATTTACTATTAACTTTCTTATTATTAACTATCTGCAGATAAACTCCTTATAAATAAACTTAGTTATTAATTCTAAGTTATTTTTCTTAAGGGCACGCCCTTTAACCTATCTTAACACATATTCGCGCCTAAGGACTAAGAACTTATTCCTTAGCGTGCTATTTAGCATGTAAATAACATTAATTATAATCTATTCTTAAAGAGTTTATAAGTAAGTAGTTATTAGCATATTTTATATTTAGTAAGTAGCTTTTATCTAGTAGAGTTTACATGCTTAAAGCGTTAATTTAACGTCTCTATACATGTACTTCTACTAGTATCTCTAGGCAAGAACGCTAAAAACGCTATTAATTCCTTAGTAACTAGTTTAGTAGTAAATTTTCTATACTAGTACTTGTTAAATATTTTAGTTATTAATTACTTATTAAATAGCAATGTTCTTAGAGAATTTCTTAAAGAGGTAGCCTTTCTTAGTATAGAATATTAGTACTATCTTGCCTTATTTCCTTTTCTACTCTTAGTTTAGGTGTAATAGTTTCTTTAATAAGGTAAAGAATTAAGCTATTACTTTAAACTTATTAGAATATTTGTCTTATAAAACCTAGCTAGTACTAGAGGCATAGTAATAATAGCTCTTAATATTATATAGGCAAGCAGTAGGTTGCTTAGCAAGATACTCTATAGTTAATGTGTGTAGAAAGGCATTATTAATAAAAGTTTTTAAGTCTTCTTTAGCTTCCTCTAGTAGCTTTTATCTTTCTAGCTTTAGATAACAAGAAAGTGCATTTATAACTATATTCTTTTTTTCTAGTACATGCTTAATTTTAAAGTCTTATATTAAAATGTAGGCTAGCTACCTACTTATTAAAGACCCTAGCAATTTTAAGGTAGTATAGTTTAGCTAAGCAATAAGCGTTTAAGCGTCTGTCTTAATAACAAAGTAAATACTATATATTTAAATTTAAAACTTCTTTAATACTTAGACTACTACTTAATATTTTAACCTTGTTAAATGCTATAGACTCTCTGCCTTTAACTAGAGAGTACTTTTAAATTATATTAAGTGCTGTTTACTATTTCTTCTTAGTTATTTAAGCATAGCGCTTGCTCCTTCTAAGCTCGCGTTAACACTAATAAATGCTAGGAGAGAGAGTTAGTTATAGTCTATACAACTTAGTGCAGGTAAGCTAATAATAACTTGCTTAATAACGTTTATTACGTTTTAGTACCTGTTCTGCTATTTCTATTCTACGTCCTTTTTTAAGAGTTAAAAGAGAGGCTTTACTAAGATTACAAAACAAGGTACTTATATATAGTAGTATACTACTAAGCTAATAAATATTTAAACTTCTTTAGCATTTCTGTACTCTAGCTATTTAGTAATCTTGTTAACTTTGTTCTTTATAAGGTACTTTTTAAACTTGTTTACCTTAAATTCTATAATTACTATTCTGCGCATGCTTTATTTTAATTTTAGTGCTTTAATAGTTCCCCTTACAAGTTTAATGTTGTAAAGGACATTGTTAAGATTAAGGATATATTCTAGTACATATCTTTATATACCTAGCATAGTAAGGTTGTTGTTATAATTGTTTCTTAAACTTTTATAAACTACATTATTAATAAAGGCATTTGCTTGTAGTAAAAGGTAGCAGGCAAGAACCTTTATTACTACTTAAAGAAACGCTTCTAGCAAGTTTGTTGCCCTTTAGACTATTATGCAATGTTAAACTAGTCTTATTAAAGTTTAGAATGCAAATATATCTCTGCTATCTAGATAAAGAGTAATATAGTTATATCTAGAGAAGAAATTTATAATTAATATAATTTTATACCTAGCGTATTTCTTAGAGAAGTTATTAGCATTTAGTAGTACGTTAGCGTTTTAAATAGTAACAGCGTTTACATGCTGCGTATTACTAATAAGCTGCATCTTCTTATCCTTCTTAGGTACTAGAAACTAGGGATTATAATACTAACTATTATATATCTCTAGAACGCCTCTTTCTAGCTAGTCTCTAATTATTTTAATAACTATCTGTTCTAGCTTCTTAGAGAGTTAAAAGGTTAAACATTGCTATACTTTGTATTTAATAGTCTTAATTTTATATAGTAGGCAGATATTCTCTATAAACTGTCTAAACTTAGTTTAGTCTTAGGCTAGAGCACCTTCTTAATTTAGCAGCATTTGTTATATAAGCACTCTCTCTTAAGGCTATAGCATGTCTCTATATATTAACTTAGCAAGTTTCTTTAGTATACAGCAAGTCTCTTAGGAAAAGCAGGCATAACGTTGTTTAAAAATATAGTTATAGGGTTTTCTGTTTAATAGCGCTTTTTTTTCTTGTTGCTGCTGCTGTTTAATAGCTTGCTCTCTCTAATTAGGCTGCCTAAACTCTATTAGTTTTAATAGACGCAGGGTATCTATAGAACAAACCTTGTTAGTAACTTGTTTATACATAGTATTACAGTGCTAAAGGCAGCTATTTAAATTTAGAAAGTAATTTTAGGCTGCTATTACTTAAAAACTCTAGTAATTTAACTTTTATATAATAATAAACAAATCTTCTTGTTTATCTAGTAGATTTAATACTAATGCATCTTTTAACTATTAAATAAAAGCCTTTTTGTTTTCCTAGGTAAAGATCTACCTATATTCTCTATATTTAAGAGCGTTATTTACTAGAAGCCTTTGCCTAAGGAATTTATCCTTAGTATATACGCTATAAAAGTTATTTTATATATTATAAGATTAGTTGCTATTTCTAATAGTAGTAAAGATGCAATTATAGTAAAAAGCTATAGTAGTAATAAAAGTATAAGAAGCTAAGAGTTTTAACTAATTAAATTTTAGCATTTTTCTTAGCTAATAACGCTAAAATCTTATTAGTTAGCTTATTTGCGCTAGTCTTAAAAGAGTATAGCAAGCTTTTACTTTATTATAGTGCAGCTTAATCTACTTATTACTTATGCTTTTTTACTGTAGTAGTTTATTATTTAATTTATCTAGGTCTTTTAGTACTTCTAGGGGAAAGGCGTGCCTTATTAGCCTACTCTTTACTTATTTTCTAAATAAGGTGCAAGTGCATTAAAATCTCTTACTAGTAGCTTAACTCTAGTAAAGCATGTATTATATTACTTATTTTCTAAAAAAATCTTTACCTTGCACCTTCTTGTTACTATTTATTACATTAATATGTAAGACGCAGTATACTATAGTATACTAAGGATAATAGATCTAGTTAGCTCCTAAACAATATAGAAGTTAACTAGTATTATTACTAGGCTAATAGTAACTAAGACATTTTATGCAGTTCTAACATATAAATTAACGCCTTTATTAGCGCTACTACCCTAGC
>Ga0247735_1000733_pt1 | contig 12848 bp, 15 predicted proteins | sample UWRJL178409R2_FD_180934 | JGI IMG/M metagenome (GOLD analysis project Ga0247735, IMG submission 180934) | Plant litter microbial communities from Arlington Agricultural Research Station in Wisconsin, United States - UWRJ-L178-409R-2 | ecosystem: Environmental > Terrestrial > Plant litter >...
AAAAGAGGCTCGCCGCCGCGCCGCCGATCGCCGTTCCCACGATTACGCTTGAGGGCGACGCGAACGGCGCGCCGCATCCCGACCCGTCGGCTTATGCATCCAAATTCACCGGTCCCTATGCACATCGGCTGATTAGCGGTGGCATCGGTCACAATCTGCCTCAGGAGGCACCTCAAGCCTTCGCCCAGGCCGTCCTGGACGTGCGGCACCTGGTCTGAGCAAGACGGCGGAAGCACGGCGCAACCGCTGACCGGTCGAGCGCCGATACGATGGTCTCGGCGATACCAAGGTCCCCTGTTTCGCGCTGGCGGCGATGCCAAGATATTTCGCGCCGGACGAACCGGCGCGAAGGAGCAAGGCGATGAAGATATTGATGGTGTTCACGTCGCACGACACGCTTGGCAATACCGGGCGCAAAACCGGCTTCTGGCTCGAGGAAGGGGCTGCGCCATATTATGTCTTCGACGACGCTGGCGTCACCCTGACGCTTGCCTCCCCCAAGGGCGGGCAGCCGCCCGTCGATCCGAAGAGTGATCTGCCGGAGAACCAGACACCAGCGATGGCGCGGTTCAAGCAGGACGCCAGGGCGCAGGCTGTCTTTGCAAATACCGTCAAGCTGGCGGATGTGCGGGCGGAGGATTTCGACGCGGTGTTCTATCCAGGTGGCCACGGACCCATGTGGGATCTGGTGGAAAACCCGAACTCGATCGCCCTCATCGAAGCCTTTTACGATGCCGGCAAGCCCGTTGCGGCCGTCTGTCATGCGCCGGGCGTCTTGCGCCGGGTGACGTTCAAGGGCGAGCCGATCGTGAAGGGAAAGCGCGTTACCGGCTTTGCCAACAGCGAGGAGGAAGAAGTCCAGCTCACCGACGTGGTGCCATTCCTGGTCGAGGACGAGCTGAAGCGCCTTGGCGGACACTATGAAAAGGTCGCGAACTGGGGGAGTTTCGCCATCACGGACGGCCATCTGATCACCGGCCAGAATCCGGCTTCCTCCACCGCGGGCGCTGAGGCCTTGCTGAAGCTCATGTCGGAAATGGCGGGCTCGGCGATCAGGCCGGTCACTGCGTGATCGTCATGGCTAGTTCGTCCTGCGGCGACGCCGCCCCCGCCATCGCGCCCCTTGCTGCGGCGCCGGCGGCGGCGGCTCAGCCGCTTTCACCCGCGCAAGTCGGATCGATCCACGCGGAGGACATCAGATTTGAACCGTTTGCGGCCTTCCCGGCTGGCGCGGAGTTGGCGAAAGTCGTCGGAGATCCGGCCCGGCCTGGTCCCTATGTGGTGCGTGTCAGAGTGCCGCACGGCGTCATGCTGCAGTCGCACATTCATCCGGAGGACCGGGTTTATACCGTCATTTCAGGCGTTTTCTATATCGGCTTCGGAAGTGTCTTCGACGCCGCGACGCTGCGCGCATTCGGACCGGGCAGCATCGTGATCCTTCCTCGAGACACCCCCCATTTCCACTGGGCCCTGTCCGGCGAATATGTAACGCAGGTGACCGGAGTGGGGCCTCTTGGCATCAGCTATGTCGACGAAACGGACGATCCGCGGCATGGAACTCAGCCGGGTGCGGTCGCGAATGACCCGCCGGCCGATCATCGGCCCTGACCGCAGGCCGGGCTTTTCGCCGAGCAGTTGGACCGGAGCCCGGCCGCGATCCAGCCGCGCGCCAATGTCCCGCAATGCGCATCGAACGCGTTCAGTCGCTCAGGCGGGTGAGCGCCGAACCCTTGTGCGCGGCGATGTGGTCGGTCTTGCTGCTCCTGATCTCATATTGCGGCGCGGCGGGGCTCGCATGATGCGTATAGCCCTTATAGGCGAAATCGCTGGTGTGAACGCGGATGATCGTGCCGCTGACGAGCCCCGCTTCCGAGTTCCACTGAACCCGGTCGCCGATCGCCAATTGCTCAGCCATTCGCATCCTCCCTGTGGATGCCGGGCACCCAACCATTCCAAAATCGATGCTAGCGCCTATTTTCTCACCGTGAAACCGTTCGAAACCCTGCTTGCGGAAGTCCGCGCATGCCGCGCCTGCGCAGGTCTGCTGCCATTGGGGCCGCGACCCGTGGTGCAAGCCTCGGCGAGCGCACGCATCCTGATCGCAAGCCAGGCACCGGGCACGCATGTCACGAAAGCGGCATTCCGTTCGCGGACGCTTCCGGCGATAATCTGCGCGCATGGATGAATATGCCGGCCGACATATTCTACGACGAGAGCAAGGTCGCCATCGTGCCCATGGGCTTCTGCTATCCCGGAAAAATCGCTGGCAGCGGGGATGCGCCGCCGCGCACTGAATGCGCGCCGCTTTGGCGAGAAAGGCTGCTCGCGGGCATGCCGGCGTTGCGCCTGACGCTGCTGGTCGGCAGCTATGCGCAGGACCATGCCCTGGGGCGGGGCAGGGTGACCGATCGGGTCCGGGAGTTCCGCGATCATATGCCGCGCATCCTGCCGCTGCCCCATCCATCCTGGCGATCGCGGCTCTGGATGGCGAGGAATCCGTGGTTCGAGGCGACTTTGCTGCCCGAATTGCGTGAGGCCGTGCGGGCGGCGCTGCTGTGATGCCGCGCGATCTACCGCCTATCCACACGATCGGCCATTCGACGCGCAGCATCCCGGCATTCGTCGATCTGCTGAAGGTCGGTTCCGTCGGGACGGTCGTCGATATCCGCACGACGCCGCGATCGCGCACTAATCCTCAGTTCAACATCGACACGCTGCCGGATGCGTTGTCGGCCTGGCAGATCGGCTATGTCCGTATCGGGGAGCTCGGTGGCCGGCGGCCGAAATCGCGCGTCGTGCCGCCCGAGGTCAATGGCTTCTGGTCGAACCGGAGCTTTCACAATTATGCCGATTATGCGTTGTCCGACTCCTTCCGATCGGGCCTGGCGCGCCTGGAAGAATTGAGCCTGGAAAGGCGGGTGGCGATCATGTGCTCGGAGGCCGTGTGGTGGCGGTGCCATCGCCGCTTCGTCGCCGACTATCTCCTTCATGACGGGCGCGCTGTCTTCCATTTGATGGACCCGGCACGGGCGACCATTGCCAGCATGACGCCCGCGGCGCGCGTGGACGGCGCTTCACTCGTCTATCCGGAGCTCGATCCGGCCGGCACGCGGCTCACCTGAGCCGCCGGCGATCACCGTGCCGGGCGCGCGACGATCGCGCGCCCGACGCGATTCAGCGAACCGTCCGGAACGTCTCGCGCAATTCCTGCGTGAACTCCTTCGGCTGTTCCCAGGCGGCAAAGTGCCCGCCCTTGGGCAGCCGGTTGTAATGGACCAGCCTGGGATAGGCTTTATCGGCCCAGCTACGCGGCGCGGTGTAGATCTCGTCGGGGAAGGCGCTTACGCCCATCGGGATCTTCACGCCCTTTGGCGCGAAGAAGGCGAGCTTGCTTTCCCAGTAGAGGCGTGCCGACGACACCGCGGTGTTGGTGAGCCAGTAGAGCGTGACATTGTCGAGAACATCGTCGCGGCTCAGGCCCTCGGTCTGCCCGTCAAAGGCCCGGGCTATCAGCGCCTGGCTTCGCGCGTCATGGTCGAGCATCCAGGCTGCAAGGCCGATCGGAGAATCGCCAAGGCCATACAGGGTCTGAGGCCGACCAGCCATTTCCTGCGCATAGCCAAGGCCGTGCTTGTAGAAGGTGTCGAGCTGGTCAAAGGCATATTTCTCATCGACCGAGAGACCCGCCGGCGCGGCACCGCCGGATGCCAGGATGGCGGCAATGTCGTCCGGCACGGTCGCCGGCATGTTGGTATGGACGGCAACGAGCTCGGGCGGCGCGATCAGGGCCATCTGCTCGGTCACCGCGTTGCCCCAGTCGCCACCCTGGGCGACGTAGCGGCTATAGCCAAGTCGCTGCATGAGCACGATCCAGGCGCGGGCGACGCGGATCGGATCCCACCCGAGTTCGGTCGGCTTGCCCGAAAAACCATAGCCCGGAAGCGACGGGATCACGACGTCGAAGGCGTCCGCGGCCGTGCCGCCATGAGCGGTGGGATCGGTGAGCGGCTCGATCACCTTCATCTGCTCGATGATCGAGCCCGGCCAGCCATGGGTGATGATGACGGGAAGTGCACCCTTATGCTTCGATTTCACATGGATGAAGTGGATGTCCACCCCGTCGATATTCGTCACGAACTGGGGAAGGGCGTTGAGGCGCGCCTCGATCTTGCGCCAATTGTGGCTCTTTTCCCAATAATCGGCGAGCTTGCGCATCGTTGCGAGCTTAACCCCCTGCGAGGCATCGGGCACAAGCTCCCGGTCGGGCCATTTCGTGGCTGCGATCCGGCGCTTGAGATCCTGCAGCGCCTCTTCCGATGCGTGGAACTTGAACGGCCGGATCGCGTCCGTGGCCGCCGCGCCCGCCAAAGGCGCGGCGGAGGACGGTGCCTCGCCCGCAGGCGAAGACGCATGCACCATCGAAGGAAGCAGCAGCCCCAGCGAGCTGAGCAGCGCCGATCCAACCAGATGACGCCGGTGGAAAAAGGGTTGTGCTAGTAAGATCATTGCATCCTCCATGGTTGAAAAGCCGGACCACCTGGTTCCCGCGGGGAACGATGCGCCGGACACACGAGTCGATTGCGGAGAGCCGACAACCCAATGCTGACGCTGCCGATCGTTGGCCTGCGTTCCGGATCCAGCGGGAAGTGGCGGAAAGAACGCGCGCGTCCCACGTCATGCGGCACCCCTTGCGATACGATCATCGGTCGCTGTGGCAAGTATGTGGGCGTCGGGTTCGACCCGCTATTGCACCAAGGTCTCATGGATACCTTGTGATTGCCCGGGCGATGTCGGCGTTGAGGCGCACACGCGCCGGCGTCTCTTGGCCCGTCCCGCCCGACAGGGCTTGTTTCCGGTCTTCCGGTCCGCGCGCCAGGCGGCCGTAATGGCGCCGGGGAACGGCCGTCAGCGCAGACGTTCGTATAATGGATGCAAGACGAGAACGCCCATAGCTCGATCTCCACAAGTTCAGGAAAGCCAAGAACCAGTTTCATGGAGCACGAAGCCGTGATCTCAGTCGCTTCTTCATCGCCCTCAAGGGACGACGTCTTGCTTGGCTTGTTTCCGGCCTTTGCCGTGCCGAATTTCCGCCGGTTCGTGGCAGGCCAGAGCGTTAGCCTGGTGGGATCATGGACTGAAACGGTCGCACAGGCGCTGCTGGTACTTCAGGTTACGCATTCGGCGAGCGCGGTCGGGTTCGTGACGGCGGCCCGGTATCTCCCGGTGCTGCTGATAACGCCCTATGCCGGTCTGGTCGTCGATCGACGCGACAAACGCCATATCCTCATGATAGCCGCGACCTGCCTGGCGCTTTTGTCGCTCCTTCAGGGCCTTCTGGTTCTCTCGGGCGCGATCGACCTCAAGGCCATCTTCGCCCTGGCGCTGGCCTTTGGCTGCCTCTCCGCGCTCGACAACCCCGCGCGCCAGGCGTTCATCCCGGAAATGGTCGGGAAGCCCCTGATCCGCAACGCGGTGACGCTCAACAGCACTGCGGTGAATGTCGGTCGCGCCGTCGGGCCGATCGTCGCTGCGCTGCTGATCGTGAAGATCGGGATCGGCTGGTGCTTCCTGGTCAATGCGGCGAGCTTCGCGGCGGTGCTGTTCGCTCTCCGGACGATGGACGTTAGCGCGCTCTACCCGGCAGAACCGGTGAAACGGGCAACCGGTCAGCTGGTCGACGGGTTCCGCTACGCGCTGACGGTGCCGACGATCATCGGCCCGATCGCGATGATGGCCCTGATCGGCACCTTTACCTACGAATTCGAAGTCACTCTTCCATTGTTCGCCACTATCGATCTCCCGGGATCGCCTGTCACCTATAGCTGGCTGATCGGCGCGTTCGGGCTGGGGTCCGTGCTGGGCGGCCTATATTGCCTCGCGCGCCCGGCGACCGGCATGCCGCGCCTGTACAGGACGGCGCTCGCCTATGCCGCCGGAATGGCCGCGGTAAGCGTCGCGCCGTCGCTGTCGGTTGCGGTGCCGCTGCTCGTCGGGGTCGGCATTGCCAGCATCATCTTCATCACCACCGGCAACTCGACGATCCAGCTGGCGGCGGCGCCGGAATATCGCGGCCGCGTCACGGCTCTATGGTCAACCGCGTTCCTCGGCTCGACCCCGATCGGCGCATCGATCCTTGGCCTGATCGATGCTCACAGCCCGCGCCTCGGGCTTGTGGCGGGCGCCCTGGCGTGCGTAGCGGCGGCTGCCGTGGGGCGCCATTTCGCGTCGAAACCCGCCGGGTCTGGCGTTTCCCCGCAGGTGGCGCACCGTCGCCCCGAATAGGACGGGGCGCAGATGCCCGGGAGATCGTATCTCCCGCCGCTCCATCAATGAACCGATGCAATCCTAGGTATAGCTTCCAAAGCACGTCAGATCCGCGACAACACACCCGGCAGAAATAAATGGATGGGGACGATGGCAATGCGGTTTCGTGGCGTGCTTCTTATGTCGCTTCTGCTGTGCGGATGTTCCGCCGGACGCCATGATGCGGGCTGTCCGCCTGTTTCGGATGCCGTGACCAGCCAGGTGGGGGAGCCCTTCGTGGCCGGCTTGACGCTGCGCCTCGCCGGCTCGGATCGTGAGAATGCCATCTCGGAAGCGGTCGCCGAAATCCATCGCAAGGCACCGTCGCTGGATGCGGATGAAGTTGCCGATGTCCTGATCGCGGCGGATTGCCCGAATGCGGCGAAGGGCGAAGGCAGCGATCCGGCCGCAACGGAGTCGCGGCTTGCGGAAATCCGGGCTCAGGTCCTCGCGATTCTGGGCGGGCAGTAGCACCGCTGACAGGCCATTTCGCGGGCGGCCGATCGCGGCTGATGGCCAGATCACCGGCGCCCCGTAGCGCCGGTTCGGCGGCGCTATGTCACGCCCTGCACGCCTCGATGCATTTCTTCTGCCCCGCAGCAAAGATCGGAGGCGAGGGTTGATTTGCCGCCCGATCCGGATTGCCTTACGCCGGGGCCATCCGGAAGGCAGGGGGCTTCAATGCATCACGAGAACCACCGCGGCGCGTTGCTGCCCATCGCCCTGATCGCGTGCATGCTCGCGGCTTCCGCCGCCAGGGGCGATGCGGCGGTCGATCCCGGTCCGCCCGCCTGGGCCTATCCCGGCAATCTTCCCGGCGCCGCGCAACCGCCCCAGGATGCGAACGAGCGGATACGGGTGCCCGACAGCCCGGTATCATTCGCGCGGAAGGATCTGCGCAACCTGTTCGCCGTGGCGGACTGGCATCCCGGCGATCATTCCGCGATGCCGGAGGTGGTCGTGCATGGCCGCGCGCCGGGCGTGCGCGCCTGCGGCTATTGTCACTTGCCGAGTGGTGATGGCCGGCCCGAGAACGCGCCGCTTGCCGGCCTGCCCGAATCCTACATCGTGCAGCAGATGGCCGACTTCAAAAGCGGCGCCCGCACGTCCTCGGTTGCGCATCGCCTGCCCACTGACTGGATGGCCGATATCGGCAAGGCGGCGACGGATCAGGAAGTCCGGAGCGCCGCCGCCTATTTCGCGAAACTGCCCTTGCGATCGCATCTGTCCGTCATCGAAACCGCAACGGTGCCGCGCACCGTCGCCAAAGGCTGGCTGCTCACCCTCGTGCCCGGCGGCGGCACCGAACCGCTCGGCAACCGTATCGTCGAAACCCCCGCCGATCTCGATCGCTTCGAACAGCGCGATGCCCATGTCCCGATCCTTGCTTATGTGCCGCCGGGAAGCATCGCGCGCGGCAGGGCGCTGGCACGGGGCAACGACGCCAGGGGCATTCCCGCCTGCGCTGCCTGTCACGGTAACGACCTCGAGGGCACCGGCGAGGTCCCGTCGCTTGCCGGCAAGTCGCCCAGCTATGTCGCGCGCCAGCTCTACGATTTCCGTTCCGGCGCCCGGTCCGGCCCGTCGGCCGAAGCGATGAAGGCCGTCGTCGCGCCGATGAAACAGGCCGACATGCTCAACCTCGCCGCCTATCTCGCCTCGCTCAGGCCGAAGAAGTCCTGAGGCTCGATTTCCTGTTTGACGACCGTCCAACAACCGGGAACAACCGGCCGCGATGAACGGGAGGGAATGATGGCGTCCAGGCTGGTAACGCGGGTCCTCGGCTTGGCCGCGCTGACATCATTGTCCTCGCCGGCGCTGGCGGAAACGCTGTATGTCCGCGCCGGAAAGCTGGTCGACGCCGAAAAGGGCGTCGTGCTCGCCGACCGCCTGATCCGCATCGATGACGGCCGCGTCACCGCCGTGACGCCCTGGGCGCCACCGCCTGCGGGCGCGCCGCTGACGGACTGGAGCGCGTTCACCGTGCTCCCGGGCCTGATCGACATGCACACGCATCTCGTCGACACCGAACAATCCGCCAATGTGGCGGAGCCGTTGCTCCATTCGGGCGCCGACATCGCGTTGCTTGGTGCGAAGCACGCCCGCGACACGCTCGCCGCCGGCTTCACCAGCGTCCGGGACGTCGGCACCTTCCGCGCGTTCGGCGACGTCTCGCTGCGCAACGCGATCGACACCGGCCTGGTCGACGGCCCGCGCATGAGCGTTGCCGGCGCCTATCTCACCGTGCCCGGCGGCGGTGGCGAAGTCACCGGCATGGCGCCCGATGTCGAGGTCCCCGCGATCATGCGCATGGGTGTGGTCACCGGCCCGGCCGACATGACGGTCAAGGCCCGCCGCCTGTTCCAGGGCGGTGCCGATTTCCTGAAACTGATCGCGACCGGTGCCGTGCTCGCCGCCGGCACCGAGCCCGGCGCACCCGAACTTACCGAGGAGGAGATGCGCGCCGCGGTTGCCGAGGCAGCCCGCAATGGCAGCTACGCCACCGCGCACGCCCACGGCGCCGAGGGTATCAAGCTGGCGATCCGCGCGGGCGTCCGCTCGATCGAGCATGCCTCGTTGATCGATGATGAAGGCATCGCGCTGGCGAAGGCGAAGGGCGTCTGGCTGGTGATGGACGTCTATAATGGCGACTATATCGATCAGGTCGGCAAGCGCGACGGCTGGCCCGCCGAGATATTGCGCAAGAACACCGAGACGACCGACGCCCAGCGCGAGGGTTTCCGCAAGGCGGTCCGCGCCGGCGTGAAGATCGCCTATGGCACTGATGCGGGTGTCTACCCGCATGGGCTGAACGCAAGGCAGTTCCGCTACATGGTCCGCTTCGGCATGACGCCGATGCAGGCGATCCAGTCGGCCACGATCAGCGCCGCGGCGCTGATGGGCAAGTCCGCGGATGTCGGCGCCGTCTCGCCGGGCCATTATGCGGATCTGATCGCGGTCGCGGGCGATCCGATCGCCGATATCGGTGCGCTCGAAAAGGTCGATCACGTCATGAAGGGAGGCAGGCTCGTTCGGTAGAAGGAAAACGCATTAGCATTGACTCATGAATTAGCGATGGCTAATGAGTTCCCATGCTCGAGGCCACCGCCATTACCGCCGTCATGCGCACGCTCGCCGATCCTACGCGGCGCGGCATCTTCGAACGCGTCGTCAACGCCAGTGAGATCACGGTCGCAGAGCTGACCAGGGGCAGCGGGGTGACTCAGGGCGCCATTTCCCAGCACCTCAAGTCGCTCAAACAGGCGGGCCTCGTCGCCGAGCGTCCCGAAGGCCGCAACGTCTATTATCGCGCCCGGCCAGACGGTCTCGCGCCCCTGGTCGACTGGATGGACCATTACGGCGTCTTCTGGCGCGACCGCTTCGCTGACCTCCGCTCGCTTCTGAAGGAAATCGATCCATGAACCAGCGTGCCCGGACCAGCCCGGAAGCCCGGGCGGAAACCTTTGACATCGCCGTCGACGAGGTCTTTCCCCATGAGCCCGCGACGATCTGGAAGACGCTGACCGATGGCCCCGTGATGGGCCGATGGCTGATGGCGCCGACCGGTTTCGAGCCGATTGAGGGTACCAGCTTCACCTTCCAGACCACCCCCGCGGGAGAATGGGACGGCGTGATCCACTGCCAGGTGCTTGAAGTCGTCGAGAACCAGCGCCTCGCCTTTGCCTGGAGGGGCGGGCACGAGGGCAACAAGGGCTATGGTTCGCCGCTCGATACGATCGTCACCTGGACGCTCAGTCCGGCCGAGGGCGGCACGCGCGTCCGCATGGTCCATTCGGGCTTCGAACTGCCGAAGAACGAGACCGCCTTCGCCAAGATGAGCCAGGGCTGGAAATCGGTCGTGCCGAACATGGCCCAGGTGGCCGGCGAATTGGACTCGTAGGACTCAACCCCATCCGCTGAGAGATAGCCAATGAGCACATCCTATACCGGCGGCTGCGCCTGCGGCGCCGTGCGTTACGAGATCGCCGCCGAACCGATCTTCCAGAATCACTGCCAGTGCCGCGACTGCCAGCACAGGAGCGGTACCGGCCACGGTTCCTATCTCACCTTCGCCCAGCGTGCCGATGTGACGCTGGACGGCGATGCGACGGCGTGGGGCAGTGTCGCCGACAGCGGCCATGTGAAGACTCACGCCTTCTGCCCGACCTGCGGGTCGCCGGTCTATCTGACCTTCTCGGCCATGCCCGATCTGTTCACCATTCACGCCGCCAGCCTCGACGAGCCCGGTCGTTATCAACCGCAGGTGGTGACCTATGCGGTGCGCCGCCATGGCTGGGATCGTCTCGATCCGGCGCTCCCGGCCTTCGCTACGATGCCGCCGATCCAGGTCGTGAACCCATAACGCGAATGACTGTTACGCCTCAATGGGAGGCCTCGAAACGATGCCGGTCTTCAATTCGCAGGCTCGTTCAGGCGGCGCTGCGCGAGAGCTGCAATCAGGCTCGCTCGCTTATCACCAACACAGGCCGACAGGTCTTGCTTGATCGTCTCTTTCATCGAAATTCGCACTGCCTTGGCAAGCGACTTGTCGTCACTGGCAGCGATACGCGTCAACAGCGTGTTGGCGCACACTTCGAACGCTGTGCAGCCGATGGCATCAATCTCCGGGTCTCCAGTTGAGGCTTTGGTGGCGCATTTCATCCGGCTCCCGCGTATCTGGTATGTCCCCTGCCAGCGCTGAAGCCGCGTGCCGATAACGACAATATCTTTCTGCAAGGGCTCTGATGAGGCCTGCTGCGCGGCAAGCATGACGATCGAGAAGAGGAGCATAGTTTCCGATCCGTTGGTTTCTCGATCAACTGCTGGGCAATTGTGGCGCGCCTTAGGCAGAAATCAGAAGGGCCGCTTTCCACCCGATGTCGGCCGCTCGCGGCTTGTGGGCCAGAGACCGGGGGCAGGGGCCAGGGCCGCACGCCGCTGCACGCACCATCTCTTCGCTGCAAACGGGCCGATGGCTTGAATGGCGATCAATGCTGGCCAAACCGATACGGATCGAAACACGCCGCATCCGTATCGGCCGCCCCGCCAAGCTCCGCGGCGATCAACTCCGCGCCCAGCGCGGCGAAGCTCACCCCGTTCCCGCCGAACCCGCTCGCCAGCCACAGCCCGTCATGGTTGCGCGCGCGGCCGATCGCGGGCAGCCCGTCCGGCGACGACCCGAATGCCGCCGACCACACGCAATCGACCGTCACATCCTCGACCGCGATCATCGCCGCCAGCTTCGCGCGGATCGTGCCGCCCTTGGCCTCGATCAGCGCGTCGCGCTGCCGGGCATCGTCGAAATCCTCGTCTTCCCCGCCGGCGAGCACGCGTCCGTCCGCCGTCGCCCGCGCATAGAGATAGGGCGAGGACGCTTCCCAGATCATCGCATTCTCCCGCCACATCGGCGCGTGCCCCGGGGGCGAGGCGATCGCGTAGCTCGATCCGACCGTGAAGGCGGCGGGCAGGAACCAGCTGGCGCGCTCATAGCCGGGCGCCAGGATGACATGCTTCGCCTCGACTCGCTGCCCGTCCGCTCCGTGCAGCACGGATCCGCTGCCGACCTGCTCGATCCGCGCGACATCGACCGGAAAACAGACAGCGGCGCCTTGCGCCCGGGCGCGCGCGAGCAAGCCGAGCGTCAGCCGCACCGGATCGACCTCATAGCTCCCGCCCGACAGCAGCGCCGCGCGCGGGGCGATGTCGAACCGCGTCGCCACCGCCGCTGCATCCAGATAGTCGGATGGCAAACCCGCGTCGCGCCGCGCGGCACCCTCCGCGTCCAGCGCCTTCTCGTCCAGCAGGGTGCCTGCCAGATACAGCTCCGGCCGGTCGACCCGTCCACAATCGATGCCCGCATCGTCGATATGCGTGGCCAGCCGCTCCACCGCCGCGAACACCCGCCGCCAGCGCCGCGCTGCCTCCTCGGCGCCAATCGTCCCGGCGAGGTGAGTCAGCGGTACATCGGCGGCCCACATCACCAGTGCCGTGGACGCCGCCGTGCTGCCATGCGCCGGCGGCCGCCGATCAAGTAGCAGCACGCGCCGGCCCTCTTTGGACAGCCGCTCCGCCAGCATCGCCCCCATCACCCCTGCACCGACGATCGCCACGTCGATCGCGCCGGAGGGAAGCTCATCCGACGCCAGCGTGTTGCCGGCGTCAGCCGCCCAACACGCCCGGCCGCCGCGAAGGTCTCGTCGCTCGGTCAGGTCCACCATGTCTCTCCGAAGATCGCGCCGCCGGTCGGTGGCTGAAAGGGATGTCGGGAATCGCCGGGACGCTGCGACTGTCCCTTTACCCCTCGCGCAGCTGAACCCTCGAACCAAGGATTGGCTCCGCGCCTGGCGGGCGCCGAAAGCAGATGGTCTCACGCGAAGGCGCGAAGAGAGATGTGCAAGCGGACCCGGGCGAATCACCGCCCGCGCGGGTCATGACGACCAGCCTGTCCACAAGATATCTATCTCCGCGCCTCTGCGCGATCCAACACAGGCTCGCCCCGGCGGGCCGATTCCGAATGTCGATCCGCCCAAAAATGGGCTTCGCGT
>Ga0247735_1000734_pt1 | contig 12841 bp, 15 predicted proteins | sample UWRJL178409R2_FD_180934 | JGI IMG/M metagenome (GOLD analysis project Ga0247735, IMG submission 180934) | Plant litter microbial communities from Arlington Agricultural Research Station in Wisconsin, United States - UWRJ-L178-409R-2 | ecosystem: Environmental > Terrestrial > Plant litter >...
TCTTACCAGCACTGGCAACCACTTGCTGAATGGACTCAGTATCGGTCCCAACGACCTCCGTCGTCGTGGGCCTGGTCGCCGACGTAGCGACTCATAGGATATTAGCTCCGGGATTTGCGGTCTTTTTGTTGTTATTTTCGTTTTCCGACCTCATCATCTTTTGTTCCCTTTTCTCTTGGTCACTCTGCGATGCATTATGCCCCTTTGTTGGACATTTCAATTCCTCTTTTCTCTGTAGCGGACGTTCGCCTCTTTTTCTAGCTTCCTGTGAACTACACCTTGGACTTGTAGCCATGTTAGTTGTTGTCTCTTGCGACGTCCTCTACGATACAATCATAGATACACGAGTGTTTGTAGGTATATTACAACTGAATTCGATTTCATTCATATGTCAAGGGAAGCGCCTAATAAGCACCAGTGAGCTATGGATACTCGAGTAGCTTCCAGTGTGCAAATGGCTACGCAGGACCAAGGTGGGAAAGGAGCGCGCTCACAGCGGCATCAATCAAGCAGGCAGTCGGCCATATGTGGTATATTATAGCCGCGCGTAATCAGAAATCAGTCGCTGAATCAGGGAGTTTATTGTGTATTGGACTGAAGCTTCGAACGCTAAACATGGGTTTGTCAGTACGGCCTGATTCCTACATTGTTTGAATATTGGTTGCCAAGTGCTCAAGTTATGTAGAGATTCATTGTACATTGTAGCAGAAATTACCGATCTAAACTACACAGGCTGCGCATGCGTACGTATTGGTGAGATGTGGGGGGGGGGCCAATAACGAAAGAATGGAAAAAAGGTCCGTGAGGGTAATGCTAATAATCTTAAGGATGATGATAATTGTACGGAGGAAGCCATAAGTAAGATTGTTAGAGTAAATGAATGAATGAGGAGAAATCAGATAGCCCCGAAGGCACACAGGCTTTGGGGTGACGGACATCACCCAAGAACGAATAACATGAGATGGGATGGATGGGGCGCAAGGAACGCAAAATAAAGTGGCAAAGAGACAGACACGAAGAAAGGTGGGCGGCAGGAATGGGTACTGGAGAGATATAAAAAGAATAGAGTCAAGGTATCAATGATGGGAGAGGGTATATCATTGGGCTCAGAAAGATGTCGAAAAACGTGGGGAAACGAGCGAAGGAGGCGGGAATCCAGATTTGGTTGATGATACATGGTTGTCCTTCAGCGCTCAGCACCTGAGCTAACTTGCGGCCTTCCAGTCTCGGATTTAAGCACCGCCCTGAGACTCTCTATGCTCCCGCTCTAATATTTCTGAGAGCTCTGCGCACACAAGTCCTGTCTTTGACAGTGCAAGGCTGTGATCAGGTAGATCCTCCATGTCAGAATTTGGCGACCCAAGCTCCGTATCCATGTCGTGGTCGTGTTCATCCCCATGCAGATGCCGTTCGACGTCGCTTTGCCCATGGTTGTGGTGGATACGGAACTGGTTGTGCGTGTGGATGTGGTGGGGATGCATGATGAACGTTTCGCTAGACGCAGAGCACGGGGCGCATTGACAGGCCGAAGCTGAAGAACGACGAGGAAGGCCAAGACCTTGCAATTCCGTTTGGTCCTCTGCACCGCACTGGCACTGGCACTGGCATCCATACCCATATGTTTGGGAGTACTGACGAGAATGAGTGCGGTGGATACCCAGACCGCTACCGATGCCATCTGGGTAGGAGCGATTGAGTGTCGACCTGGTAGGGGACTGGATCTGGATCTTGCTGCTCACGCCAGACGCCTCGTGGCGGGCAAGGCCACCGTTTTCGACATCGTGCACTGCGCGGCCTAGGCCCACTTGGACGATGATGAGGGTAGGCACTATACCCACGACTTGGATGAGGCCTGCGTCTAGTATTATCTATGGAGACACGCATTAATATTTATGGACCTGGGTGAAACGAAATGGGCACGTACAAGCGCATCCCTATTCCTGTGCAAAGCTAAGTCGAGGACGATGTAAAGAGAGTATATGAACCCGGATTCAATCCTATCAACGAAATCTATCAGTCCAAGGCCACTACGGACGAAAAATATCACGCACAAAATTGCAATGGTGGCATTGTACCTGTCCACAAGTCCAGGGCCAAGTATCTCCTTCGCTTGACGTGCAAGCCACCATATCCTACCAGCTATCAGATCATGAGCATATAGTTCTTGTAAAATGACATTGATACGAACCTGCTAAACCCGTCAAGATCAAGTTGAGTAGGAAAGTCATGACGAGGTATATCCAGGCCTTCGCAAATAGCTCATTTGAGGATCCTTCCAACAGATATCCACAGACGGTCCCAGCGATAAGAAGGATTGCGGGGCCTACGATGATGCGTTTCGTGGAGTGCCATACCACGTAACACCGGTAAAGGAGTAACGTATCCGCGATGACACTGAAATTGCAGGCTCGATCAGCAACACCGAGTCAAAAAGAGAACGAAGAACGTACTTGTTCGTCACGTATAACCAATATTTTGGCCGCAGATCCGTAAACGATATGCCATCCTTCAACAATTTCGCAAACAAAAGATAGTATGTGTAACCAATGTCGGCTGTGGCAATTGAATACATTGTCAAAGCCGATACGAGGAGTAGCCAGTGCAGGGGTTTCTTCCTCCGTAGGAGGACGTAGACGCAGATGCCCATGAGGATAGTGTAGAGACCTAAAATAAGATACGGGTTGGCGGATCAGTGAAGGCTGATAGGCGCCAGGTGATGATCAACGAACCATAGAGGAAGGTTTCAAACTATTGAGTTGGAACGTGGTTAGATTCAGACAGATAAAGGCAAATGACGACGTACCACAACAGCACCGACATATGGTGGTAGGGTGGTTGGAAATGGTGAGTATCCCTTGTGGGGCGGGTAGTCATTCGGAGTCTTCATGAGGAATCGCAGTTGCGCCTCTGGGTGAGGCGATGGTTGGGGGTTGGTGCGGTTTCTTGGAAAGAATTAGAAAAAGGTCTCGCGCAGATTCCTCCCTTGAAGAAGCGAAGGACTCTGGAAGAGGTATGTATGGGATGAGTATCAACACTGCACTGACTGCACTGCAGATGGTATTCTTTGCGGAGTCTCTGCGGCGGAGGAGTTTCGTAGCTCGAACCAAAGAGATCCGTTCGTGATCGTACTGCGTGTAAGTCGTCGATGTATCGTAACAAAGTCGTCCAAGTCAAATAAGGGAAAGTGTTGTGTCCTTCACCGCTGCTGTTGCAGAGCCTCGACAGAGGTAGGTGAAGGTGGAGACAGAAGAATGGGAAACGAGAATATTCACATAACCATCCCAGCTGTGCATCCGGTCATGACCTTATGTATGTATCCTTTCCAGCCGTGCATGGACGTCTTGGGGTGGAATAAGGTTTCCACGAGCCCCGGGGCGATGCCGTGCCCGTGCAAGATGATTCATATAACAAAACACGTCCCGAACGGTCGATAACATGTCGATTTTGTGCGATATCTTGCAGTCCGTCGTACATTGCATCAACCTGTATTAGTGTGCCTTTGAAAGATGTGTTTATGTGTCTATAGTTCAACTTGTGAGGTCGACAGTTGGAGCATGAGTGTTCGAGAATATCTGGACAAATGTGGTGTGAGGTGAAGGAACACAATAACAGGTGTTCAGGGTCATCCAATTATAGAGTTTCCGTTCCAGTATTACTGATGCCGATAGCAGTGCACACCTGCCGACGGCCGTGCTCCCCCAGTCCTCTGTATTGAAATTATAATGGAGGTGGGCATATTCCATTCTACAGAAATTCGAGCGCCACGGAAGACAATGGGACGTGAGATGCGCTTATATGTCTAAAAACGAAGAAGCCTCCAGTGAATTAGACCTTCAGGTTGTTTATGATACCAAGTATTTAAATGTCGACTTCAATGCAAGAGTTCTTACGGCTTTGTGGGGCGTGACGGAAGTGTCTAAACGAGTTAAATTGGCAGAGAGATCTAAGTAGTGGCCTTCAATGTTCAACCTCATTTTTCATCACGGTGATCGTTCGCATCATTAGAAACTGAAAAAATCGGCATCCCGCGGAATTGCATTCATGAACAGGCGACCCGATCCTTGACGAGAGCCAGAAATATGAGTTTGCGTAGTTTGTCAACGACAATGTCGTCCTCCCTAGGATAGGATAGTCGGTCCAACCTCACGCTGGAGGCGCGGAGACCTGAGGCGCCGATTGCCCCAAGAACCAACAAGCGCCGCGTAACTCTCCCAAGAAATTGCAACGAATCGATAAGACGCCGAAGAAACACCACCGAAATGACTGGCGGACCTTCTCGACGACATTGAGGAGTTGGGGCTGTGCTTTAGCCCACCTCATGCAACACACGCCCTTGGCCTCATGGAAGCGGCAATATTGGTTCTTAATAAGGAAATTTGGTGGTCGGGTGGCGCTGCCCAAATCGAGCAAGAAAGGTTCGTAACATGAGCATTGCGTGTAGTCATACATGGAGAATACCACTCACATATGCTTTTTGAAGTTCACAGAGCCGCCTTGACAGGTACCATCAACTCTAGGCATGATGATATTCGATGGGCGACAACTCCTGGTTTTTGTTGGATAATCTGCATCCGGTATCATCAGCCCATATACTCGAAGCACTGGAGAGCACGATTCTAGAGCTACACACCAGATGACCTGCACCCTGGACCCACGTCACTGATCCAACGTCAGTGTGGTTTGTCACGTTGTTCTTCAAGTGACCAGGTCTGAAAGTAGTGAGTATCCGCGTAACAAGAAAGAACGAATTACTTACAAGACATCATCAATCTCTCCCCAGATCAAGTGCATTTTATTTTCTTTTGCCGTCACAACATATCCGTGAAGCGAGTCTCCCACAAATTCAGGTGCCCTATAGCTTGCCTGGCATATATGTTCGCATCAAAATTCCTGCTTGAGAATAGTCTCGGACATACCGTCTCGTTTTCCTTCGAGGTTGAATATGTAACTCCTGTAAAAGTGTATGGAGGTGGGTACTGCGACGCTGGATGATCGATTATGGCATGTTTCTGAGATTTTATCAGAAAGCAGTGCATGTCCGAAAAGGCAAGGCAACGAACAATGAAAAGATCCAAAGATTCAGAATCCCAGCCGCTAAAGAATGCCTTGCCCGATAACTCTTCACGTGCGGCTTTCCGACTAGGCCAGACTTCTCTCCTAAGCCAAACCCAAGCCTGGTATCGCTTAAACACCTCTCGATAATCTGGATAATCGGCGTGCGGTACGACACCAGGTTCGAAGAGTATGAAGGATTCGAATTTGATGCGAGGTGCCATCTCGTGCATAAACAAGCTTTCAAAAAAATTCGTCAACATCCAGAATTCTTGTAGGAGTTGAAACATACAGAGCGAGGGCACCAAAGCAATGCCCAATCCCGATCAACTTTCGTTTCGCAAAGTCGACGCAAGTACCACGGGAGGCTCCTGCTGAAAGGAAGGCATGGGCGGCCCTGGTGTAATCCCGTATCGACCCTGAAAATATCAATCTAGCCAACGTTCGAGTGAATGGAGACGATCCATAGACTCACACGTGTCCTTGTAGCGTGTCTGTAATATTTCCTTGTTCACCAACGAGTAAGTACTAAAGATGTGGGATTGAAAAACGTGGGATTGGAAAATAGAAATAAAAATAAACTTTTTGAGTGGGATGAGTAACCGTTACCCACTGTGACTGCGAAGTGCCGTGGGATGCCGAACTGGAAACACCCGTTAACCCAAAGAGGTGTGTGGCCACTGGCACGGCGATGCGTTACCAGTTTAGGCAATTGGTAGAACGCCGCGACGCTATGCGCGACGCGTTTCCTGGTATGGTGGCCCCCGTCCTCTTGAAAACGTACTACCATATTCGATAAGAGACGAGTGCAGTATCTCGACTTCACCACCTCTCACAGTGGGACAGCTGCGGAAATTTCGTGCATTTGTGAGTGGTAAACACCCTATGGTGGTTCAGCCCCTGTTAACTGATCTACAGGTATTTCCTGATCGAGTTTCGAAGAAAGGACACAACCCATGCCTCTCATTTGACAGTATCAGCGACTGGGTGAACTGGAGGCAGTCAAATGCTTTCAAACCGTGGCTGAACACAAGAAGCACGATGCTGAGAATGATTCGACGAAGGAGGATCTTCTCTGGGAGTCGCAGACGGTGACGAGGATTGAAGGATATCGGTCATTTGTGAGTGTCTAAATTTTATGGCTCATAAATCTGTTAGATCCTTCCCCTTGCTTTGGCTTCACACCCTTTCTTCAGCATTGATAATGCAGATAGTGTTGACTGCTGGCTCAGATTCTGTCGACAAGGTTGATTGGGGAGCTGTCAACTGGGATGTACAAATGTACTCTTTTAACCTGTCCTTCGGTGAGGATGAAACATTTATTCCGTCTTCACAAGGTACAGATGCTATTCTCGAACGCTTAGGCAGTTCTCTGAGGATAACTCGGTCTAGGATGGTTAATACGTAGTAGCTTACATATAGTACAATTTTATGTACAAAACGATTACATTCATAAAATACATGGTATGTGAGACCTCCTTGAAGTAGCGCACGTACAGAACTTTAGTTGCCAGTGCCATCGTTGATTTGCGGCGGCCGGCGCGCTAGTAACATACATGGTCCGTGCACTTTGCGACACCTGCCTTGACCTCGAGTTTTAGCGTGACGGTGCCGTCTCCTTGCCGAGCAGTGGCCGAAACATACTTTATAGTGGGATTAGATCTTTTTTAGTGGGATGAAAACCTTTTCAGTGGGATCAGAATCCCATTCCCACTCTTTTGGCTGGCCCTCTTCACCAACGCGGATTCTCCGTGATTAGGGCACTCAATGGCATATATCTCCCTGATAATATGTCCCAAATAGTGTGGCCGTCCTACACTATCCTTTGTGATTGAAGACAGAAGATGGCGGGCCACCGCTTGCCATGTCTCCTTGTGCAAACCTACAGCATGCATACAGACCAAAGTATACCCATCTTCCAAACTTTCTGGCACAGAAACGTCCGCTGTCCGATATCGAGTGGCGAGGACCTGGAGTGGAAACAATTCTGTGGCCGGAAGACTTAGTGTCTCGGTGATCATAACTTGAGAAATGAAAGGAAGAGTCTAAGAGTAAGGTGAGGCCTTCGACATCGCCACTTTAAACACAGCGGGCGGTAAAGGATCATACAAAACAAACACACAGTCCGGATTGATATTTTCTCACATGGTGTCGACGAAGCAAGTTCTCCAGCTCAGGGTAATGCAATTTTGGAGCAATCTATTTCAGTCGTATTTGTCTGCAACAAAACGGGCCGTTCTCCAGTGATAAAGCGCCTAAATACTGAGTCGATTGCGATTCAAAACGCGATGATAAACCACTTACCATATCGTTCTCAAAGAACATGTTGAGGTCCGATATCATCGACTGTAGCCTCCAGGGCCATCGAGCTCAGAATCTCAGAACCACAATGATCAAGGAAACTGAGCCAGGTTTCGTCTTGCCAGCGGATGTAATCATACTCGGGTTCAAGCTTTCAAGAGTGGATGATCGCGTTCTACAACCAGAGCGTTGCTATTGGCAGGGTGATACAGGGACCCGTCTAAGAGTAATAAATTACACGTTACATAAATGATTTTGTATCCCACTTCCATAATCTCAGCCTTTCCAGAAATTGTCATACGATGCACTCGCATTAACGCCCTAACACTTATCAGCAAAACCACAAGTAAGAAAAGATAACAATATCATACCATCGTGATATATGCAATAAGTCCTTGAGACAGTACACCTCCAAGCATATGGACCTTGAAGATAGGATTATACTTCCCTTCTGGTCCGTGACTATCCTGGAAGATGTTCAACGAATCTTGGCTGTTCCTCGTCCTTCCCCGTATATCCCGGATGGGGTTGGTGACATACGGATACATCTTATCGATGACCATGTTTAGTTCCTCATCAAAGAAGAACTGGCCGGTATGTGCCAGTCTGCCAGCCTTGAAAGCGTTATTCTCGGTTATGGGGGTCCACTCCGGGAAGACTTTGGTGTGGATGTGGGTTGCTCGGCCTGTATAATAACCGGGGTAGATGCCTAGATATGCTCCATAAGCTACGAATTGACCGTACGAGTTGGTGGCACTTACTCGTAAATTGAGCTACTCCGTTTTGGTCAGTCGGCCAAGCACCGCGTAACCAGGTCTCTTCGTGGATGGTACGAGGATAACCAGTAAGTAGACCTTTCCGAACACCGGTCGCAGCGGGCTGCTCATTCGCGAGATGTGGATGTGGGAATGGATGGCCTGCGTATGTGCCGGTAGCGTTGGCCATCCAGATATCGACCAAGACGTTGGGGAGAGGCTTGCACGTTTCGACGTCGATTACTCCTATATCGAGAAGCTGTCGAGAGCGTCAGTGATTGAAGTCCGATTCAAGATCAAAAGAGAGCTCGCACCAGAAGTAGCCCATCCTGATACTCTGCAATGTTCTGACGTATGGGGTGACCCTCTGTATGATAGTACGGCCCTTCCGTAACTTCTGGTGCAAGAACACAAGTATTGTTCTGAATGTGAGTATCCGATACTGGCATGCATTTCATGAAGGTTTCATCCGTATTCTCCTTATCTTTGGGTGCATCTATGTCTGCGTATGATTCTGCCGAGAAAAGTTCCTGGAATGTTGGCATAGTCGGGTTCCCTGCCAGAGCTCGCTGAGCAAAGGCTCGTTTGCGAGATGCAGTGAACGATTCTACTGCTGGTGCACACTGTTAGCGCAAGTGTCAGCCGATATCCAAACCCTCAAGCACCCCATCTGACTCACATGGTATGCAGCAGCCTGTAAAGCTCTTTGCACCTCAATCTCGCGGTCCGACTTTGGATGCTTGTGTGACCAGACAGCATTGACCAAGCCCAGCAGTAGAAGAGTATTGAATGTGCGCATTTTTTGAATGGATACTACGGTACCCACACGATGGGAGTGTTTAAGTAGCAGGCTCGGCTCATGAGCATCGTTCCCAGATGTATCATGCGATGGATGTCGGAGGAAGACCAAGAAGACCCGTCCGAAGGCATCGGCTCAGGGTTCATCCAGCCGTGGGACACCCAAACAGAATTAATTTTGCTTTTGCACAAATCCTGTATGGCCGTGTGGCGAAATGGCATCGCGTCTGACTACGACTCAGTGCGACATCAGGAGATTGCAGGTTCGACCCCTGTCTCGGTCATCTTTTTTCCTTCGCAATTTGAGTTTTTGTCACTCATTTGCAGTTCAAGAGCAAAGACAAAACAATGCAATAGAAAACCCTATGTTCAGGTTGGCCTGTGTCGCCTGATCATGGGTCAATATTTTATCCGTGGGGCACCCGACTGTATCGGCTCTTGTTCTCGACTGCAATCATCGTCTAGCTGAGACTAGCACACTCTAGTCTACTTACCTCATGGACTACATGGACGCTCAACAAACTCTAGGTCTTTTCTCGAACAGCAGCTCAGTTACAGACCCTGCGTATCATATCGTTTCTGGATCATTCAGATCTCTGTCACTTTTTCTCCTTGCATTCTCTCCATCGAAGCGGTCTCTCTCTCATGTACAAACTATACCTGCTTTTGGTCCTCACCAATACCTAGCGACAAATGGGCTCCAAGACCGGATATACACCACAAGTTGGGCCCTTCCACCAACGCTATCGAGTTGGCGTGTGGACCGCTCCAATCCCTGGAGGGTGTCCCATATCGATACGACGCCAATCAGTGAGTTTCTTTGACACCGTACCGCGAACTTTAATTGAAGGAGTGCAGTTGCAACATCATCCTATATCACCATACCATTCCCGTATACGCACGTATACTCGGCTGGTGGGCCGACCGGTGAGGTACATTTCCTAGATCCTGCGACAGGAGGGTTTGCGGAGAAGTTGCAACAGATCCTGTTCGTTCCAGAAGAGGAACTGGCGACGGCAGATAAGACGCGAGTGGCTTTGGTGAGTATCTCCCCGGTTGTGCTCGTTGGTTTTTTGACACGTCTTGATAGAGGTATGGCTCTCATGGAATTGAGTTCACACCCTCGCAACAGTTCGCATTCGTTCCAGTCTTGGGTACGGACTCTATCGAAATGTACAGTCATGATTCCGCAACCGGTAGACTCACCCATGTCGTGTCTGTTGGATCTCCTCGTGGTAAGGATGCACATGACGGTCCACGACATGTTAAGATTCATCCAAATGGAAAGATCTTGTACTGCGTCACAGAACACAGTGCGTCCTCCTTTCACTGCACAGCTACATTCTGATATTTTTCTCCTTCAGCCAACCTGATTGACGCATATCGCATCCTCCCACACACCCTAAATTATCTTTCATCGCGGTCTCTTCTTCCACAGCAAGCACCCTCGGTACATCAGTTCAGGGGAGACACTCTCATGCTCCCTCCTTCAACGCCGTCCAGCCCCAGCCCAAAGTTCATTGTTGCTACGACTCGGGGTTCGATATCTGGCGTCCGCGGCTGGCTCAGCATCTTTCCTTTGGACGAAGACGGAGACTTTGCATCGCCACCCATATCGAATGAAGACCCAGACAGAGATGTTGAACGCTATGAAACACTGACATCCGGTGGGAAAGCCAACGCCATTGATATTCGATCCAAGGAGGGTGCTAATGGAGATGGCGTCTGGATTTTGTTGACTGACGACGACGAGTCAACGGCTATATCGGGGACAGGTGCAGTGAGGGTGTTGGAATGGGATGGGTGGAATACAGGTGGGGTGAAATTGGTGGCAGAGTGGCCATCTGAGGGTGATGTTTTTGAAGATGGTGAACGGATACAAGGCGCGAGTCATGCCATTTGGTTAGATTAGCTCATTTGTGGATCCTGTCTCTGTCATTTTATGTAGGCGTTCGATGATTTATTCAAACTTTGCGGTGATGTTGACACCGCTTTTGCAATCATTCGGAATCTGTATCTTTGAATAAACCAGTACGGTTCACCGTGTTCACCATCCGTTGGCATTGTTCACTCCATATATTACGTTTAACCAGGATGTTTGGGCCATACGGTTCCCACTTGCGGGCCATGGGGTCGATGTGAAGTATCGAAGTGGTATCCATGTACAAGGTCGTAATCCACGGAGAATTTCCCCCCCTACTCGAGAGCACCCGGTCCATTGTCGAGAGAAACGTGTCGCAAACATTTGTCACAGCAAGCTCACGAAGGTCTGGGAACAGCGGTGGATTGGATGCCCCAAAGTACTCCTCAAACTGTCTCTCGTACGCCATATTGGGGATGACAAGGCGCTTGAGTCCGGGGAAGCATTCCGAAGCCACTTTGAAAATGATAAAACTGCTTGAATCGTCTGGAGATATCGTTAATGACTGCAGATTTGGGAAACGAGGCGATTTCGATTGATTCCAGGCATGTAAAACGTCCAAATCAGAATCGACCGCTGGAGCAATGACGAGTTCGCGAAGGTTTGGTGCAGAAAGGAATAGAAGAAGCTCAGAGACTGCGAACATGCCACCCGTCACGAAGAGGGACTCCAACTTTGGAACTGCGCACTCGCTGAACAAGAGATCTGTGCTGCGCCTGTTACTGTCGAGAAGACCGTCATAGATGGCCAGAAAAATCAAGCAAGGGATTGACTGTAATAGGGAGGCAAAGAGACTATATGGGTAGTAATCTCCAGTCTCAACAAGGTGTAAGGTCGTGATGTGGAAAGTGGGAGGTCGGAAGTATAGGAGGCCATGTCCGCCTAAGCAAACTTTTCGCAACCTCGGCGCATCCGTGAAGATTTGATCCGTTTTGAAATCTGCATCCTGTCCATTACTCTCGCCGTTGAGTGTGAATTCTTCGAGATAAGGCATGGCCATCTCGAGTAAAGGTGCAATAACAAGCTGCAGCAAGTTTGGGGCGTCTTTGAATGTACCTTCAATACGAAGTCTGCGGCATCGATGGTATGAACGTGAAAGTTCTCTTGAGAGATCCCGATACTCATTGAAAGTGGGAACAGAGAGTCCAGACAGATTGAAAACCTTGGCGCTGAGGTACGGCACGATGATGTAAAGATCGAGAAGGGATTCTTTTGACCTCTTCAACTTCAGCGCTGTCGCCTCAACATTGAGCGGAAGGGAGATGGTGAAGCGATTCCAGAGAAGGGGGTTACTGGTTGCCACATCCCGCCAGGTTTGTGACACCTGAGAGAGATTGACTGGAATAGTCTCATCGTCCGTTGAGTCGAATGTCAATTGGAAAATGAGGGAGAGGAGTTCGGGGGCCAACGACGAGATCGGAGTATTTGTGTTGAGGTTCGAAGCCACCTCCTCTGCTCCTGTAGTCCCTGTTCGACCAGGCGAACTCTTACTCTGCTCCATGCGTGAATCTGGACCAACAACTTGTGGAAACTAGATTGACAATGTTAGGGTGAGGTACGGAATTTGGATGTTCGAGCCTTGACGCTCACCTGAGATGAAAGAAAGTTGGGGGCTGAGGCCAATAATATTAGCAACCAAGAAAGAGCGTCGAGCTAATGGAAGTCAATGCACCTGCCTTGTCACGTTGTCACATACATCATCTTGCGCGTCTTAGTACTACTCCTGTCTTCGTATGTCGACCAGTTGAGCTCGGTCCTGTTCGCTCTTGCGTGACTTCGTCAATGTTTCCTGCCAGGCTTTCACATGGGTGCCATTGTTTGGTGCTGGTGGCATCGCAGGTGGGCGCCTGTTTTCGGCCACTATTTGTTAGAATATCATACTTATATTTCATCTATATATACAAAGCAACATGGAAAAAGTTAGGATTCGTCCTGGCTTCTGATTGGCCCCCGAAGGGGGACATAGATTCGTGTCCGGACTAAGCCTCATGTCCCTTTGTGTACTGTAGGTGTT
>Ga0247735_1000735_pt1 | contig 12835 bp, 12 predicted proteins | sample UWRJL178409R2_FD_180934 | JGI IMG/M metagenome (GOLD analysis project Ga0247735, IMG submission 180934) | Plant litter microbial communities from Arlington Agricultural Research Station in Wisconsin, United States - UWRJ-L178-409R-2 | ecosystem: Environmental > Terrestrial > Plant litter >...
AAATCCAGCTTCGGATCAATGCCTTGCGTATACATGTTGAGGGCGACCGTCACCAGGTCGCAATTGCCGGTGCGCTCGCCATTGCCGAGCAGGCAGCCCTCGACCCGGTCGGCGCCGGCCATCAGGCCCAGTTCCGCCGCCGCCACGCCGGTGCCGCGGTCGTTATGCGGATGCAGGCTGATCACCACGCTGTCGCGGTTGCGGATGTTCTTGCCGAACCATTCGATCTGGTCGGCATAGATGTTGGGCGTGGCGCATTCGACCGTCGCGGGCAGGTTCAGGATCAGCGGATGATCGGGGGTGGGGCGCAACACCTCCATCACGGCCTCGCAGACCTCGACCGAGAAATCGAGTTCGGCAGTGGAGAAGGTCTCGGGGCTGTATTCGAAAAACCAGTCGGTATTCGGCTGGGCGGCGGCGCAGTCGCGCAGGATCTTCGCGCCATCGACCGCGATCTGGCGGACTTCGTCGCGGGTCATGCCGAACACGATCTTGCGCCAGGCCGGGCTGACCGCATTGTAGAGATGGACGATCGCCTTCGGGGCGCCACGCAGGCTCTCGAAGCTGGTTTCGATCAGGTCGCGGCGGGATTGAGTCAGGACCTGGATCGTCACGTCGTCGGGGATGCGGCCGGTCTTGACCAGGCCTGAGATGAAATCGAACTCGGTCGCGCCGGCGCTGGGGAAGCCGACCTCGATCTCCTTGATGCCGACCTTGCAGATCAGGTCGAAGAAGCGGGTCTTCTTCTCGCCGTCCATCGGATCGATCAGCGCCTGGTTGCCGTCGCGCAGATCGGTCGAGAGCCAGCGCGGCGGCTGATTGATGGTGCGCGACGGCCATTCGCGGTTGGGCAGATCGATCTGCGGGAAGGGGCGGTATTTGGTGGAAGGGTCACGCAACATGGGTCTTGTCTCGCTGCTCGCGGTCGTCGTTCGGGTCGGAAAAGGCCCTTAGGCGGGTCGCGCGCGCTCAGCGAGCGCACGGCGGAAATCGCGCCTAAGGGCGCGTAAGTCGAAGCAGCGAAAGGCGTAGAGCCAGCGTCATAGATATTCGCGTTACCGCGTCACGGCGCCTTATGTCCAGCCCGTCCTTCGAACAAACGATCGACCGGCCCTTCGGGCAGGAACCACAGGATGGCGACGAGCGCGGCACAGGCGATGCCGAGCCAGGGCGAGAGGAAGGTGAGGGGGATGCCCGCGAGATAGAGCAGCCCGGCGAAGCGGCCCTTGCGGCCATAGCTGCGATAATAGGCCTCCGCCGCCGGGCCCTGCCTGCCGGTGCGCCGGATGATCGACTGGAGCAGCATATAGGCGACCGAGGGCAGCAGCATCGTCGCGAGGTATAGCAGCGTCGCCTCGCGGTTGAAATGATGCTCGCCGAGATAGGACGTCGAGAAGGGCACCAGCGAGAGCGCGAACAGCAACAGCATGTTCGACCAGATCAGGCCGTTAGTAACATGAGTCGCATGGGTGAACAGCCGGTGATGATTGACCCAGTAGATCGCGACATAGGCGTAGCTCAGAACATAGGCGAGGAACACCGGCCAGAGGGTCGCAAGCTTGTCCATCCCCTCGGAGATCGGGGGATGGAGCTCGAGCACCATGATGGTGACGATGATCGCGACGACGCCGTCCGAAAACGCCTCGACCCGCCCGATGCCGGGCCGGCCTTCGCTTTCGGGCGGCGCCGTTTCGGTCATTGTGCGGCGAAGCCTGCGTTGATCGTCAGGTCGACCTGGTCGGAGACGCCGGGGATGCCGTAATTCATCCCGAAGTCGCTACGCTTGATGCTGGTGGTCGCGGCGAACCCGAAATTGAGTTTCTTCGCGCCCATCGTCGCGTTGCCGGCACCGATGAAGCGCGCCTGCAGGACGACCGGCTTGGTCACGTCCTTGAGCGTGAGGTCGCCGGCGATGGTGGCCGTGGTGCCGTTGATCGTCACCTTGGTCGAGACGAACTTCGCGGTCGGGAACTTCGCGGCGTCGAAGAAGTCCGGCGTCTTCAGGTGCGCATCGAGCTGCGGCACCGTGGTCAGCACCTTGTCGATCGGAATGGTGACGTCGACCTTCGAGTTGCCGGGGTTTGCCGTGTCGACGACCAGAGTGCCGGTCGGCACCGTGAACTGGCCGGTATATTCAGTGAAGCCGAGATGGTTGACCGTGAAGAGCACCTGGCTGTGGCGCGGCTCGACCTGATAGGTGCCCGATACGACTTTGGTTGCATCGGGGGTGCCGGGAGGGCCGGCGGGCGTGGTCTGGGCGAGCAGCGGGGCAGTCGCCAGGGCCAGCACGGCTACGATAGCGATACGCATATGGATCTCCGATACGGAAAAAGGGGCCGCGCCAAGATGACGCGGCCCCTTGTTATTGCAAGCGCCGAAGCGGAAACGATCCGTTGGCCGGGCGTGACCCGAAATGCCCTTGACGAACGACGGATCGACGGGGCCTCAGTTCTTGTCCTTGTCCACCAGCTTGTTCGCGCCGATCCATGGCATCATCGCGCGCAACTCGGCACCGACCTTCTCGATCGGATGAGCGGCGGCGGCCTTGCGGGCTGCCTTCAGCTCGGGCTGGCCGGCGCGGTTGTCGAGCACGAAATTCTTGACGAAACGGCCGCCCTGGATGTCGGCAAGCACGCGCTTCATCTCGGCCTTGGTCTCGTCGGTGATGATGCGCGGGCCAGTGGTGATGTCGCCATATTCCGCGGTGTTCGAGATCGAATAGCGCATGTTGGCGATGCCGCCCTCATACATCAGATCGACAATCAGCTTAACTTCGTGAAGGCACTCGAAATAGGCCATTTCCGGGGCGTAACCCGCCTCGACCAGCGTTTCGAAACCGGCCTGGATCAGATGGGTGAGGCCGCCGCACAAAACGGCCTGCTCGCCGAACAGGTCGGTTTCGCATTCCTCGCGGAAATTGGTCTCGATGATGCCCGACCGGCCGCCGCCGACGCCCGAGGCGTAAGCCAGCGCGATGTCGTGCGCGTTGCCGCTGACGTCCTTGTCGATCGCGATCAGGCAGGGGACGCCGCCGCCGCGAACATATTCGCTGCGCACGGTGTGGCCCGGGCCCTTGGGCGCGATCATGATCACGTCGAGATCGGCGCGGGGCTCGATCAGCGCGAAATGCACGTTGAGGCCGTGCGCGAAAGCGATCGCGGAGCCCTGTTTCAGGTTCGCATGGAGATCGTCGGCATAGATCGCTGCCTGATGTTCGTCGGGCGCGAGGATCATGGTGATGTCGGCCCAGGCGGCTGCCTCGGCATTGGTCATCACCTTGAAGCCGGCGCCTTCGGCCTTTTTCGCGGTCGCCGAACCGGGGCGGAGCGCGATCGCGATCTCCTTGACGCCGGAATCACGGAGGTTCTGGGCATGGGCATGGCCCTGGCTGCCATAACCGACGATCGCGATCTTCTTGTCGGTGATCAGGTTCAGATCGGCATCGCGATCATAATAGACACGCATTGATAGTTGCTCCCTTATTCAGAAAATCTGCCGTCATGCCGGACTTGTTCCGGCATCCATCGTGCAACCAGCGACGGCGTCGCTTGCGGATGGATGGACCCCGAAACAAGCCCGGGGTGACGAAACATTGGCGGTTACGCGGCGTCTTTCCCCCGCGCGATGGCGACGATGCCGGTGCGGGCGACCTCGATCAGGCCGACTTCGCGCATCAAGGTGATGAAGGTGTCGATCTTTTCCGGCCCGCCGGTGACTTCGAACACGAAGCTCGACGTCGTCGCGTCGACCACGCGGGCGCGGTAGACATCGGCGAGGCGCAGCGCCTCGATCCGGTGATCGCCGGTGCCGCGGACCTTCACCAGCGCCAGCTCGCGCTCGACATGCGGCCCGAGCGCGGTGAGATCGGTCACCGAATGGACCGGGATCAGCCGGTCGAGCTGGGCGAGGATCTGCTCCATCACATGATCGGACGCTGAGGTGACGATGGTGATCCGGCTGACCGCCTTGTCGGAGGTCACGTCCGACACGGTCAGGCTCTCGATATTATAGCCGCGCGCGGTGAACAGGCCGGCGATCCGGGCGAGAATGCCCGGCTCGTTATCGACCATGATTGCCAGCGTGTGGCGCTTCGCGGTTTCTTCCTTGATGTGCATCAGACCAGTGCCTTCGCCTCGTCGTCCATCTCGCCCGAGACTTCGGCGGCCTGGAGAATCATGTCGGTATGGGCGGCGCCCGAGGGGATCATCGGGAAGCAGTTGGCAAGTTTTGCCACCATGCAATCGACGATCACCGGGCCGTCGTGCGCGAGCATCTCGGCGATGCCGGCCTCTAGCTGGTCGGGATGCTCGATGCGGATGCCCTTCCAGCCATAGGCTTCCGCCAGCTTCACGAAGTCCGGCAGGGAATCGCTGTAACTCTCGGAATAGCGGCTGGAATAGGTAAGTTCCTGCCATTGCCGAACCATGCCCATATATTGGTTGTTGAGGATGAAGACCTTGACCGGCAGCCGGTATTGCGTGGCCGTGCCCAGCTCCTGGATGTTCATCTGGATCGACGCTTCGCCCGCGATATCGATGACCAGCGCGTTGGGATTGCCCAACTGCGCGCCGATCGCGGCGGGCAGGCCATAGCCCATGGTGCCGAGCCCGCCCGAGGTCAGCCATTTGTTCGGCGCCTCGAAATCGAAATGCTGCGCGGCCCACATCTGGTGCTGGCCGACTTCGGTGCTGACGATCGGCGATTTCTTGTGCGTCGCCTCCCACAAGGCCTTGATCGCGCGCTGCGGCATGATCTCGGTCGCGCTGTCGACAAAGTCGAGGCTCTTGACCGCGCGCCAGCCGGCGATGCGGCGCCACCAGTCGGACAGGTCCGGCTTGGGATGCTGGCGCGCCTTGTAGACGCGCACCATGTCCTCGAGCGCATGGCCGACATCGGCGATGATCGGCAGGTCGACTCGGACATTCTTGTTCACTGACGACCGGTCGATGTCGATATGCACTTTCCGCGAGTTGGGACTGAACGCGTCCAGCCGCCCTGTCACGCGATCGTCGAAACGCGCGCCGAGGCAGAGGATCAGGTCCGCCTGGTTCATCGCCCAGTTCGCTTCATAGGTGCCGTGCATGCCGAGCATGCCCAGCCACTGGTCGGAGGTGGCGGGGAAGGCGCCCAGACCCATCAGGGTCGAGGTGACCGGCGCCCCGGTGATCCGCGCCAGTTCGCGCAGCAACTGGCTCGCCGCCGGGCCTGCATTGATGATGCCGCCGCCGGTGTAGAGGATCGGCCGTTCCGCCGCCGCGAGCATGTCGACCGCCTGTTCGATCAGCGCCTGGTCGGCCTTTACCTGCGGGCGATAGGTCTTGTGCTTGATCGGGCCGGGCTTGACGTAGCGCGCGCTGGCGACCTGCACGTCCTTGGGAATGTCCACGACGACCGGGCCGGGGCGGCCCGAGGTGGCGATATGGAACGCCTCATGGATGATGTCGCCGAGCCGTGCCGGGTCCTTCACCAGATAATTATGCTTGGAGCAGTGGCGCGTGATGCCGACGGTGTCGGCCTCCTGGAACGCGTCCGTGCCGATCAGCGCGGTCGGGACCTGGCCGGTGATGACGACCATGGGGATCGAATCCATCAGCGCATCGGTGATGCCGGTGACGGCGTTGGTCGCGCCCGGACCTGACGTCACCAGCACGACGCCCGGCTTGCCGGTCGAGCGGGCATAACCCTCCGCGGCGTGCGTCGCGGCCTGTTCGTGGCGGACCAGGATGTGCTTGATCCGGTTGCTGCGGAACAGCGCGTCGTAGATCGGCAGCACGGCGCCGCCGGGATAGCCGAACACGACTTCCACCCCGAGATCGCACAGCGCCTCGACGAGGATATCGGCTCCGCTCTTCTCGGTCGTCATATCGTATCTGCCTCTTATGGCCGCTCGCGACGCAATATTGCTTCGCGAAGGGCGCCGTTAATGATCGAAAATTTGCGCGTCAAGCTTCTTGTGGGAATCTAGTTTCAAAATCGTGTAGCAGCGCGCATGTTTCTGTCGCTGTCGCCCGGGGCCACATAGCGGGAGGTTGGTTCCGAAACCACGTAAATTGTCGTTTGGCATATTGGCGCGTCGCCAGTTGCGCCGCGGCGAGCGCCTGATCCGACGTCATGGCGCCAGCGAGCATCGCGCCGATCTCCGGCACGCCGATCGCGAGGCGCACGGGTGCGGTGGGAAGGATATCGGTCCGGGCGAGCACTGCGCGCGCTTCCTCGATCCCGCCCTGCGCGAACATGGCGGCGAGCCGTGCATCGCACCGCGCGAGCAGCCACTCGCGATCGGGCAACATGACCATCGGCATCAGGTCGATCTCCTGGCCGATCCCACCGATCTTCTCCTCCTGCCACGTCGCGAGCGTCTTGCCGGTCGAGCGAACGACTTCGAGCGCGCGAGCGACGCGGGTGGTATCGGCGGGCGCGAGCCGGGCGGCGGCTGGCGGATCCAGCTCCCCAAGCTGTGCATAGGCGGTGGCGACGGGCAGGGCGCGGACTTGCTCGCGGATCGCCGGGTCGATCGGCGGCACCGGCGCGATGCCATCGAGCAGGGTGCGCATGTAGAGCCCGGTCCCGCCGGCCAGTACCGGCAACAGGCCCGCTGCATGGGCCCGGTCGATCTCCGCCTTCGCCTCGATCGCCCAGCGCGCGGCGGAATAGATGTCGGCGCCGTCGACATGGCCGAACAGCCGGTGCGGCACGCGGGCCTCTTCCTCGAGGGTCGGCCGGGCCGACAAGATGCGCAGATTGGCATAGACCTGGGCTGAATCGGCATTGATCACCACGCCGCGATGTTTTTGTGCGATCGCCATGGCGAGCGCGGACTTGCCGCTGGCGGTCGGCCCTGCAATGAGCGCCACGCGCGGCTTACGAGGCAGGGGAGACGTCATGTTCATCGCAACGCTGATAGCAGCGGGAAAACTCAGCGGGGACGATATTTCGGCCGCGCAGGATCGGCTCGACGAAGCCGGCTGCCTGCCGGCTGCGCATGTCTGGCTGGATGAAGGCTTTGCCGGTGACATCATGTTCGGCCTAGAGCCCGAGGCGGCTCGTACCGCCCTGGAAGGCGCGTTTCCCGGCGTCGACGTGGTCGTGCAACTGGCCGAGGGCCGGGAGAAGCAGCTGCTCGTCGCCGATATGGATTCGACCATGATCACCGTCGAATGCATCGACGAGCTGGCCGATTATGCGGGGATCAAGCCACAGATCGCCGCGGTGACGGAAGCCGCGATGCGCGGCGAACTCGATTTCGAATCCGCGCTCGATGCACGGGTGGCGCTGCTCAAGGGGCTGGACGAGGGCGTCATCGCGCGGTGCCTCGCCGAGCGCGTGACGATCATGCCCGGTGCGGTGGCGCTGATCCACACGATGAAGGCGCGCGGGGCTAGGACGATCTTGGTGTCCGGCGGCTTCACGCGCTTCGCCGAGCCGGTTGCCGAGATGATCGGCTTCGACCGTGCCATCGCCAACCGGCTGGAGATAACCGACGGCGTGTTATCCGGGCTGGTGACCAAGCCGATCGTCGGGTCGGACACCAAGGAACGGACGCTGCTGGAGGCGGCCGCTGACCTGGGCCTGGTGCCCGAGGCGACTCTCGCGGTGGGCGACGGCGCCAATGATCTGGCGATGATCAGGCGGGCAGGGCTGGGGGTGGCCTATCACGCCAAGCCGATCGTTGCAGCGGCCGCGGCGGCGCGGATCGATCACAACGACCTGACGGCCCTGCTTTATGCGCAGGGGATCGCCCGGAAGGATTGGGTGACGGGCTGACGCCCTCTCCCAAGGGAGCGGGAATCTACGGCGCGACGGGTACGCACGGCGTGCTGGTCGGCTTCACCGCCGCGCAGAGCCGCGCCGCCTCGGCGGAGGACGCGAGCGGCCCCGCCTGGAGCTTTGTCAGCGTGCCGGTGCGGACGAGATAGGGCTGGAGCCCGCTCAGTGCGCCGACCTGACCCTTCAGCTTGTTCCAGAGCGCCGTGGCGTTGCCCTCGTCGCGAAAGGCGCCGAACTGGATGCGCCAGCCGCGCCCGGCGACGGGAGCGGCCCGGGTCGGTTGCGGCTGAGCCACGGCGGCCGCCGCCGGCGGACGGCGGGGCGGCGCGCGCGTCACCACGGGTTCCGGCGCATTGAAGGGCTGCGGCGCATCGACATTGGGCTGTGCGCCGCGATGCTGGTCATAGGTCGATGGCGGCAGGTCAGTGCCGCGCATCGCGATGTCGCTGCCGTTGCCGGCGATTTCCGGCGGCAGGATCGGCCGCTGCGCCTCGGCTTCATATTGCCGCGCGAGCGCGAGGCCCTTCTGGCGGTCAGCGATCGGAATATATTGATCCATCTGCGCCTGCACTTCGGAGGCGCGGGGCTGGTTCTGGGCGGCCGCGCGCACGAGCAGGGCATAAGCGCGCGGCCAGTCCCGCGCGACGCCGTCGCCATTGTAGAGCATGGTGCCGAGCACGAGCTGCGACCGCGGCTCGCCGCGCGCAACCGATTTCTCGAGCCAGGGCAGGGCATCGCTGCGCTTGTTGTTCTGGAACAGGATCAGCCCGTAATTGGCTTCGGCCTGGATCTGGCCCTGCAGCGCCGACTTGCGGTACCAGCTTTCGGCCATCGCCATGTCGACCGGCACGCCGCGCCCCAGCTTATAGGCCTGGCCGAGATTGAACTGCGCATCGGCGTCGCCCGCAATGGCCGCGGGACGCCATTCCTCCACTGCCTTGCGATATTCGCCCCGGCTCCAGGCGTCGACGCCCGCCTTGACGTCGCCCCATGCCGGCGACGTCATCGCCATGAAGATACCGGCAAGGCCAAGAGCCGCCGGCCGAAACGCCTTGCGCATGATGTCTCCCATCCCCGCTACTCTACCTGGGGTGATAATGCCCTGTAGCCGCCATTTGGCAAAGATTTCGTTAGGGACGATGTGCCGCGCCGGGAAGGATCCGATCTTCTCACGGCCCGTTAACCGCTTCTTGACGTCTATGGTGGCATTCAACCCCCTCGAATAGCGGGAGTTGAAGGGGCACATGCGCGTTCTCGCGATGGCATCGCAAAAAGGCGGATCCGGCAAGACTACCTTGTCAGGGCATCTGGCCGTCCAGGCTCAGCTGGCTGGCGCCGGTCCGGTCGTTCTGATCGATATCGATCCCCAGGGATCGCTGTCCGATTGGTGGAACGAACGGCACAGCGAATATCCGGCCTTTGCCCAGACCACGGTCGCGCGGCTTGCCGCGGATCTGGAGGTGCTGCGTCAGCAGGGCTTCCGGCTGGCGATGATCGACACGCCCCCCGCCATCACCATGGCGATCCAGAGCGTGATCGCGGTGGCCGAACTGATTGTCATCCCGACCCGACCGTCGCCGCACGATCTGCGCGCCGTCGGTGCCACCGTCGATCTGTGCGAACGGGCCGGCAAGCCGCTGCTGTTCGTCGTCAACGGCGCCACGCCCAAGGCCAAGATCACCTCGGAAGCCGCGGTCGCGCTGTCGCAGCACGGCACCGTCGCGCCGATCACCGTTCATCACCGCACCGATTTCGCCGCGTCGATGATCGATGGCCGCACGGTCATGGAAGTCGACGTTAATGGCCGGTCGAGCCAGGAGATCCAGGCGCTCTGGACCTATATCTCCGACCGCCTCGAAAAGAATTTCCGCCGTACCGTCTTCTCGGCGCCGACCGCGCAGAACGGCTACGCCTCGCAGCGGCCAGCAGCAGGCGGCTTCGGCCGCCGCGTGGTGGGGTGATCCGATGACGATGTTCGGACAGCCCAAGCCGCTCGCGTCGCTCTCCTCGACTCTGCTCGCCCGCAAGGGGCAGGCGCGTCCGGCCATGCGCCCTCAGGGGTTTGGCGGCTTCGGCGCGATCCCCGGCGGCCAGGACGATCTGGGCTGGAACGATATGGGCCACCCGGAAGGGCATGGCACGGAGCCGGTCTATGCGCCGCAGCCCAGCGTTCCGCCGGTGCTGCGCCAGCGCGAGGCCCTGCAGGAAGAGTTCGAGTCACCCCAGCAGGTCACGCGCCCGCGCGGGATCGACCTGAGCGGTCATGACTTTCCCGAGCCGGCCTATGAGCCTGAAGAGCCTCATCTGCCCGAAGCCGATGTGCCCGAGTCGTATGAGCCCCACGGGAACATCCCCGAGGCTTATGAAGCGGACGACGCCTATGAGCCGGCGATTTACGCGCCCGAGCCAGCCTATGAGACGGACGCGCAGGCCGAGGCCGAACCGGAGCCCGAGCCGGCGCCGTTGCTCGCCGTTCGTGCCCCGAAGCTGACGTCGGCGCCCGCATCCGTTTCGCCCGCGCCGATGGCTCCTGCCTTGGCCCCAGTTGCCGTATCGCCGGCCGTCGCCGCGCGGATCGGACGGGAAGCCAGTGTGAAGACCGGCAAGGCCGCCTTCACCTTGCGGCTCGACCATGACCGGCATCTGCGCCTTCGCCTGGCGAGCGCGCTGCATAATTGCTCCGCCCAGGTCCTCGTGACCCAGGCGCTCGATGCGTTCCTGCAATCCCTGCCCGAGGTGGAAGAGCTGGCGCGCCAGTTGCCATCCGGCGCGACACGTTGAATCGAATAGGGGAATTCCGATGAAGACCCGGGCGATCGTCACTCTTGGGCTTACCGCACTTGTTGCCTGCGGCGCGCTGGCCGGCATCACCTCGCATGGCGGCATCGCCTTTGCGAGCGCGCGCGACGAAACGCGCGCCGAGCGCAAGGCGGCAAGCGAAGCCGGCAAGGCACGCGCCGCACTTGCCAGGGGCAAGGGCGAACAGGCAGTGGTTCATGCCGAAGCCGCTGTCGGGCTGCGTCCGCAGGTCGCGACCTTCCGCGTGCTGCTGGCCAACTCCTATCTTCGTGCCGGTCGGTTCGAGTCGGCGCGCCAGGCCTTCACGGATGCGATGTCGCTCGATCCGGGCAACGGCAAGCTGCCGCTGAACCTCGCCCTCGCGCAGATCGCCACCGGCGACTGGGCCGGCGCGCGCCAGACGCTCGACACGCACAAGGACATTATTCCGGTCAGCGACCGTGGGCTGGCGATAGCATTGGCCGGCGACCCCGCCAGCGCGGTAGAACTGCTCAATGCCGCGGTGCGTGCACCCGATGCCGATGCCAAGACCCGCCAGAATTTCGCGCTCAGCCTGGCCCTGGCCGGCCGCTGGCAGGAAGCGCGTACGATGGCCTCGTTCGATCTGGCGCCCGATCAGGTCGATCAGCGAATCCTTCAATGGGCTGAATTCTCCCGCCCGAAATCGGCCTATGATCAGGTCGCCTCACTGCTTGGCGTCATGCCGGTGCGGGATGCTGGCCAGCCAGTCGCGCTCGCCCTCAACGCACCGTCGCCAGGCACGGCCCTGGCCGCGGCTGCGGTCGACGCCTTCATGCCCGGCCAGGCGGAAAATGCCGCCCAGGTCGCGCAAGAGATGGGCACGCCCGTTCCCGCCGCTCCCACGGCCGAAGCCCCCGTCGCGGTCGCCGCGGCGCCGGTCGAGGCCACCCCGGGACCTGCGCCGGCCTTTGCCAGCGTCGTGTTCGGCCCTCGCGAGGAAGTCGTGCAGCGGCTGCCCGGCAATAAAGCCGGTACCGTCGCGCCGCGCGCGTCGGTCCGGGTTGCCAGCGCCAAGCCCGCCCCTGCCGCGGTTCCGGTCACCCGCGTTTCCGCCAAGGGCAATTATTTCGTCCAGCTCGGGGCGTACGACAACGCCGCGGTCGCGAAGGACGCCTGGACGCGCGTCGTGCGCAGCAATGCGAGCTTCGCCGGCCAGACGCCGTCGGGCATGAGCATCACCTCCAAGGCGGGCAGTTTCTACCGTCTCTCGGTCGGCGGTTTCGCCCGCTCCGAGGCAATTACCCTGTGCCAGAACTACAAGGCGAAGGGCGGCACCTGCTTCGTCCGCGCCCATGCAGGCGACCAGGTGGCGATGTGGGTGCATCCGGCCGGCCGGCAGATGGCCTCGCGCTAAGGCGGTCGGAGAGCGGCAGAAGCCGCTTTTCCGCTATCGACTCCGAACGGCGGGGGCTTCGGCTCCCGCCGTTTCATCATGCCCCTGGCCCGCAAGGAACCCCTGCAGCACGCGGGCGAAATCCTGCCAGGCTGGCTAGTCGACGCGGAACAGATGGTTCTCGCTGCCGCAGGACAAGAGGAGCGCGTCAGGCCTATCCTTCGACACGCCATTTCGACAAGCTCAATGGCTACTCAGGACGAACGGAGGTGGTTCGATTCAGTGCTCGCCGCTCTAGCGAAGCTCGCTGCCGCCCTTGAACAGGCGCAACACCTTGCCTTGAACCGGCAGCTTGTCGAACGGCGTGTTGCCTGCCTTGGCGAGCATGCGATCGGTGTCGATCTGCCACGGCGCTTCCCAGTCGAGCAGCATGAAATCCGCCGGCGCGCCTTGCGTCAACGTGCCGGCTTCAAGCCCAAGGACCTTCGCGGATTGGCTGCGAGCAGCGCGAACAGCCGGTCGATCCCGATCACGTCGTCGCGCACCAGCCCGAGCGACAGGGCGAGCAAGGTCTCTGCACCTGACATGCCCGCCGAAGAATCGGCGAAGGGCAGGCGCTTCTCCTCGGGCCCGCGCGGATCATGGCTCGAGCACAGTACATCGATCGTGCCGTCCGCCACGGCGGCGAGCGCCGCCTGGCGATCACTTTCACTGCGCAGGGCAGGGGAAAGATGCGCGAAGGTACGGAAATCGCTCATCGCATTGTCGGACAGGAACAGATGCGCGGGCGTGATGCCGCATGTCACCGGCAGCCCGCGCGCCTTGGCACGGCGGACCAGGTCGAAGCCGGCTGCGGTCGTCACCTGGCGGAAATGCAGCCGGGCACCGGTTTCCTCAGCCAGGATCAGGTCGCGC